>Ga0255752_10000295_pt1 | contig 62309 bp, 83 predicted proteins | sample 011ome_25_FD_179952 | JGI IMG/M metagenome (GOLD analysis project Ga0255752, IMG submission 179952) | Coastal salt marsh microbial communities from the Groves Creek Marsh, Skidaway Island, Georgia - 011512CT metaG (version 2) | ecosystem: Environmental > Aquatic > Marine > Intertidal zone >...
ATTTAAAAATAGTGACAATAGCCTATTACTAGGATATCTTTACAGGCTAATGTCACACTGCTTGATTATTTTGATTAGATGTATAGAAGTATTGTGTTGCCCCCACTTCTCCGTTCTTCGCTTGTAATTTAAAACTAATTTATAAAAACTGGGGCCCCCTAATTTTTCACAATTTTTGTAAATATTTTTACGTTTTCATTTTAATTAATATTTATATATTATTACTTTTATTTGTAAATTCGCTACAACTTTTCTACGATACAATTTCGATAGTATTAGTGTAAGTTAAATAAATAAGTTAAAAAATAAAATCAAAGAATTTACGAGAGTAATTCGATAGTAATAGTGTAAGTAAAATAAATAGAAATATGAAAAAGAAAATATTAGATGAATTAGAATTCAATGTAGATTTCTCTGCATTATCTGTACACTTGCAAGATGCAATGCATATGCATGAGTTAAAGCCAGAGGAAAATATCAAAGAGTTATTGCTAGAGTTAATGGATCAAGTAATTGACGATGCAATAGAAAGTAATATATCTTAATGCAATAAAAAAACGTAGAGCAACCGATAATATAACAAATAAGTAAGTATAACAGTTTAAAGTAAAATATTATGAGTAAAGAAAAAGTAATGAATTTAACTTCAAAGAGATTTGTAATTCGTAAAAGTTTGATCGGTAAAAATGCTAAGATCAAAGTAGAGTTTAAAAGTGGTAAAGTATTTGAGTACAATCACGACGATGCTTTCGAGCTAATGAAAGACAACTTAACTAAGTTGGCATGTTGGGAAAAGTACAAGTCGTACACTTCAAGTACTTCTATTCCAAGAGTATTACAGCAAGAAAATGCTAAATAATACTTAAATGCAAATGAAGAGAGGTGAAGCAATACCTTCTACCTCTTTTTATTCACCAAACAAACAATATACTTTTACAACGCAATTGCGATGGCGTCTGGATAGTATATATACCAAGTCACAACGGTTAGTGTAGGTTCGATTCCTACGGTGACTTCCATGAGTAAAGTAAAATTTCAACACAAAGCAATCGTTACTATAAGTGATGTGGCGATCAAAACAATAGTAGCAACAGTAACAACAGCACTAGTTGGTGCAGTGGGTTTGGCAGTTATCGCAGCGGTTTCCGACGTAGCTCCAAAGTTTATCTACGATCTCGATATCATGTGCAATGCAATGTAGAGATCCTCACGATCAAACTCTTCTCTGGTGAGTAGCATGTAGTTCGATTCTACACAAGAGTTCTATGAGTATATTAAAAGCAGAGCAAATTGCAAGTGGACACTTGTATGCTCAAGAGTATGAAATTATCGAAGCGTGGCAAATGCTTCACAACGAGTATTTAAAAGGTAACTTTGATTACAGTTACTCTTTGTTTGAAATCTTAAAGAATCAAGAAAAATGAGTAGAGAAGATTTAAAAGAAACAATTGGGCTAGTAGTAGCCGTAGGTGGATTATTATTTTTCGTACACTTCTTATTGACAGTGTTTGCATGAGTAATTGGGATCGATTGATGAATGAAGCCAAGAAAATGGAACAATTGCAAGAAATAAAGCAAGAGTATTTTGGCGATCGTAAGTTGACCAATGAAGAAAACAGAATTTTATACTTCATTCTTCATGAGAGAAACAAACAAAATATGAAAGAACATACTTTACAGGAAGTCGCCGATGACATCACAGGAATGATTGGATCACTGGCTTACCTTATTGAATCAGAAGCTTTAGACGTTACTAATCTAATGGACAGATTGGAAGCTATCAGAGATAAGATTGCTTCATGAGAGAAACAAACAAAAAACAATGAGTGATCGATAGTATAACAAAGAAAACGATATGAAATTAACAGCAAAAGAAAGAGATTTGATACTGCAGTGCTTGCTAAAGCAAATTGAAAGCAATGAAGTAGTGTTAATTGACTTCGGTCACAATGAGTTTATTCGTGGTCGAGCGCACGCTAAGATCATGGAGTTAGAAGAATTAATTACAAAAATAGAAAATGACACTAGAACAGTTTGAAGAATTATCAGTAGAAGAGATGATGTATCACCATGACGGTTGGTATATGATGAGTGACGATCACTCTAAGTATGAGCAAGGCGTATGGCAGCGTAACATTATCGAAGATCGAGTAGCAAACAAAGGCGGCTGGACAAAGGATCTTGTAGAGCTTTGGAACGCAAGCTATAATCCACCAAAACAATTATGAATAAAAAAGTAAGATTTCAAGTAGACTCGTTCTTTCCTGTTACTAGGATAGACGTAGAAATAGAGACATGGCGAGACAGTAAAGGCGAAGTGTCAGGTTGTTTTGAGTTTTATGACTTAAGAACTAATGGCGAAGACATATACGCTGAAGGCGGTCTTTGGTTTCAAGAGGATCAAGGCGGTCTTATTCTATCTGACTATGATGGTGTATTTGAAATACCAATGTTTATACTTGAAAAACTAAGCGACGAGTTTGGTGTAAACGTTGAAGACCACTTAGATATATAACGCGTCTCTTGACCGAGACAGGAGTGCTACCCAGCGCGAAGAAGCCAGTTAGTCGAGGCATGGGTTGATAGCGAGGAAATTGGTTCCGCCGTATGGCAAGGAGGTTCGACTCCTCCCTCGCTACCTATGACAGAAAAATATAATGGATACACTAACTACGCTACATGGCGTGTTAATTTAGAGATAGTAGAGCAAATAGATATTGAATTTGCAGTAGAAGAAGATCTTCGTTTTGACGCAGATATGGTTAAAGAATGGGTCGAGTATGCAGTATTTGGCGATGAAGATCCAGGTAATTTAATGTCTAGTTATGCGGACTCGTTTTTAAGTGAAGTGAATTATTACGAGTTAGCTAGTGATTTAAACGAAGAAATAGAAGAGCGTATCAAATATAATACGACAAGTGATCGATAATAATTACGAATATGGACGAACATTTTGACAGATTAATCAGAGAAATTAAAGATGCGATCGATCTATACAAGATCGGTGTGCAAGACGGAGAGCGTACAATAGCTAGCATCTACATGAGTGACATGTGGATTGCAAAGAAAATCAGAGAAAACGAACGAAAAGAAAAGAAATGAAGATATGCAAGTGCGGGGACGCTATCCATCCAGTAAGAATTAAGTTGAACTATCCAACATGTGTAAAGTGTTCTACAACAGAGCCTTATGGCGCAGTTCAAATAGTTAACCACAAAACAGGTAATGAGTTTCAATTCTTACCTAAATCTCAAGCAGACGCTATCAATAAGATGGGCGAACGCAAAGGTTATGGCACTTGCCTAAGATAACCTACATGGGCGTGAATTGGTAAGTCAACACAACTCGATCGAAAATCATCTCGAGTGTGTTGTAACGCAGGTTCGATTCCTGCCACGTCCACTAATTATGGAAATAAGAATAAATAAAGATGCACAAGAAAAGCAGCAGCGAGAAGAGCTAAACAGAGTTATTGTTAGAGCTAAAACGTATGCTAATGCAGGTGTAGAGTTTTTTGACTTCAAAAGACAAATAGCGATCGGTTTATCTCCTTATGAATTAATACAAATAGTAGAGAAAGAAACTAATGGCACAGTATTTTGCGAGCAAAGATTCAAAGTAACATTGAAAGAATTCTGCGACACAATAACGTTCACCATAAAGAAATAAAATATGTATAGTATAGCTTGTAGTTATTACACGAAAGAATTTAGCACGCTAGAAGAGTTAATAGATGATGTAATTCTAGTTGGCATGGATCCTAATTATGAAGTAACTTTTAATGGAGAAAGTACGGGAGAAGATCTATGCGAATTAATAATTTTATAAACAACAAAAACACGAATAGTAATCGATAATATAACTGAATATGAACTTAAAACAACTAATGAACGAGCAAGGTATGGTGCTAGATAAGCGTGTGATTTTTAGTACGGAAGATGTAAAACACCTTGCAAACTATGAAAACGAATCGCACGGTGAATTACTAAGTGTACTGCATGAATTCTATGATGTTATGCATCAAGAAATCTACGAGGCACAAGTAGAAGCATTTGAAAGATTTATGGAATATAAAAGTAACGAAGGATGAAATTAGAACCACTAGAAATACTAAAAACAATTGGCGTAACGGAAGTTACTACAAGCAGGCAGAGAGCCAATGGCACTCGCATGTTCTTATATCCACAAAAGAAGATGTATAACTCAGGCCACACTGAACCTATTCGTTTCGCTATATACGAGTCAGGTTATGTACGAAGAGTTACAAATGGACATGCAGCAAATTACTATATAAACACAAGATTCAAAAGCATGGTAGCATGGTATAGTACTATAAAGAAAGGCCATGTGCTACATGAGGTTACAAAACCGCTTTTAATACTTGATGAAGATCACCGCTTAGAGTATTTATGTGGCTATATCTTGCGAAACTACGTAAGAAATAACAAAAACAGTATAGTAAAAGAAGAGGCTGTTGAATATATAAAGCAAAATAGAAAATAGAAATGAACACTAAATTAATAAGAACAAAGCTAGAAGCAGCAAAGCTTCTAAGATCCTTCTACAAAGTAGAGGTAGATGAGAAAAATTATTCTATATCTGTGCTTGACTTTGAAGAAGATCATAGTTTTGCAGCAGTTTATACATGGCAAGTTGATGAAGATCGAGCTTATTGCGAAGACTTAACACAACCTTTTCCTCTAGGAGATGACGTAGATAACATTACAAGCGCATCAGAGTTTGAAGCATGGATAGATAGTTACTATGAGTAAACATAGCGAAGAGTCAAAAGACTTTCTAAAGAAAGTTGAAAAAATGACCAAGTATGCATGGAAAAGAGCAGAGCAGGAAGCAGAAGAATATAAAATATCTTTATTTCTATGGGTCTTAGACTACGAAGACGCATATATATACAGGTATGACGTAAGCGAAGTCAAGTTTGACTTCACTAGGATCGACTGCTTTGACAGATTTATAGAAGATCAAGGTCACAACCTGCAAGACTGCGAGTTCATGCTAACAGATCAAAGTAATTTTCATATTGGATAATTGCAACTAAAATACGATGACAGTAGGATATTAAATAAAAAATTAAATTATATATATGAAGACATTATTAGAAAGACTAAAACCAAATGTCAGGCAAAAGCTTGACGCGAACGAAGAAAACTATAGCTTTTCTGTCAGAAGGATCAAAGAAGCATTAAACAAAAAAGTTCACTTTGGCGAACTAACAATTTCAGAGGTTCAAGATCTTTACACGTTCTCTGAAGAGCATGTATTTAAAGTATCATCTTGGGATCTTATGTATGGCGGTAACTTATTTGAAAAATTAAACGATGAAAAATAAACTAACACAACAAGTAATCGATGAAAGATTAGAAGCAAAAGGCGTCAAAGATGTTAACGAATTAGACACAGATGAGCAGCTTTCTATTGTTCTAGATCACTTCGATGCAGAGATTACGCATGATTTTATGAATGGACAGATAAAGTTCTATGAAGAAACAACAGCAGATGGCTACAGTATATACATAGCAACCGAGAACCCAGATAATGTAAGTATATGTGATGATGTATTCTATTATGAATCAGACAGGTTTTCTAAGTTTGAAGACGCAGTACTTGACGGCTTGAATATATACATAGATGACTACGACATGGGTGATTATGGCTTGCAAGATCAAATCGAAAGAGTTTACCAAAGATACTACAGAGAAATGCAAGCTAGAGTTGAACAAGAACTAATTGAAGAAGGTTATGAGCAAGCTGAATAGAGATGACATGATCAAGTGGTTGCAGCAGTACGTTAAAACTGTTAGAACCACAGAAGAGTTCCGTGACGGTATGGCAGAAGGTATATGGATCAGCGGAGAGCACGATTATGAGTTTAAAGGCAATATAATGTATGCTTACTACTCTGAAGACTATAAAAATAGAACATTTGGCGTATTAAATACGTGGGAAAACGAATTAAATAAGCGTGGTTGGTACAGTGAGTGGCACGACGCAGGCACAGTAATGATATACGAAGATTAAAAAAAAAAAAGATATGAATATGAGTTATTGCCGTTTTGAAAACACGGCCAAAGCAATGAGAGACTGTTTGTATGCGATCCATGATGGTGATCTATACGACTTCAGTACACAAGAGTTAATATACTTCAGAAAGTTTTTTGAGATGGCACAAGAGATCTTAGATAACGAAGAAGTTAAAGAAAGAATGTTAGAATGGTACTCAGAAAATGCCGAATAAAAAGAAATTAGACGAGACATACATGAACGTAGCCTACCAAATAGCTGGGCTAAGTAAATGTAAACGAAGAATAGTTGGTGCCATTATAGTCAAAGATAATAATATACTTTCCTTTGGCTACAATGGTACACCAGCCGGAATGGATAACTGCTGCGAAGAAGATACTGGTAACGGATTATATACCAAGCGGGTAGTACTACATGCAGAAGCTAATGCAATAACTAAAGTAGCTAGAAGCACTATGTCTAGTACAGGCGCTACTTTATATACTACTACTTCTCCATGTGCAGAGTGTGCAAAGCTGATCATTCAGGCAGGAATTAAACGCGTAGTATTTCACGAAGAGTACCATGCATCTAAGCAAGCATTTGACCTCTTTTCAGAGACAGGTGTTAAAGTTAAACAATTAAAATACGACGAGTAGTCGATAATAAAACAAAATAAAATTATGTTTTTAAAATTAAAATTATCAAAAAGAGAAAGAATCCAACTTAAGAAAGTTGAAGAAGAATTAGCAATACGAATGATCGTTGCGGCACAGGAGGTTTTAGAAGAAGAAAAACTAGCCTTCGTGGATACATTGAGCCAAGAGGATTACACAGACTTGCAAGAGTTAGTAATTGTTAATGCAATATCAAATGTAATACTGTAACAAATAAAATACGACGTAGCGCCGATAACAAAATAAAACAATATGATAAAACCAATGTTAGCACATAAGTTCGACGAGTCACGCATTGACTGGAACGATAAGGTATTCTTACAGCCTAAGCTAGATGGTGTGCGTTGTTTGTTTACTAAAGACGGAGCATTCTCTCGTACAGGTAAACAGTTCATGAATGTACAACACTTGCAAGATGCGCTTAAAATATTCTTTGATATTAATCCAAATGCGATACTCGATGGCGAGCTTTACAACCATAGACTGAAAGCAGACTTTGAAAGAATTATTTCACTAGTACGCAAACAAAAGCCAACGGATATAGACAGAGCTGATGCTCAGGAAATGATCCAGTTTCACGTGTATGATCTTATAGACGGTACAGATAAGTCTTACGAGCAACGTAGACTCATGATAAACCGTTTCTTAGGCGAGCACGCATGGATGTTCTTTGGCGTAAGGCTTGTTGATACCAAAGAAATACTACGTATTGAACAAGCAGAGTTCTTGCATAAGAAAAACCTAGAACTAGGCTTCGAAGGCTCGATATTACGTCTAAATACTCCGTACAAACACGGCAGATCATTCGGCTTGATGAAGATGAAAGACTTCTCAGACACAGAAGCTACAATCATCGACTTCGAACCAGGCAAAGGTAAGCGCAAAGGCACGTTAGGCAAGTTCATTATGATGGACAGCGAAGGTGTTAAGTTCGGTTGCCCGCCAGGCAAAGGCTTCACGCACGATCATCTAAAGCTAATGCTTAAAAACGTCAACGACTACATTGGCAAGACAGCTACATTTACGTACTTCCAGCGTACTAAAGCTGGTAGCTACAGGCATCCACACTTTAAAGGCTTACGAGACTATGAGTAGCATTAAAGAAACAAAAACGTGACTATGAGTAGTATTAAAGAAACAAAAAGAAAATATATTATATGAATAGAAACAAAGAAATATGGGAAGGTTGGACAGTAGGAGATTTTATAGACGAACTAAACATAACTTTTGAAACAGCTATGTGGATGTTTAATTCTAAACAAGATGTAAAAGAATGGGTAATCTCAGAGCAACCTTACTACAAAAAGAATATACCTGAAGTTACAAAATACTTTATAGATAAATATGAAGAAAGTATATAAAATAGATACAGAGACGTTAAGACCTAGTAGATGTATAGATTATAAGGTACCATTCTATACTCTGCTAGGCATAAGTACAGTGACAATAGCTGCATTAATAAACAAAGATCCACTTAGAGTAACTAAAACAAAGATCATTAACACAATAGACACGATGATCATTAAAGACATGGATATAAAGCTAAACGACTCAGCCATCACAGCAGAGCTAGTTAAGCTTGGATGTGTGTTACCTAACGTAGCTGTTGCACAGTTTAAAATTGAGACAGGCCACTACAGATCTGCAATATGTCGTGAGAATAAAAACCTAGCCGGTATACGCAATTCTGCGTCCCCTCTGAGCATAGGAAAAAATCGAGGGCATAATGTATACGCGACATACAAAGACTGTCTTAAAGACTACGTAAGGGTACAGAATAAGTATCTTAAGAATATAGACGGCAAGTATGCCGAGGCAAAAGGTTACATAAAACAAATAAAGAAAATTAAATGAACATATTTTATTTAGACGAGTGCCCTATAAAGGCCGCAGAAAAACAATATAATAAGCACGTAGTTAAAATGGTGCTAGAATCAGCCCAAATGTTATGCACTGCGCATAGGTATTATGGTAATGACGATGTGCCATACAAGATGACGCATTTAAATCATCCATCTAGCAAATGGGTTAGGCAAAGTAACGAGCATTACGAATGGTTGTACATCCACATGTTGGCCTTAGGTCAAGAGTATAAAAACAGATACAACAAAGAGCATTTAGTTATTCAAAAGTGTAAAGATGTATTACACAAGCTACCACCAAGAATACCTAAGCGCAAGTTCGTACAGCCACCACAGGCGATGCCAGATGAATACAAAGATAGTGACAGTGTTACTGCTTACTGGAACTACTACATAGCAGAAAAACATAAAGTAGCAAGTAAAACAGAATTTATATACAAATAAAATGAGAAAGATATTATTATTATTATTATTAATGGGTGCATCATTATCATTACATGCACAAGATATACCTGAGTTTGAAAGTGATACTACAGGCAAGGCAAGTTTAAAGATCAAAGCATTGCATGATCTTACTAATGTAGAAACTTTTATTATGCATCTTTTAAGATCTAAAGTAGAATATGGAGAAATACAAGATGGTATAGTATTTAAAATGTTACCTGATAGATCTAAGTTTATTATAGTTTATGAAAATGCAAAATTAATTGCATGGATTAAAGATGATGATGTAATTAAAAAAGAAGTTAAATGGAATGATGGAGATGTTGTAACAACTAAATTCAATGATTAAAAATAAGGGCTATGACAATAGCCTATAAGATTATAACAAGTAAGGGGCTAATGTCACAAGATAGAAATATTAAATGGTTGCATGATAGACGTATAATAACGAGATGTTATCCATGGACTGACGTACCAACTAAAGAAACAGGTATTTACATGTACTATGAAAACGGTACCTATCAGTGCTATACACTGTTCAACAGCAAAGCAAAGATAACTACATATAAATCTCTCAAATGGCATTACTTGGTATTAAGGTTTTTAAATTATCAAGAACCACCTGAAGTTATGGATCATGTGTTTAGGTTTATATCAGATAAAGAAAATGGCTTTGTTACTTTTTTTATAAAGCAAAGAACATTAAATGAAATGATAGATGAGGTACTAAATAACAATGCGGAACCGCCAATAAATAAATCTAGAAAAGTAATATTTAAAAGCGGCGCAATACTTAGTATAAATGAGAAACTAAGAATAGTTGGTAAACTAATAGGTAGAAGTAAGATAACAGAAGATATAATTTATACAAGCATGTTAGAAATAAACCACGAAGGAGAAAAAATAACAATGAACAAACTAGCTGATGCTTTGCACTGTACGGTAAGGACACTGCATCGTAATATGTCTAGTCAATTAAAACAAGAAAAACAAAAACTAAATGAAGAACTATAATTTACAGAACTACAACAGGTATAAGGACGATGTAATAGATTCTGTCTCAAGACTTCCAGATCATGGAGATAATTACTCTGCGTACACTAGAGATGAATTAATTATCAAGTTCATGCCTTTGGTAGAAAATCTAGCAAAGAAGTTTCCTACATCACAGCAAGCAATAGGTACTTTAAACATACAAGATCTAATACAGTTCGGCCACGTAGGCTTGATCAGCGCAGTTGACAGGTTGAATTGGGAGGTATTTGCTAAGTCTGAGAACAAAGAGCAAACAATCAAATCTTTTTTAACTAAAAGAATAAAAGGTGCTATACGAAGAGCAATAGACATAAACAGAGGAGACATACGTATACCAGAGCACAAGCTAAACGACATACGAAAAGACTTTGGTAAAGACGAAAAAATGGTTGCTATGTTTTTTAATTCTATATTCTTAAGCATAGACGATAGAGATCCAACAGATCCAATGTTTGACATACCAGACAACTCTGAAAAATACAACAAAGAGATATTGAATATATACCTAAAAGGTTTACTCAAAAAATATCTTAATAATAATGAGTATGAAGTACTAAGATTATCATACGGTCTTGATTGCGATAAGATGCCAGCAGTTAAGATCGCGGAAGCAATAGGCATTAAAGGAGAGTCAGCATACGTTAGGGTTTCACAGCTAAAAAGACAAGCAGTAAACAAGCTTATCGAGAACGTGGACCACTCGCAAGTGCTTGATTATCTTTAAATTAGATATTAAATAAATTAAATTATGTGTAATTATATAAGTAACAAACCACAACACCAATGACATTAAACGAAAAGTTAATTGAGATCCAAACTAGATTCAAATCTAAGAAATCTAGATTTAATTCCTTCGGCAAATACCATTTCAGATCAGCCGAAGACATCCTTGAAGCAATAAAGCCCTTTTTAAAGGAGTTAGGAGTAACAGTTATTATCAATGAAGATTTAATAACTGAAGGCTACAGTCAATCACCAATCATTAAGACTACTGCGTCGATTAGTGACGGCGAGCTTAGCATAACAGCTCAAGCTATAGTCGGAGTAGACATGATGCAAAAAGGTATGCAAGTACCTCAGCAGTTTGGTTCGGCTTCTAGCTATGGTAAGAAATATGCATTAGGTAATCTGTTCTTGATCGATGACACACAGGACAGCGATGCAACAAACAATCATCAAAAAGAAGAAGCAACACCTGAAGTTATGAAAAAAGCTACGGCTTATATAGAATCAGGTGGTACACTCGAAAAGATCAAGAGCAAGTACAAGCTTTCAGCTGCACAGCAAGCAGCACTCGAAACACTAAATGGATAAAAATGAGATAATAGAAAAACTCAGGGACGATGTAAATTATTATGGAGAGTATGGTAAAAAATACTTAAGTAATAGTGATATCAAAACCCTATTAAATAATCCTTTAGCGCTAGGGGAGCCTAGCAAGCCTAACCCAGCGTTCCTTGTTGGCGGCTACTTTCACACTGCAATACTTGAACCTGACAAGTTGAAGAAATACAAAGTGATACAGTCAAAGACAAGGAACTCTAAGGCTTATAAAGAGATGTCTGGTGGAGAGTTATGTTTACTACAACAAGAAGTCGATAACATAGAGTTACTAACTGATACAATAATGAGTAACCAAATATGCCATGACTTGATAAGATCAGGAGACGTAACGTACGAGCAACCAGGCATTATGGAAATAGAAGGCGCGATGTGGAAAGGTAAAGCAGATATTATTAATCACAGTGAACAACTGATAGTAGATCTGAAAACAACCAACGACATACACGCATTTAAAAATTCTGCATGGAAATACAACTACGACAGTCAAGCTTACATATATAGCAAGCTGTTTGGATATGATATGGTATTCATAGCCATTGATAAGAACACTAGACAAATAGGTATATTTGATTGTTCAGGTGATTTCTTGCAGAGAGGTTTAAACAAAGTACAAAAAGCAGTAGAAGTTTACAACTTGTTTTATAACACAGAAGGCTTCGATGCTAAACAATACTTTATAAATAAAACGCTTTGACAAATAAAATACGAAAACTAATCGATAAAATAAATATGAAATTTAAATTAAAAAAACCAAAACCATTAACTAGAACGTGTACCGTGACAGGTATCGTAGCAAACCAAGATGACTTCTACGCTAAGCAAACCCACTTAAAAGCAGTGGATAATATAAGGCGCAACACTAGCGTTACTAAGGAGCAACTTAAGTATATGTTTAGACAAATTAACAACTTATAATAATGGCAAGTATAATAGCAACAAGTATTGATCTTAACAAAATTCCAAAAGATAAGATCATCAACGGTAAAAAAGGTAAGTATTTACCTATCACGATCACATTAAACGACGAGCCAGATCAATTTGGTAACTCTGGCCCAGTCATTGTACAACAAACCAAAGAAGAGCGCGATGCTAAGTCTGAAAAGGTTTATCTTGGCAATGTCAAGGTAGTGTGGACAAACGGTACAAATGTTGAACCTGCTCCACGTGATGGTCAACCTATGCAGCAATCAGCTCCAGCTCCATCAGTTGTCGACGACGACCTACCATTCTAATTAAATTAAATGCAAGAAACAGAGATCAATGGATTCTTGATTGACGAGTTCAATCAGTACAGCCTAGATACAAAGAAGACTCAAGGTGTTTGTCCTCTTTGTTCTCACGATAGGCAACCCAAAAATCAGAAAGCACAATGTGCATCTTACGATTGGGAACGGGGTCTCGGGACTTGTCACAACTGTAACACTACGTTTCAACTACATACATATCAGCGTAAAGGTTCTAGCGAAAGAGTATATGTTCGTCCTCAAGTAGCAATACAAACTAATAGACCTGATAACCCTAAAGTATTTAAGTGGTTCGAAACAAGAGGTATATCTCAGAAAACTCTCGAAGACTTAAAAATCACCGAGAGTTCTGAGTTCATGCCGCAGACCGGCAAAACCGAGAATACCATCAACTTTAATTATTATATGGGTGATCAGCTCATCAATATAAAGTATAGAGATGGTCGCAAAAACTTTAAGTTGTACAAGGGTGCTGAAAAAGTATTTTATAACATCAACAGTATAGTAGGTTATGAATCATGTATTATAACTGAAGGCGAGATGGATGTGCTAGCTTTTCATGAAGCTGGAATTAAAAATGCTATATCAGTACCCAACGGTGCAACTCTAACGAACAACAACCTAGACTACCTAGATAATTGCATTGATTATTTTGAAGACAAAGAGAAAATAATCTTAGCATTAGACAAAGACGAGCCAGGCCAAATGCTACAACAAGAGTTCGTACGAAGACTTGGCGCAGAGAATTGTTTCATAGTAGACTTTGACGATTGCAAAGATGCCAATGAGTTTTTAGTTAAGCACGGCAAAGAAAAACTAAATGATGCAATTAAAAAAGCAAGACCATATCCCTTAGAAAACGTTACAACGTTTAAAGATATAGAGGGTGAGGTTACAGAGTTTGTCAAGCACGGTTTTAAACCTGGCTTTCAAGTAGGTCTAGACAACTTTGATCAGATATTTTCAACATATACTGGTCAATTCATTACAGTAACCGGTGTACCATCGTCTGGTAAGTCAGACTTTGTAGATCAAATGGTTGTTGGTTATAACCAGAAGTATGGATGGAAGACTGCATTTGCGTCTCCTGAAAACCAACCAACTTATCTACATGCACACAAGCTAATGCGTAAAGTATGGGGCGACATGCCTAGTACAAACGATATCGGCGGAAACAAATGGACAGAGGTTGCTGAGCATGTTAATGATAGTTTCTTTTTCATTGACATGGACAAGTACGACTTAGACTCGGTGCTCAAAAAGGGTGCCGAGCTAGTCAAACGTAAAGGTATTAAATGCCTTGTTATTGATCCTTATAATAAAGTAAGAGACATAAACGCAGCATCAGATGATGTGAACCGTTACACAATGGATTACTTAATGAAGATCGAAACGTTTGCTAAGAAGTACGATGCTTTAGTATTTATAGTAGCACATCCAACAAAAATGATGAAGAACCAAAATGGTAAGATTGAAGAGCCTACGATGTATAACATCAAAGGCGGTGGCGAATGGTATGATGCTAGTTACCATGGGTTATTAGTCCACAGAGACTACGAAGCTAAGAACACTAAAGTAAAAGTATTAAAGGTTAAGTTCCAGAACCTTGGTGAAAACGGTGCTGAAGCATTCTTCACGTGGGAACCTAAGTCTGGAAGATTTGTACCACAAGCTAATATAATGGAAGAAGACTCGTTGCCATGGGAGTAAAGAAAAAGATCGATCAGTATACAATGTCAGATGAAGAACTAAAAGCTTCTGCTTGGTGTGTTCGAAACAAGATATGTATAACTGCAAGAGAGTCTGGATATAGAACTGGTAGATACTATATTGACATAGAAAAAGGAGATTATCCTAATAGAGTATTGATAGGTTCTACAGAAGAGACTTATAGATTTCCAGAGCAACAGAAAAAATTAGCTGAATATAAAATGTATTATTACAAAAAATATGCGGACAAAGTTCAAGAACGCAAGTGAAGCATTTGATTATTTATATATCAAGATTAAAAACACTGGTATAGATTTTGATAATACTAAAGCTTTATTTAATGTAGGCTTCTATCTAAATAGGCCACAAGAAACATACATAAGATCTGGCTTCAGAAAATGGAGCAAAGAGTATGCACAAGCCGAATGGCAATGGTATTTGTCACACGATCGAAGAGTCAAAACTCTTGGAGAAATATACGGCAAAGTACCTGACATATGGAATATGATGGCCGACGAAAACGGTGAAGTCAACTCTAATTATGGTTGGCAGTGGCAAAGAGAAGGCCAATTAGATAAGGTTATAGAAAAACTAAAATCAAATCCTAACACTAGACACGCTGCAATAAGTATATACGATGGTAAAGAGATAAACAAATACAGCAAAGACACACCATGTACTTACGCAGTTCAATTCACAATCATAGATGAGAAATTAAATATGTCTGTGTATATGAGATCTAACGACTTATGGTTCGGCTTTTGCAATGACCAATACCAATTTAGCATGCTGCAACAAAGAGTTGCTACAGAGCTAGGCATAGAGGTCGGATGGTATTATCATCACGCTCACAATATGCACTTATACAAAGACAAAATAAAATAATGTATTATCTATATCACATACCCGGTAATAAAATCGGAGTAACACAAAACCCAGAAAAAAGAATAACCAAAGAACAAGGCTACAAAGAAGGCGAGTATGAAATACTAGTAAAGACAGACGACATAGATATGGTATCTGATCTTGAATTAAGATTACAACAAGCCTTTGGCTATCGAAAAGACATGAAGCCTTACAAAAAAGTGATTAAAAAAAGAATGAAAATAAACGTAACAGAACAAACCACAACATTCCCATGCCCATTAAATAAACTAAAAGGAAACTTAATGGATAACCTAGGTTTAAAATGGAAAACACAGTTTGGATTATTTAAACTGTCAGAGAAAACAGTATCTTGGATCGTAGCAAATTCAAAGGTATCAATGTATAACCCAGAGCGTTGCTACATATATAACAAAGCTTACTTCGAAGCATTTGCTCCTGACAAGTATGATATTAATGGAGCTAAGTCAGTAGTTGATATGCCTAAACCTGCTATCTTTGATGCGATCAGGATGTGGGCAGAAGATCGAGGCATTTACGATAAAGGCGATGAAGACTCAATACATAAAGCTATCTGAAGAGTTTGGTGAGCTTGCTAAAGCTCTGCTAAAAGATGATCAACCAGAAGTTATAGATGCTATAGGCGATATGGTTGTTGTACTTACGAACTTAGCACATCAGCGTGGCGTAAACATTGAAGCTTGTATTCAATCAGCATACGACGTTATTAGTAAAAGAAAAGGTAAAATGGTAAACGGAACTTTTGTAAAAGATGAAGAGTAATTATAAAATCAAAACAGAAGATACCATTGTGCAAGCAGTCATCGAAAAGATGGACAGACGCAGCGAGTTTGGTATGAAGAAGTATGGCAAGGCCATGATCGAAGAAGTACAAACAGGAGAAAAAGATCTGCATGCTTTTATAGTTGACGTACAAGAAGAACTAATGGATGCGTTACTATATTTAGAGTCAGCTAAAATGTGCTTACAACTAGAAGTTAACAAAGCAATGCTGAGTCAAACAGATCCATTAAAGTTTGCTAAACGTCATGAAAAACAAGTCCTTTAAAAAACACAAGGGCCCAGTAAGATCTAAGCGAACAACATATGACGGAATAAACTTCGCATCTGGTCTAGAAAAGTATATGTATATAGCATTAAAAAAAGCTAACATAGACTGTCTATACGAAGGAGAAACATTTGAATTATCAGAAGGCTTTGACTTTCCATTTGAATGTTACGAACGATGCAGCAACGGTAAAGGAGAATTTAAAAACAGAGGCAACTCTAAAATTTTAAATATCAAGTATACCCCAGACTTTATAGGCAAAGGGTTTGTTATCGAATGTAAGGGAAGGGCAAACGAGTCCTTCCCGTTACGCTGGAAGTTATTCAAGAAGTTGATAAAAGAAAGAAAGCTAGGTCCTTACACTTTGTATAAACCACAGAATCAAAAAGAATGCGATCAAGTAGTGAGCTTAATACTAAGCAGCAAAAAGAACTAGCAAGAAAGAAATACGCCGAAAGGCGCCTTGATAAATGGGTTAAGTGGCGATGGAAAACATTTGGCCACATCCCATTCAAGGAATTAGTTGAACAATGTAAAAAATATAATTTATGAGTAATAAACAATGGTCCATAAGTATTGGATTATACCCAGGTTTTTTGTTCGGTGTTCGAACATACAATGACGATGAGAAAACAGTGCACGTTTTATACGTGCCATTAATAGACTTCGCTTTAGAAATACTACACAATGAGGATACAAGCGACGACGAGTAGAGTAGAAGTAAAACGCAAACGCAAAGGCGTACATTCCAAAAACAATACATCAAGAAATAAAAATAGTAGAAATTATGTTAAAAAATATAGAGCACAAGGTAGATGAGTTTATTTGAGGAAAGACTAGCATATAAACCATTCGAGTATCCAGAGTATTATACTGAAGGATGGCTTAAACAAGCACAAGCATTTTGGTTGCACACAGAAATACCAATGCAGGGTGATGTTAAAGACTGGAACGAGAAACTAACTGATGCTGAAAAGAACCTGGTAGGAAATATCCTACTAGGTTTTGCTCAGACAGAGTGTGCAGTATCAGATTACTGGACTCAAAAAGTTACAACTTGGTTTCCTAAACACGAGATTAGACAGATGGCTATGATGTTTGGTAGCCAAGAAACAATACACGCAGTTGCATACAGTTATTTAAATGAAACTTTAGGTCTTGAAGACTTCGAAGCTTTTATTCATGAGCCCACAACGGCAGATAGGTTTGAAAACCTTGTAGCCTACGATGGTACTGATCCTGTTGGTATTGGTAGATCACTAGCCATATTCAGTGCATTTGCTGAAGGAGTTTCATTGTACTCTGCGTTCGCTGTACTTTATAGTTTTCAACTTAGGAATATGCTAAAAGGTATTGGACAGCAAATGAAATGGTCTGTAAGAGACGAAAGCTTGCACAGCCGTATGGGTTGTAGATTATTCAGAGACATGTGTGATGAAATACCAGACTTGAAATACAAATGTGCTGACGATGTTTTAGAAGCAGCAAAGACAATGATCGACCTTGAAGATAAATATATTGACAAGATGTTTGAGATGGGCGATATTGAAAACTTAAAGTCATATGACTTAAAACAGTTTATAAGAAAGAGAGCAAATGAAAAACTCAATGAGCTCGGTTATGAATCGCATTTCTCGTTTGACGAAGAAGCAGCAACTAATCTTGATTGGTTCTATCATCTTACCGGCGGGCATACTCATACCGATTTTTTTGCGATGCGCCCAACTGATTACTCGAAAGCTAACGAAGGTGAAGACTTTGAGGATATATGGTAAGCAAAAAGCAAATACTTAAATCACTAGTTGGTGATAAAAAACTTACATCTTTTCAGCGCGTTGCTAGAAGATTAGGTTATATGGGTACGGGATTTTTAATAGCAGGGCAATGGACCCTGCACCCGCCCATGTTTGTAATAGGATTTATTTTAGTAATAACACAAGTTACAGCACGCAAGCAATGGAATTTAGTACTGCTATATTTAAACGGCTTGGCTGCTTGGCTTTTACATTTAATATATTAATATGTGGAATAACGAATGGATAAAAGGAGTTGATTACCCAGAGTGGGGTGACAACGAAATATACAAAAAGACTATTGGCGGACAGTACTTGTTACCTGGTGAGTCTCCAGCTGATGCATACATGCGTGTCTGTAAGACCGTATCAATGCGTCTAGGACGTCCAGAACTGACCGAAACTTTTTACGAATATGTATGGAAGGGTTGGTTGTGTTTAGCATCCCCTGTGTTGTCTAATACGGGCACAGAACGTGGCCTACCGATTAGTTGCTTTGGCATTGATGTCGGAGATAGTATATATGAAATAGGAAATAAAAATTTAGAAATGATGCTACTCGCAAAGCATGGCGGCGGTGTTGGTATTGGAGTTAATATGATCAGGCCAGCAGGAAGTAAAATAAAACAAAATGGAACATCAGATGGAGTCGTCCCCTTCTGCAAGATCTACGATTCAACGATCCTTGCAACAAATCAAGGAGCAGTTCGACGTGGAGCTGCGTCAGTCAATATCAACATTGACCACGACGATTTTGAGGAGTGGCTTGAAATACGAGAACCTAAAGGAGACGTCAACAGACAGAGCCTTAACCTTCATCAATGCGCAGTTGTTGGTGATAAGTTTATGCGAAAGCTTGAACAAGGAGATGCAGAAGCAAGATCTAAATGGAGTAAACTTATTAGGAAACGAAAGGCAACTGGAGAACCTTACGTCTTGTTTAAAGGAAATACAAACAAGTCAAATCCAAAAGCTTACAAAGACAATGGCCTAAAAGTACATATGACAAACATATGCAGTGAGATTGTTCTACATACAGATGAGTCTCATAGTTTTGTTTGTTGCTTGTCATCTTTAAACTTAGCTAAATACGATGAATGGAAAGATACAAATATTATTTATGACTCTATATGGTTCCTTGACGGAGTACTTGAAGAGTTCATACAGAAAGCTAAAGGTAAGATCGGCTTTGAAAACGCTGTACGTTCAGCTGAAAAAGGTAGAGCCATTGGCCTTGGAGTGCTTGGATGGCACACGTATCTTCAAGAGAAAGGAATACCATTTGAAGGATTATTTTCTCAGTATGAAACAAGAAAAATATTCTCACAGATTAAGATTGAATCAGAGAGAGCGAGCATGGATCTGGCTGAATATTTTGGTGAGCCTTTGTGGTGTGCTGGCACGGGCATGCGTAATACTCATCTTCGCGCTATTGCTCCTACTGTTAGCAATAGTAAGCTGTCTGGTAACGTTAGCCCCGGCATTGAGCCTTGGGCTGCTAATATTTTTACTGAGCAGTCTGCTAAAGGGACTTTTATAAGGAAAAACCCTACGCTAGAAAAGCTTCTAGAAGAAAAAGGTTTTAATAATAAAGAAACTTGGGATAAAATACTTCACGATGGCGGATCAGTTCAAGACTTAGATTGTCTTACGCCAGAAGAAAAAGATGTATTCAAAACATTTAAAGAGATTAATCAACTAGAGTTGGTTAATCAAGCTGGAATACGACAGCAGTATATAGATCAAAGTGTTAGTTTAAACCTTGCTTTTCCTAGTGAAGCATCACCAAAGTGGATTAACAAAGTCCATATGGAAGCTTGGAAAAAAGGAATAAAGACACTGTACTAAATGCGAACAGAGTCTGTGCTACGAGGAGATATAGCAGCTAAAGCTTTAGATGAAAGCTGTATAAGTTGCGACGGATAATAAGAAAGGGGCTAATGCCCCTTTTTTTTTATTTCTTACCACACGGTTTACCGTTGGCTATGTTTACCCATCTTTCTTTTTCAAACCAATCTCTAAGTGTAGCTCCTTTTTTACGAGCGCCTTTAACATTGGTTGAACTAGATCTTTTGTATTTGCCTTTAGAAGATGCAGACTGTTTAGCTCTAATGAGCTTTTGTCTCTCTTCTTTAGACATGTTTTTATATGTGTTGTATGGCAAGCAAACTTTTTTAGTTGTACCTGCCCCTTTGATTTTACTTTTTGCCATGTGCTTCTTTTTCCCAAGGTAAATCACGACGCCTCGTGTCGATGCTACTCATTGGATATGTTATAGCTTTATTTGAGCCTTTTGGTTTCCACTCGTATTTGTTGTCATCAAACTTCAGTCTGCCACTAATCATTTGTCTTTTATGTGCATTCTCGTGATTAATAGTTATAGACTTTTCTTTACGACCAAGTGCTTTGTTTAAATAAATAGTTTTATTCTGATCTATATATCCATGCACACGTGGATCAGGCATGTCTACTTCTTTGATTACTCTATCAAGATGATTAGATGTTTCGTGCAGGCTTAACAGTTCGTTAACGCCTTTCATTTTAAACGCCATTACTTTTTTAATTTTTTAACAGCCTTATTTCTAGCACACTCCATTTTCTTAGCGTAGCTAGGATTGCGCTTACGATTAAATACTATCTGCTGATTGAGGCTACCTACTATTTTCTTAGTATTACCCTTTCTAGATTTTATCATCCAGTCTGCAAGAGCAGAGCAAGATAGCTTCTTCATTCTGCCTTCAGCGTCTGGTGCATCTGAGTCTTTCCATGTAGGTTTTTTCTTTGCCATATTAATCTGCGAACATTTTATAAACGTCAAGTATGTTTTGAACTATACTATGTCGATGGTTATTCTTTAAACATACAAAATTAAATCCATCAACCTGCTCTTCTACTCTACGAAGAAACGATAATCCACTAGCTTTCTTATCTCTTAAATCTATTTGAGCTATATCTCCACATAATACCATCTTAGAGCCATGCCCTAATCTACCTAGTAATGCTTCTGTTTGATCGTGTGTTAAGTTCTGAACTTCATCAGCGATTAAAAAGGTATTAGTAAACGTTAAACCTCTTACATATCCAAGCGGTAATATTTGTATATTACCTTCTGCTATTTCTTTATCAACCTTAGCTTTGTCGTATAAGTTATAAAAGTTTTGATATATAGGTTGTAACCATGGATCCATTTTCTCTGCTATATCTCCAGGTAAAAAACCTAAGTCTTCACCAGCTAACACGGCGGGTCTAGTTATAATTAGCTTTTCTATTTCTTTTCTAAATAACAAGTCTAAACCTACAGCCGTAGCTAATAGTGTTTTACCGGAACCAGCAGCACCAGTTATAACCGTTACGGCGTTATCGAGCATTATAGACTTAGCAACTTTTTGTTCTTCATTTAATTGTATTTTAAATTTGATAGGATTTTTTGGTTTTCTTTTTGATTTAAAGACTTCGTCTATATTGTCTGTCATTTACTTTTTCTTTTTGCCCATCTTACCTGGTCCACCTGCCTTAGTGCATCTAACTCCCCAACCGGAAGCATATGCACTTGGCCACACTTTAAATTTCTTTTTTGCTGCGGCTTTACATGCCGGGCTTATTTTACCCATATTAATAACCGATACGGTAAAAAGAAATATGGTATCCAACCCCTACATTACCTCTAATAGTAATTTGTGCTGCACAAGGTTGATCACCAACTTCTAGGTACATTTGATCTCTCATATTTTTAGCCATGAAAAAGCATGCCTTGAAAGATGTTTCTTCTAAAAAGTTTACTTCAACAGTTGCGAAACCTCTTGGAGCTCTACAAGGAGCTACAGATGAAACAGCAGGCAGTCCATGAGCAGCGATACTAGGTCCTCCGATAGTATGCCTTCCGGCTTCTTGAGTTTTTATAATCTCAACATTTTTTAGAGTTACTTTACGTCCATTAAAACGTGCTGGATTACTAGCGAATACTCCTCCAGGAATAGCTAATTGTGCCATAGCTGATAAAGCTAAAGAGCATACTGTTAAAAGTGTAATTATTTTTTTCATATTATTTATTTTTTAATCTTTCGTTTTCGCGCTCTAGGTTTTTAACCCTTTCTCTAAGCGTACTAACTTCACCAGTAAGACTAATGACAGTCGCTTGCGCGGTTTGTAATTCTGCTTTTAAGCGGTCAACTTCATTTAGTATTTGATCTCTAAATAAGTTGTTATCTTTATTCTGATGCTTGTTATCTTGGTGTTTCAACTCTAGTTTCTTTGCATAGTACTGCCATGCTCCCGCGCCTCCTAAAACGCCAACTATTGCTATTACTATTGATGCTATATTGTCCATGCTGTAGTTACTTAAAAATTTATCCACGATGTAGCTTTTCTTGGAATGTTCTAACTAGATTTATAGCCGCCATCGCCGTTACTAATGCCCATCCTAATTGGCTGCCTGCTAGCATTCCAACTAGAGCATAGTGTACAACAGTTATCATTGCTAGTATGAACGCTGCTAAGCAAGCGTAATACCTGCATGTCATATCTTTCATGCCGACTGAATATAATTGAAAGCCTCCAATTAAAACTCCTAGTATTTGCACGTCTAGTAATAAACCTATTTCCAATATAGCAAATGGTAATATAAACATATGCAATGAGCCTACAAATAATTCAAATAAATAAGAATCACTGTAGAATAAAATATCTTTTAAGTTTCTTCCAACGATGCTTAACCTTTGGATGCTTCGTTTAGCAGTGCTAGTAGCCATAATAAGTAATGTTTGATTTTTTTCATTTATTTTTTCTTACCGCCACGTGTATAGGGGAACAAAGCGTTCATAGCTTTTTGTCTACCTTCACATCCGCATGGTATGTTCAATCCTTTTGAGACTTTATCTACAACGGTTTTAATACCCGTAGCCTTAGTGAACTTATGTATATCGTCTCCTAATCCTCTTGATTTCATATTAGTATTTTCCTCTAACACCTTTTGGTGATGATTTTTTACTTCCACCTTTACCAGCCCATAAATCTTTACACGCCCAGTATCTAGCAGTTAATTTATCTTTAGCAGAGCTACATTTGTGTCTAGCTTTGAAACTTTTTCTAGCAGCAGCAGAATAGTTATGACCGTATCCACTAGCTCCATAGTGTATAATCTTTTCTTTACCACTAGAGCAAGCCTTTACAACCTTCTTCTTGCCAGCCTTAGGAGACTTGCGAGGAACGTTGCATTTCATTTTTGATTTGTCTAGTCTTGCCATTTTTATTTTGTTAAACCTTTCCACATCTCGATCAAGCGTGGATCAGGGTATATATCGCTTTTGTCGTATCTTACACTAACATGAGAGTATACACCGCGTTTGTTTCGTAATGCTTTGTCCCATACGTCCCATACTCTTTCGTCGTAGTCTAATGGTATACTATATCTTTCACTCCAATATAATAATAACTTTCTTAAGCTTTCAATTTGCTCGTCAGTGTACTTGTGCCAATACTTACTACCTCTAAACTCTTTATCTAATGTTACGACTTCACTCTCAAGCAAGCTATGACCATAAATAGTTTTAAAATGATTTTTATTAGGTGTCATTGGACCGTAAGCACATAGCTCAATACCTATGCTTGTTTTATCTAATGATAAATAAGGTAGGTTTTCTTTTTGAAATACAGACTCTTTAAGTCCTAAATGAAATGCCCAATACTTAGAAGAGAAAGCTTGTACAATAGTTCCATCCCTTGAAATACAAACAGCAGTACCAATACGAGCTCTATCGTTATTCCAAATATCTATAGTTCTTTCACCAGATGGGTTACCAACTGTGTGATGTAGATATATTTGTCTTTTTGGAAACTCTTCAGCTATATATTGCCCGTGGTCTAGCGGATGCTGTACAAGGTTTAAATCTTCTAATTTAATACTAGTCATTACTATATTAGTTACTCGCTTTTATTTTATTTTAATTTCGTCTTTTTGAATCTCTATTTTGACCCATACGTCTTAGTTCTAATAAGCTTTTGCTTTTTGTGAATGAACCTCTATACCCTTTGGCTTTTGATTTTTTATTTTTACTTTTCTTTTCTAAGCCAAGCTCCCATTTTTGCCAACCACCTAGTAGCGCTAATCTTTCGTAGAGCTCTAGCTCTTGACTCAAAGCGTAATCAACGTTGTTTATCTTCTTTATAACACGATCAGCTGGCACGTTTGTAGTAGCAGATATCACGTTGCCTGCAGCTAGCCAAGCTGGATTATCCAAGCTGAAACCTTTAGTTTCCATTTCTTTTCTGTTCCATTGAACTTCTCTAGCTGCTTGTTGTAGCTTAGATATTTTAGAAGAAACAGGAGGCGATATTCTAAGTATTTCATTTACGACCTTGTTGTATTTAGGACTTTTCTTTTCTGACTCTTCAATAGCTTTTAATGTTGCATTTTTAACAACACTTGTTACAGCTCCTTGAACACCAGCTCCTCTCATTATACCATCTACAACACTGTTAGACATTTTCCATATTCTATCTTCCATCTCTTCTTCGTCGTCAAAGTCTGCTGCAAACAATGCTGACTGTAGCGACGTGAATATAACGCCCTGTATTACGCTGTAATACATAATCTTTGATAGGTTAGTTTTGAAGTCTCCTCTATTGTTGGCCAAGTCTAAGCTAGCTTTCTTTATTATTCTGGCGTACTGACTTGGTGTATTAGCAAACGCTAAAACTACACGACCTAAAGGACCAGCTTGCTGTTGCGATATTCTATCTGGTCTACTAGACTGCTGTGATTCTTCAGCTGCTTCTCTAAAGTCTTCAAACGCTTTTGTTTCGGCTTCTTTCTGAGACATGCCTTCTTTTAAGTAGGTTTTTATTCTGTTTCTATAGAAAGTAGAACCACCAGATGCAATAGCAAATCCGTCAGCAATCTGCGTAGGTAAAAATCCTTTTTGTAGTAGGTATGCTAACGCACCTTTTGCTCCACCTTTGTTTGCCATTTCCGCAATGTCAGCTTCGTTAACATTAATAGTTAAGTTATCTCTACGTTCTTTTAAGAAATCTGAATTAAATAAGAACATAAAGTCTTTCCAGTATTGCTTTTGATTTGCGAAAGCGGCTGAAGCCTTAAATACGTTGTTGTCAGACCAGTTTATAAAGTTAACAGCAGATATAGTCTGAAGTATAGCAGATCTAGTGTTAAAGAACATTATAGCGCCTGTACTACCGTTAACCCAATCTAAAAACTTACCAGTCAAAGAATCACCATCGAAGTTTCTATTTTTACCTGACTTCATTCTTTGAAGTATGTTTTCCATAGCGCCTCTATAAGTAGATCCATAAGCAGCTTCCATCTTGTTTAGATTTTCTTTTGAAAATATAACGTCAACGTTTTGCTGCCACTCTTCCAAGTGCTTAGCGCGTTTAGTAACTTGCAAGGTATTTAGTAGATCCGTTGTTATACTTCCAGCCATCCAGCTTTCACCTGGTGTAGCATAGCCATCGCCTTTGGTTATTTCTACTAGTTGGTCCGCAAACACTTGTAACGTAGCGTCGTTTTCTACATACTTTGTCATGTCAGCTAAGTCTGTTTTGCTAAGACCAGGAACATCAAACCCTTGCTTGTTCCATATGTATATCCTAACGGCCTGCTCTTTGTTGAATCCTTCGCCTTTGATTTTCTGCTTCAACTTCTTAGGCACAACACCTAGTTGCTTTTTTAAGGCTTTATAATCAGCGGCCAAAGACATCCTTTCGTTTGCTATATTGTTCATGGCTCTAGTATAAGGATCTAATAAATTCTTTTTGTACCACGCCATTTGGTTTTCACCAAGCTTTCCTTTTGATAGAGTTGAATACAATAATCCTACGAAGTCCTCAGCTGATGGAGATATAAAGAAATTAAACTTACCCTTACTCACTCCTATTACCTCGGCCTTAGCATCGCTATATCTTTTTTCAGAAGCAATACCCGTTTTAGCCTCGAGTATATCGTTGAACTCTTTGTCTAACTTTTCATAAGCATCTTTATATACAATACGTTCTTTAGATTTTACATCTAAAACTTTCATTGCATCTTGAACAGCTTTCACATTCTTATATGCGTCATCTGTAAAGTAAAAATCGTTGTAGCCTTCTGCAGCCTTATCAACCATCCATTGCGCCTTAGCTTCAGGTGAACTGTTTGCTAAGCCAGTTATGTTTTCTAATGGTATCTCGTAACCAAGACCTTTTAAAAACTCATATATTGCCGATGCTGAATTAGCAGGTCTAGCTGTTAACACAAACACATCTTTGTTACCAAACTTTTTAATTGCTTTGTCCAACTTGGCAATTAAAGGGCCAGGTTCACCACCGACAACTTTGCTGAAATCGCTAAAGTCAAACTCAGCTCCTTGCTTTAATAGTTCGTCTCCACGCTTAGCAAATTCAGTGGCATCTATTTGGGTTTCAGTACCATCAGGCATAGTTACTCCTACCACGCTCTTGGTGGTTGCAAGAGTATCGTCAAAGTCAAACACAGATATACCTTTTACTTTAGCTTTAACATTTCTAGCGTTACGTAAGGCTTTGTCTCTATTGGAAAGATCATTTAATATTTTTTCATTAGATAGGTCTTTTTTCTTAGAGAATTTAGTTGTTACATTTTTTAATCTACTTTGATTTGCAGCTGCCGCTTCCTCTGTTTTTAACTTTATATGTTCGTTTAAATATTCTTGATGGTTGCTATATTTTTCCTCTCCTTTTATTTTATCAAGTAATAATCTATTTTGAAGATTTAAATTATCTACTGTTTCATACTCTTTAGGTAAAGTAACGCCTATCTCTTTAGCCCAAGATTCGTTTGTTTCAATGTTTACTATATCATTGAAGTTCATCCTAGGAAGGTTTTCTATATTCTCGGTTAAAATATTTGCAGTAAGCATTCTTATAGCCCCAACGTTTTCATCAAACAAGCTGGATCCTTCAGCTAGTGTTGCGTCAAGCTTCGCTTTGTCTAGTATAACGTCATATTGTTTGCCTAGTACGACTTGAAAGAAGTTTTTTCTAACAGCACTCATTGCTTCTTTAGCTGTATTGGTTAAAATACCATGTATTAAATAACCACCAATCACAGAGGCTGGAACCGTATGTTCTTCTCTTATTAACTCTCCTTTGTTCTGTTCTGGCTTACCATATTCCCCTGCGTATTTAGGGTTCATGGTTTTGTATTTAAAAGGTGCAGATATTTTAATTACGCCAGATGTAGCTTGGTAAGCTTTAGTTATGAACTTAACAGCGGCATCAGCAGATAATTTTTTGTTATTAACTGCATCAGCTAACTTAATAGTCATTTCCTCTAGAACATCTAAATTAGTAGCAAACTGTTCATTAGCCTCCTTAGTTCCAGCTTTTTTAACTGAAACTCTTTTAGGTTTTTTAGCTTCTAACTCAGTATTTTGTCTTGCTAGTTCTTCTGCTCTTCTATAAGCAGGGTCTTCAGTTCCGTAATATATATCACTTCTATCCGGTGTGAAGTCTCCAGATCTAGATTTTTTTATTTTGTCTGCTTTTTCTTTATCTTCTACTAGGTTTCCTAATTGATTCTTTTTAACAGGAACTTTTACAAACTCATTGTTTTTTAAAGCGTAGTATTTAAATTTAAGTTTGTTTGAGCCTTTGGCGGCTTTTTCTTTTTTACTAAACTCTACAAATTTACCATCTTTATTAAACTCGCCGTAAACGGTTTTTACTCCAAAGTTAGTAAACTTAGCTGATCTAAACATTTCCAATGTTATGCCTCCAAGTTTTATTATTTCTTCTATTTCAGAGTGCAGTATGTCTATTTCTTTAGTTGTGTTTATATCTTTTAAATCAACTCCGTTGTCTTTTAAAACTTTATAAACATCTTTTATAGTTCTAGTTGATCCAAGTTCTTTTTGTACTTTTTGTACTTTTTTAGATAGCATAACTCTAGGTTTACCAGCAGCAACATCAGCAACCTCTTGCTTTGTAGCTCCAGCTGCTTCCATCTCTTGTCTAACCAAGGTATTTGCAGCTAGAGTAGAATAAGTCTTAGCCATGCCTTTCAATAGCTGACCAATAGGGCTTCGTAACTCTCCTTTAGGTAATATATTAAGTTCTCCTTTTGGAGTTATGCCAATATCTTTTTTGATCTTATCTATGATTTCTTTAGAAACAACACCTCTAAACTCAGGCTTCAATCTTTTAACGGCTGTCTGACTTGTCAATCCTTTGCTTCTACCTTTTGGACTAGTTAGTTTACCAGTTGGATCAATGAAGTCTTCGTAGAAATAATCAAGTATACGCTTAGGCAATCCTAGGCCTGTGCCTTGAACTCCTTTAGATACATCTATTGTTTCGATACCTATTTGAGTTTCAGGTAATGCTATATTTGTTTCTGGTAGTATCTTGACGAATTTATCTAAATTGTCAGCTTTAAAAAAGAATTGTTGTATAGCCCTTGCTTCATTTACAGATCCAAGGTTGGCTGCAGATTCTGTGATCTTTTTAGCTGGTATACCTATAGCTTGCTCACCTACTTCACCAGCATATTGCTTTGCTACTTTCTTGAATGTTAAGCCTTTGCCAGGTTTGTCACTTAATTTTATTTCAGCTGGCACGCCAGTGAATTTAAGTGGATTTATTTTTGGCTTTTCTTTTGTTTCAACTTGTTCTTCTACTGCTGTTTCAACATCTGCGATTTGTTTAGTTGACTCATCTATACTAGTTTCTTTTGATCTACGCTCAGACTCTTGGAATAATTTTTTCTTGGCATCTAGCTTTCCAAACGCGGTGTTAGCAAATATAAACTCACCAAATCCTTCGCGGCCAATGATTGATCCATCTTTTCGTTTAGCTTGAGGATCAAAGTTCATTAACCTCTCAAGCACAGAGTCGACAGCTAGCTCAGCTTCCATAGCGCTAGAAGTTCTAGACTTTATGTAGTTATTTATAGCACCGCCAGGATTCATAGCGGACTCATATACTTTAGTGAAAGATCTATCAGATAGAAACTGCTCTTTTGTTTCTATTCCTTCTGGTATTAAATTGTTTATTTCTTCAAGTACCGTAGATTTAGAATACATTGCTCTTCTACTGTCTACGCCTACACCTTTGTACACTTTATCTAAAAAGTCCTGTGGTAAGTCTTTGCCGTACTCTATAGCTTCTGTGTTTATTTCATAAAGCTTGTCTCCAAAATCTTGCTTGTATTTAGCTAGACTTTCTTGCACTTGATCGTAAGTCTTTGTTACTATTTTGTCAGGAAGAGATCTTTCTTTTCTAGCCTTGTTTCTATCCAGGGCAGTTTGTAAAGGAGTGTTAGCGACAACCATGGATACGTCAAATCCAGCGTTTTCGAGCTCTTTGACTTTCTTCATGGTTGCGTTATACGATGCGCCAGTCCCGTCTATAACCATATCATTTTTATTAGAAACGTATTGGTTAAACTTTTCTTTAGCTGCTTTAACGGCGTTTGCACCAAGTTTAGATCTTAACGATCTTTGCTCTGCTGTGTACTCAGACTCTTCAGCAGGTAGACCAGCTTCTTCTTTCATAGCTTCCAATGCTATGTCTTGGTTTACAACTTTGAAACCTCTTCTACCTAGCTTAAGCCCTTTACCAACATTAGTCTTACCAGCGCCAGGGCCACCAACCATGAATATAGCTTTAGGTTTTTCTGCTGCTGACTCTTTAACCTTAGTCTCAGTCTCTTTAATTGTAGGTTCAGAAACTAAACGACCTTCTGCTGTTTGCTTTAGTAACTCGCTTTGCGCTTTTGTAAATCTGCCTTTAGTTACACTTTTATTATAGTCTTTTATGAAATTGAAAACATCATTAGAGTTATTGAAGTTTATCTTGGTGAAGCCTACGGACTGTAATACTCTTCTTATTGATCCACCTATTTTTTGAAACAAGCTTTCTTCAAACTCTATTTCTCCAGTTGCAACAGCATCGGCAAATAAAGTAAGTGTCTCTTCGGGTTTTGCATCTGAGCTGTATCTACTAAGTCTATCTTTGAATTCGCTTTGCTCTAGTATAGATGGATCTATTTTTTCTATTTCTTTTTCCAACGAAGCTGCTAATGATTTTGCTACTTCTTGGTTTTCACCAACAGTTTTAAACAATACAGCATGTAACAGCTCATGTGATGCTACGTTAACTGCTTGATCTTTGTTTGCTACTTCCTTATTAATAACAATAGTTTGCTTGCCATCAGATCTTTGAGCTATGTAGCCTTGTTCAAATGAAGCTTTCTTATCTATGTCTTGCTCTTCAGCTATAGCGTTTGCTTCTTCTGTGTTCTCTGCAGTTATTATTTCTACGTTGTCAATACCTTCTACTATCTTAGCTACATTTTTAGTAGTTTTAAGAGTTTTGTTTTCAATCCCTATTTGCGCTAGGCGTTCATCTACTTGTTTTAATCTATTTATATCATCTGAAACAATCGCTTTGTTATCACCAGCGTCTTGAACTCGCTGATTAATATCTGCTCTTTCTTTTATTAAAGATACCGTTTCTTCAGAAAGTTCTTTTTCTATTCCTAGTTTTTCTGATATATTTACAGCAGCCTTAGTCCTGTTAAAGTTTGCTTGTATATCTTTAGACTCTTGCTCTGTTATTTCGCCTAGCTTTTCTTTTATTTGTAACTCGTTTTTAAGTACGTTTTCAGTATACTTGTTTTTAGCTATATCTATAGACTCTAAGTCAGAAGCTCCAGAAATAAAAGCATCAGATACGTTGTTGTAGTTTGTTTTATTTAATACTCTATTAACTATTTTATCTTCTGTTATTGATTTAGATAGTTCTATAGTGTTACTAGCTGCCTTTATGCCACCACCTGTAATAAAAGACAGGAAGAAAACATCAGCGAACTCTCCCCAAGATTCGCTAGTTTTAAAGTCTTTATTTAAGTATATGTCATCGGCTAGCTTATTAATAACTTCGGTGCTAACTTCGGATGCTCCTTCTTTGCCTCCTTCTTTTATTACTCCTTTGGATATCTCAGTTAAGTTCTTTTTAATTATTGCTCTTGGCTTGTTAGCTAATGACTTAAATAAAGACTTTCCAAGTCTTCTAGTTGTTATTTCTAACAAGGCTTCTGATGCTCCTCTAGTTGCACTATAAGCTATTAAACCAGCGTCTATTTTTTTACCTTCTTTTATAGCTTCCTCAGAAGCTGAAGCCGCAGACTGTAGACCTATAGTAGGTAAACCAACTACAGGTACAAATGCTTCACCTATGGAAGGCAACAAACCACCTATGTTGCTAAACGTTCTAGCAAAACCTCTAGAGTAATTACCTATTTGGAAATCTTCTACTATACCTTCTGTGTACTGTGGTAGTCCTTTTTCTATTTCTTGTATTTCTATATCTAGTTCTTTTGCTTTTTTAGAAGCTTCTATAGAAGGTGTCAAGCCTATAGCTTGAGCATATATATCTTGAGCTTTAGGACTTAGTCTATCAAAGCCTTGTTTTTGTTCATCAGTCATAAACAATCTTCTAATAGCCATGTTTGCCCTGTTAGCTAGTAAAGGTATTTTAAGTATATCTGATTCTATTTGTAAAGCACTAGCTTTTAATCTTTCTCCAAATGTTTTAACTTCAGTTAAATTACTAGGTCTCTTTTTTACTTTTATATCTACAGGTGCTATCTTTTCTATTTCTACGTCTCCTTCTTCATCAATAATCAAACCCATATTAGCTAAATCTGATTTTGAATACTTACCAGACGTCAGCATTTTTTCTAAACCAGGATATTTTTCTAGCCCAGGCAGAAACACTTCTTTAGAAACTTCAGTTTTAGGTTTTGGTTGTTTTTCTTCGTCAACTTCAAATCCATATAAATTACCTGTAGGTGACTCCAATGAACCACCTTCCAAGTTGGAGACCATATCGTTTGTAGATCCCGTGCTTGTCTCCTGTTTCAAGGGATCTGTGGTCTTTTTTGGCGGGTCTGTATCGTTATCAAACTCATCTAGCTTTGCAAGAATTTCTTCGTCAGTTAAGTTTTGATTAACTAAGTCTTGTATGTATTGCTGTCTTTCCATTTTATTTTATTTGTTTGCTCTTGCGGCGTTGATCATTTTAAGATCAATTGCTTTTTTGTTCTCTTTGTAAAAATCTTCCCATGTGTTAATAGTAGAAGACATCAATGGTATTCCTCTAGATTGTTTTTCAGCTAAGTAATTTATCAATCTATCTTTTTGTCCTCTTCTACTCAACCATTTAACCCACTTGGACATACCGTTATTGTCAAGCCTAGCTAATCCGTTATCTGTGCTAAACTCTTTAAGCATAATATTATTGAAGTCTTTTTGTTTCACCTTGCCAATAGCTAAATCTTTAAATGCAAAAAACATAGCATCTGGATCTTTTTTATCTACTTCTTTCGATCTTCCTTGCTGACCATAAAATATTTTAAGCTTTTCAGATCCTTGTTTTTGCTCTACAAATTCTACGTCTTGCTGTCTACCACTAGCTCTGACTTTCCCTCTAGTAAAAGCTTTACCTTCATCTAATGAAGTTACCGTACCTCCAGTTTCTAATTCTTTATCCCCTGGTATAAACTGCATGTTTTCGCCTTTATAATTCCACATGCTTGTTAAAACTTCTTCGTCTTCCGGAGACAAGCTTGATGGTTTAGTTTTACTGTTCGAGCCGTATGGTCTTTGTCTTTTTCTTAATACTGATTGACTATCAACGCCGCTAGCTACAACGTCCAAGTCTACTACTTCTTTTACAACTTGAAATTGATACTCTTGCAATGCTTCGTATATTTCTGGAACTTCAGCTTCACTTAGTAAACCAGCTTTGCTTAGTTCACCGATATAACCATCCATTCTTTTATCACTTAATGGAAGATCTAATACAGCTCTAAGTAATTGATTGACGGTTTCTTTATTTTCATTATTGTCAATCCTATCTATAATGTTTTTACCTATTTGTGTTTTAGCAAATAACTCTTTTTGAGTATTGCCATACACTTCTACGTTGGGTTCGAAATCAAAAGGTACGTTATCACCTAAATTGGCAAATGTTTTTTCAAAGAAACCAGGACCACCAGCTGTATTTTGTCTAGTCTTTTCGCTTAGATACATTCTTCTAAGCATAGGTTCAGTTTCTTCTTTAGTACGCTTTATGCCATCTATAAAAAGATCTTGATTGTTTTTTCTTGCTTCCTCTTTATCTCTATCTACTCCGCTTTTTATTGTGTTCTTGAACTTATCTACAACATCGTCAAACTGCTTATCGAAATCTTCTCTGCCTTGAAGCGTAGTTAACTTAGCTCCAAGTACATCAGTGGGTATGGTAGAATATTTCTGACCATCTTCTCCAGTTAGCTCTCCGTTAGGGTTTGGATATGTGATGTATGCAGAAAAATCATCACCATATTGCTCTACAGTTAGTGACTCTGGATTGGACTTGGCGTAGTCCATTATCATTTGAATATCTGCATAGTCTTTATTAGACTTGTCTACGTCTTTATATTTTCTACTGTCTACTAGAAACTCAGATATTTGGTTCAGCTGAGTTGCTACTCCTTTAAAACTACCTTCTGCTTTTTGCATACCAGCAGCAGATGATCCACCGAGAGCTCTTGCCGATGCTACATTTGTTAATGCTCCACCTTCTTCGTTTCTTTTTTCAAAAGCTCTATTATCTTGCATCCAAAAGCTACCAGCTTCAGCTAGCTTATTAGACCAAGTACCAGTTAGGTTTTTACTTTTATCAATAGCATCTTGCAAGTCCTCACCAGTCTTTCTTAACGCCTTGTTCTTCTGCTCTACTTGACTCCTAACTGTAGCTATGTGGTCTTCTACTCCTTGAAAGCCAGCCTGAAAAGCCTTTTTAAAGCTATTAGCAAAAGCCAATGGATCTTGTAAGTATATTTTTGGATTACTATAACTCATGTGTTGATTTTGATTTAAGCACCTAGCGCTACTAAACTATTTTTAAATGTTTCACCTTGGCCTTGATTTAGCTTAGCAGCACCTAATGTTCCGCCTGCAGCTCCAAGTGCACTACCTAAGCTAGAATACATAGCTTGCTTGTTCATTTGAGTTTGTTGATTTTGCGCATCTAATAAATTGGAAGCTCTCTCTATTGCTTGCTGAGATCTTGCATCTCTAATGTCAAATTCTCTATTTTGTTGAGCTACTCTCTCTCGCTGAGCTTGCATCGCTCCCTTCGCTCTTAGCTCTGCGTTTTTAGCTTCTTGTTGTTCTATGCTAGCTGCTACACCTCTTTTACTTCTAAGCGCGGCCTGTGCTAATGCTGTTGCACCACCAGCTCCCATGCCTGTTGCTCTTAATGTGTCTAATGTGTTAGCAAGGGAAACATCTGCTTCTTCTGCTTGCATTTCTGCTGCTCCTGTTGCTACTTGTAGATTTGCGTATTGGTTTTGTATTTGACCAGAAAGATTTTGTACTTCTGGTCTATTGGCTAGTTCTCTATCTAGCGTTGCTTGAAACTTGTCAGCTTGCTTTTGAGACTGTCTAGCTTGATAAGCCGAAGTTGCCGCTCCTACTAGTCCGCCAATTACTTGTGCGCCTGCCATTGCTAAAAATGCTGCCATACTTATATTTTAATTTCGTTTGATACTGCGAATAACTCAACTAGTTTTCCGTTACCTGTAGGCTCATGATATAACATGTCTATTTCTAAATGGTAACCTTTTATACCCAGTGTTGTATTCAATGTGCTATTGTTAAAGTTAGAATTATAGTCAGCCGAATTGTAAGGGACTTTCTGCTTTAAGTCTGCATAGTATTTACTTTCTCTAAGCCTAAACCCTACCTCTATAGGTAATCCGTCTGCACCTATTATAGTTACACCATTCTCTGGTATTTTATATGCTTCTTCTTTCTGAACGCTATTGGTATATCCAGGCTTAGAAACATTTTCTGCTTGTGCTCTATCCATTCTCCAACCAGTAGAACCTTCGTAATTTACAGTCATGAATGTCTTCGTGCTACTTATAGAGTCGTTCATTACAAATGTCACGTAAGAAGGATCATTATAAGTAGAATTGTAAAAGTTATTGTAGTTTCCATTCTCTGCATAATGCATGTACAACTGATCAGTGTTAAAAGTGTAAAACTCATTCATCATGCTAAATCCAAATGTTGGTTTATAAGAATAAAAACTAACCCATCCGTTAGACATTTCACTAAAGCCTAGAGTTAAAAACCCATTTTGATCAGTAGTAGTAGGTGACGTTGCAGTTGTCTTCTTTCCTCCTATCACGTTGCTACGCTGCATAGACACTATGTATTCTCCATGTCTTTCGTCGTACATACCATATACTTTGCCTTTTTCTGCTAATCCTGCCGCTAATGGTGCTCTTAGTTTCTTTAAATTGTCTCTAAAGAAATCATTCATTCCATATTTTGATATTGGTTCCAATCCGTTTTGAGACAATCTCATTACAGTTCCACGCTGTCTATCAACAAAGTATTTTCTACTACCAAAAAAAGCAAAGCTTTCTGGATTATCAGATATACCATATTTACCAGCATATGGAATTGTTTGCCCTATAACTTGGTTCCCTGTAGCTGTTATGCCGACGCCTTCAGCTGTATAAACAGCATCCTTGTCTATCAGCGCTTTGAGAACTCTATGTTGTTGGAATACGCTTAAGTTTCCATCTTCTGAATGTAAATGTTGTATATTTCCGTCTGATATATCAACTGCTCTAGTTATAGACTCAGCTATAGAAAACTGATTAGTATTATTAGTTTTTGTTTTAGAGTTGTACACTCCAGAATACATCATAGCATTACCTCTACGGCGAATACCATATTCATTATCCGTAGTATACGCTCTAGCACCATAATCAGTACTTACCCCATTGAAGTCTCCTTTGATTCTAGATTCTTCGACATGCCAAGCTTGTCCGTCTGCGTTCCCAATGTCTACACCTCCGTATAGTACGAAAGCGTTGTAATAACTTATTTCTATTTCTTTGCTCATATTGTTTATTGAAGATAAACTACTTGTGATGATATAGATGTGATTTCTCCAGAGCTGTTAACTGTAATTGTTTGCGCAATAGCAGGGCTACCATCAGGACCCCAGTAATAAGCATATAATCCTACATATGTGCCAGAAGGAATAAAGCTTGATAGGTTTTTGTTCGTGTACAATTTGTTGCCAACGTATAGCTTCCATCCAGGATCCCACGTTCTTTGATATGCTTCTGTTTGTTCTTCTGGAGCTTCGCTACCGACGCCTTGCGTCGCGTAATACCAAGTTCCATTGCTAGGTGTTCCGCCAACTAGTGAGTATATGCTATCAGCAATCACTTGCTGACTAGCTCCAGCGGCTGGAGGGTTTGTCTGCTCCCAAAGCCAACCGCTAGCTAAACCTAGTGAGTCTTCGTCTATTCTAGTTGAAGTAGTAGCAGATAAGCCCCCAGAGTCTGTTGCGGTTATCGTTATCGTTCTACTTCCATCTAACCCGCTTCTAGCGAAGAAATTTTGAGCTGATTCTATATCCCACTCTCCTGTTGTCCTTAGTTCATACTTGCCATCTTCTAAGCCTTCTGTTACTATCTTAAATAAGTTATTTAATGAGTTATCTGTAAAAGAGTGCGTTATGACAACATCGCTATATTTGTTGAAAAATCCACTAGCTAGAGCTCCTCCGTTAGTATAGTCGTTACTTGCAGATATAACTTTAGCGTTATCTCCAACGTCTATTCTAACGCTTACCGAAGACGGCAATGACGTTATAGTTGGCACGGAATTTTTTACTTCTACTTGAACTTCTAAATAAGCTGTTTGACCATCAGATACACTTTCGTCTGTTATTGCTATAAGCAAAGATATAGTATCGTTAGATCCAGTGAAAACAAAATCACCGCTTGTTTGTACTTTGTAAGTAGAGCTTTCAAGAACTATTATAAATTTATTTGTTACGTTTTCATTAGTCCCTTTTACTGTCGCTTTTCGCAAAGAAAAACTTAAATTTTTTGTTGATCGAGAAGCAGGTTTTGTTGCGTCTAAATCTCCTATGTTAGTGCCAGAAACAATATTTTCATACAAGAACGCTCTTGAGCCATATTGTGGACCTGATGTACCCAATGGTTCTTGTCCAGCTCCAAAGCTGTAAGTGTCTTGCTTTATTGTTAAGCCAGTAGGTAAGTCTGATTGGGCTACTACTATTTCTTTCACTAGGTCAGCAACTAATCCACTTGTCGATGTCTCGTAATATATATCTATATTGGAAAAGAAAGGTTCTGTTTCAAAAACAGAAAGACCTTCGTAGTACTTACTAAATACCAACTTGTCAGCAGCTGTAACGACTTGCGGGCTAGATATAGTGATTACTTGTTGAGCAGATGTAGTATCAGTTACTGTCACATCTGTATGTAAAGACAAACTAGTGAAATTAATAGAGTAGTCATTTAGTTCATCATTACCAATTGATGCCGCTGTCCCTATTTGATCAGAGTCTAAGTTAATGCTCGTTCCTTTATTTACATTACTTCTAGACCAATAAACTGCAGCTTTGTTATTACTTGCATCACCAGTGTATGCTTTTAAGTTCTGTATCTCTGCTACTAGTGGATTTTTATCTTTACCATATATAAATTTATATCCAGTAAACCCACCGGTTCCAGACTTGTTATCATCGCCAGATATGTAGAGATTTTGCTCATACATTGTACCAAGACTTATGACCTCTGCTAATTCATGATAAGAGGTATTTTGTTTTGATTCTCCTTCGGTACTAAACACATCTACAGCTGCTAGAGTTATAACTATATTGCCAGCTGTTTGCTGCGGGATTGCAGCTTCTGTTATAGTTATTGTATCTCCAACTTTAAAGTTAACGCCTGGTTCTACTACTTCCAAAGCTGTGATTGTTCCTTGATTTTCTGTAGGGCCGCAAGTACTTGTTAGTTTTATTATAGCTTCACTACCGTTTCCGCTAGTTGTTACCCCATCGGTAACTCCAACTTCTAACGTGAATATAACATCTGTGTCTGCTTCTTGCGTTATATCTATTTGATTGTTCGTTATATTGCTTATATCGACTTCGGAAGGTCTTAGACCAGTTCTAGAGCTAAACACAACTTTAGGGTAAAGTCTAACGTCTGAACCCATTGTTCCTTCTCTATTAACGTCTGAATCGTTTATAGATCTTGGTATCTTATTAATATTATCACCATGCAAAGACAACCAACTTCTTCCTCCGCTCAAGCTATCATTAGGTATTTCTTTAATATTATCCCAACCATCAAATGCATGTGGCGCGTATACGTTGTAGTATTCCTGCTCTTGTTGTTTTACTACTATACGATACGAGTACCATCCATGTGGATTATAATCCAATCTTTTTTGATATTCGACCGGTGTTGCCCCGAATGGTAAGCTAGCAACAAACTTATCGTCATTTGTTAAGTCATTTTCTTCAAACTTTATAGACAAAGACTTTCCATAGGAATTTATATTACTATCCCAAACAGCATCCGCATTAGCACCATAGTTATTAGTTTCAGGAGATACGGTTATAGTATCTGGATTATCAAATTGTTTATTAGAGGATAATATAACAGGTGATTGCCTGCCAAATGCATCAGAAAAAACAATACCCACTTGATAAGTTCGTCTTTGCTTTACCGTATGATACTTGTATGTTTTACTAAGCCACTGCTTAAGCCCATACATGTAAGGCTCACTAGCACTTTGGCCAGCTTGATCTATTTGTCCTTTTGTGGTTTCTGTTACTGTGTAGTTTATTCCTTTTCTATTGTTTACATCTGTTGGATAATTGTAGTTTTCAACATAGTTTCCGAATACTATTCTATTTCCAACAGCCTCTAGAGTTTTAGCCATTAATGGTACTTGGTCGTACACCCTGTTCACTTGGCCTTCAGGCAATACACTAGTGGGTTCTGTTGAAGTGTATTGGTATCTTAATGCATGCCTCTTATGTAAGCTAGTATCACTTCTACTCTGATGAGTGTAGACTAATATGTCATCCGTGTCTACTTCGTCTATTTTTATAGTCTTAACTAGCTTAAAAGATATACCGTTGGATTCTTTTAGCAGTATGTCTATTTCTTTTATTCTATACGGATTATCATAAGAACCTGCGCTTGGATTAGCCAAGCCAGTTTTAAACTCGTCTTTATTAGGCAATGGAATCATAAGCTTCATAGTGTTTATTCTATTCTGCATTATATCAACAAGGCCTTTTTTGTAAACTTCTTTTTTACCAGTTAATACTCTTGGTTCGTTAGCTGTAGAGTTTCTTTCATCGTCATCATCACTGTTAGTGATTTTACCTCCGTTTAAAGGTTCAAAAACAGCCTGCGTGAAAGGTGCTATCAAAGAATACTCTCCATCTTCGTATTTATATCTATAAGAGAACCTTATGAATCTTTCTTTAGTATACTCTGATTTTACTTGTGGATCTATGTTTGGAAGCGAACCAATACTGGCTTCGTCATCGCTTAGCATTATGGCTTTGTAAGGCGCATACTTTGCTACACTTATATTCTCTTCGCAGTCATAGTAATCAGGTCCCTCTTCTATAGCTGTATTTATATTTATCTTTCTGGGTTGATTAAGATTATCTGTCCAAAATAAAAGATCCTCTATTATGGCTGAACCAGTTATTAAGTGATTTTTACTAAAGTTGAGCCAAGGTCCTTTAGCTAGTATTTTTTGGTTTTTGTTTTCTATATCGTAAAGTACTATGGCGCAATCATGTCCAAGATTAAAAGCATACTGTCTTGTACCAACATTTAATGCTCTATTTATGCCTCTTATGTCATCAACAAAGGTTGTGCTTGAAAAATTAGTTATAAAGTAAACTACTCTTTTATTTGCCAGATCTTTGCAGTAGCCTATAACATCGTAGCCTTCGCCGGAAGAGTTAGTACCTAGGCCTGATATAGCAGTTGTTAGCTTATCGTTGCTTAATATATTTTCAATAGCGCCTACGTCAGAACCTTCAGATTCTGATATATGTATATTTTGAGCTTCTCTATATTCTCCCTTAGGTATTAACCTCTCATCGAGGTCTTTGTTCATTTTACCTTTGGTAAAGTTCTGTTTAATTTCGGGCATTTAATTAATGTTTAATATGTTTGCTTTTACCTCTCATTACATTCGCCATTTCAGTCGTATTAAAATTGTACAACCTTATTTTAGCATTGCGCATTGCAGCGAATCGTTCTTTCTGAGCTCTTCTTATTTGATATTCAGGTATATTTAGCTTAGTTGAAAGTATAGCATGGTATACATATTTGTATAGCGCGTCTTCGGCGAGCTTGGAAACCTTCATTTCTGCATCAGTACCTAATCCGTCTGATATGTATTTTATTAATATAGTTTTACCAGCTAAGTCACTAGTAAATCCGAATTGTCCATTGGCTTCGTCAACTACAAACATACCATTTGAGTTAGCCCTAGAAGCATCGATGCCATATCTACTACCTCTATTGAAAACTCTATTTGCTATATAATGAGTATATAACCAATAATCGTCATCTTTTAAGTTACCGCTAAAAGTATATAAATCAAACTCTTCAAATCTAGTTTGAGTAACTGATGGATTTATTTGAGTTACAGAACCATCGCTGTTAAACAAATAGTTACCATTGTCATCCTGCGCAACTGACTGAGACGGTCTGCTTGTTAATTCTCTCGTTGGAAATATAGGATGCTCAAGTCCTGCTGTGTCTACCCAAGACAACATTGTGTATTGTACGTAGTCTTGTGGCATTGGTAACGTTAAGTTCGGTGGTATATCTAATTCTTGTATTTTTTCTATTTTAGATATATCGTAAGAAAACTCTTGTATACCTCTTTTAGCATGAAATAGTATATCAGATCTTCTAACTTTGTTTAGCACTTTGCCTTCTCCAGTGTAGCCATACATAAAGTTATTAACAAAGTCTTCAAGCGTTATATACCTATAGTCACCTAATGATCTATCTACAAACTTTACGGTAACTACAGAGCTTAATGCTGGTTTACTAGAACTAAAAGTAATTAACCCAGACACAGCGTCATAGCTATAATTAGATTGATCTACTTCTACTCCGTCATCTTCTATGATAAACCCATCGATGCTATCTGGTAGATCTTGAACGGTCAATTGATATTCACCGCTAGTTACTTGAGCAGACGTAGTTGTAAACTTCTGACTCAGGCTATAATACTGTTCTGCTGTAGTTGTTCCTAGTAATCCCATTTTGTATTATTGTTGTTTTTTATTCATGGCGTCAGCTGAAGCCAGCTGTGTGACACCTTGTACTATAGATGGATCTTTTATTATTAATCCAGCGTAACCTAATATAGATAGTATCAAGTTTGTTTCTAACGATTCGTGAAGTGCAAAATCAGTAGAGCCTTGATTTGTAGTAGCATACAAGTCTTGCACTCTAAGTGTTAAGACTACATTTGTTGAACCTCCAATTATGCTTGTTGGTATTTCTATTTGATCACCATTTACGAATCCAGAACCTGCACTAGTTACTTCGACTGCTGATACTTCATTACTACTAATAGTTAACTTTATAACGGCGCCTGTTCCGCTTCCAGTTGTTGTTACTCCTCCGCTTCCTACCGTTACCGTTGACGTAGTGGTAGCGTTTGAAGAGTTCGTAGTTACTATACCTGTACCTCTACTACCAACTATAATTCCACCGTCAACGAACGTATTAGGATCGTAAATTTCCGTACCGTATTGCGTATTGACAATATATCCAAATCTAGGATCACTTGGTTTTGCAATATAGTTAACAGCTACATTCTCTGTAATGCTAGGATCGAAAACAACCTCAGTTGCCTCTTGATAGTAAATAGGAAAAGTACTTGATGGTTTAGTTAAAGGCGATGATTTTAAAAAAGGTAATCTTACTTTATCTACCTTCTCTACCTTCAACCCGTGATTACGCATGGTTACATCTAATATTCTGTACGCATCTGTAGGTACAGTAACCTTGCCACTTGATGGAGTTAATGTAGCAGACTTATAATGTTCATCTATCTGCTCTTGTATTTTTTCTGCTAAATCAGCGTAACCTTCGTTCGTCCGATTTATGTTTTCAATATTTAAAAACTGGTTGTACTGATAAAACAAGCTATCTAGTAATTCTAGCTGAGCTTGTCTTGCTAAGTTATTGAACTCATAAGGTGTTAAGTAACCTCGTTCTTCTTTGTTCAATATCGATAAAACGGATTTATAAACTTTATTTACGTTGATAGCCATAATTCTTTTTTGATTATAGCCTAAGGGCGAGTTGCCCCGCCCTTGACTACATTAGTTATTTTAGTTTTTTCTCGACAGTTTGGTAAACTTCAATACCATCATCTGTCTTAAAATATGCGGCCAATGCCGAGTATGGGTTTTCATCAAATGGTACAGTGATTAACTTTCTACCATTACTTCCCCACTTAAATGTTCGTTGATCTTCAGATAACTTAATAATGTTTTGCTCTACAGCTTTAATACCAATGTTCCTAATATTAATATTTTCATCATTAACTAACTCTAAGAACATTCCAGGATTATTCTGAGCAAATATCAATACATCGCGCTTAAGCTCCTTAGAAGTCATCTTAGTGACATCAGAGCCATACTCAGTACGTAGTACTGCTTCTGCTCTATCAACTTCTAATGCTTTAGCCACGTTCATTGCTTCTAGTTGCATCTCTAAAATATCGATATCAGCTTCGGCTACTTGCTCTGCGTTGTATTCTTCGTATACTAAGTCTCTCTCAGGATGGTATAGTGATAAAAACTTCTGCAAGATCACTTGCTCTTTTTCCACCATTAATTTACCGTTCCTAAATACAATATGACCAAGACGCTGAGGTCCTTTCATTTCGTCTACAAAAACTGTTTGTTGGTTTCTGCAGAATTTAATTTCTCTTTCCATGCCTAATTCTTCATCGAAGAAATACATAGATCTTGATTTTAAGATATATACGGGCGGAATTTTACCACCTTTCAATTCGTACAATCTATCTTTGGTTTGCCACGTAGTGGCTGTTTTAGTTTGCTTTGTCATAATATAATAAAATAAATATTTAAAAATAAAGATGCGGAGCGCCGTTAGACGCCCCGTATCTCTATAAAAGTATTACTTCAATAATACGAAGTTGTTAGCAGCTTGAACTACTAGGCAACGCTCAGATAGGTAGTTAATCTCCATCTTGTCGATGTTAGATGTAACTGCTCCACCTACAGAACCAGTAACCCAAGACTTAAGCTTGCGATCGTCAGCTTGACCAGCGCGGTAACGTACGTGCAAGAATGGACGACGAACGTTAGCACCAACAGTTTGATCGTAAACTGAAGAAGTACCAGCAGGGATAATAACACCCTTAACGCCACCAACGTGTCCACGTGTAGAAGCATCGTTCAAGTATTTCCAATCAGTCTTGTAGAAGTCGTAAGATCCACGACGGAATCCAGTGAAACCAAGATTCAATGCCATGTCCTCAGAGTTTTCAAATACTCCGTAAGCAGTACCACCTTGAGTACCAGCTGAAAGACCAGCAAGCATATCATCGAATACTAAGTTAGAAGTACGATCTAAGTAAAGCATGTTCTCTTCAATTGCACCTTGCTTGTCTAATTCAGCAAGTAAGCTATCGAAATCAGCTAAAGCATCAGAAGCAACGTCTACCAAGTTAGTAGCTACGATACCACGATTCTCAATAGCAGAGAATAAACCTTCAGTACCTTCAACACCTACAACAGATGCAGTCTCAGCTTTTTCAGCTTCAACCATTGACATCTCTAAGTAGTCGTTGAAACGACTGCGAGTATCACCAGCAGACTTCAAGTACCATAAGTAACCACCTTGACCAGACTCACCAGCAACCTCGATCCAACCGATCTGAGCAGTGTCAGAACCGTTAACTTCGAAATGATCTTTGATGATCATAGGACGGTTAGTGAAAGTCTTAAAGTTAGGCTCGATAGACTCGGTCATTGTATCAGTTCCTTTGTCAAACTCAGAACCGTATACAAAGAACTTAATAACCTGATTGTCAGTAACAGCAATACCAGCTAAGTCATCAACGTTTTCAGCGCCGTAAGGCTTGATAGTTAAACCAGAAGTAGAAGTCTCTACACCAGCTGTAACTAAAGCTTTAAATACCACGTTGTTTACAACAGCTACTACAGTAGCGCCTTTACGTACAGCGTGAGCTTCAGAAGCGTTACTGTCGATATTTTTGATAGCATCAACCGCACCTGTAACTGGATTAATTTCACCAGTATAAGCTAAGTGCAAGCGGCCTTGCTCAGACCAGATAACCTGATCAGATTGCATAGGCATTTCAGCGCTAAGCATTGCTAAGAATCCAGAGATGGTACGGTTACCATATCTGTCAACCTCCTGCTCATAAAGCTCAGGAAGGTATTGTTGTGCCCAACCGTTATTTTGGATATCCAAATAGTTTCCAGCTAGGGTCATTTTTTCATACGAAGGACTTACGACACCAGCGGCCGCAGGTCCTGCAAAAGATACATTTGCCATTTTGTTTTGTTTTTAGTTTTTAGTAATTTTTTAGTTTCAATTTTGTTGTTGAACTATTTTCACCACTAATAACTCTTACTTTAGTACCACCAGCGTTTACCATACCATCAGATGTAGTACGATCGACTTTGATGTTTTTAGCTTGAGCAGTCATATCTCTAACTGCGTCGGCTTTACCTTGTTCGTAAAAGTGATTAGCAAGTGCATCAGCATTACGTGCAGCAAACAAAGACTTGTGATAACCTTTAGCGTCGTTAAGTAAATTGTCTTGGCCGATAAACTTATCGAACACATTCATAACATTGCTTTGAGCTTGCTTTGTTTCTTGCACATCTTTCACATTGAAACGATATTTCTTTTCGCCGACTTGAAAATCAAAACCTTTGAACTTATCGTTGAAAACTTTATTTGTTTCAGCTTGAAAGTGTTGCTGCTGTTTGGTGGTTAGTTCTTCCACCGATTTTTGTTCCTCGTTGTACCTGTTAAAGAAATCTATTGCTTGCTGTTGATCTTTAGTAAGCCTAGAGCCTAACTTAAGCTCTTGGTAATATTTGGACTTCATGCCCTCTAAATGATTTCTAGCCTGTGCGATCTCTTCTTTGTACGCGAGCTTTTTTCTTCTTATATCCCTATCTTCGTCCATGTCTTCATCGTAATCGAATTTATCTTCGATAACGAAGTTTATTTCATCTAGACTTAAATGAGGTTTAGTCGCCTTGTAGTATTCAACTAGTAGAGCTTTATCGTCTACGCCACTGTAATCTGCATTTAGCCTAGCGTAGTCTTCAATTGTTCCACCAGTCTCTTTCATGAATTCAACTAGCTTTTCAATCCCTTCAGGCAAATCAACCGATGGTTGCTCCTGAGCTACAGTTTCTTCTTGAACTGTTTCTTGCTGTGGCTCTTCTGTAAGTGGCTCTTCAACTTCAGGCTCTTCAGTAACTTCTTGTAAAACAGGAACATCCTCTTCTACTGTTGGTTCTTCTGGCGCCTGTGGCTCTTCTGTTGTTGGCGTTTCGTTAGTGTCTGAGAAACCTACTCTGTAAGTTCCGTCTTCTAATACTTCGCTTTTAACTTTTGGTTCTTCAACCGGTGCTTCTTCAGTTGGTGTTACCTCCTGTTCTACAACTGGTTGTTCGTCTTTAATTTCTTCCATGATATAATATTATATAAGTGTTTGTTTGTTTTTATCTTGGTTCAAACTGCTCCAAGTCAAAACCTCCTAAGTTATCAAATCCAGCGGACTCGAATCTTTTAGCAGGTGCGTTTTGCTTTCTTTGTTCGATCATTTCAGACTGCTGAGTAGCTTGTATTCTAGTTCTTTCGTCTTTACGATCTTCTTTATACTTCTCCTTATCCTTTATCACTTGACTTTCTGCATCTTTAAGCTGCATATTCAATTGGAACTCTTTCTCCATCAGATCAAACTTTATTTGAGCTTGTCTTTCCATCTTTTCTATTTCGAATTGATTCTTAGCTTGATGTATTTGTATTTCAGTAGATGCTAGTGCTTGTTGCTTTTGCATCTCAGCCTCTGCTGCAACTCTAGATGATTCTTGGTTTGCTTGAGCTTGCATCTGTATGTTACGCTCTTTCATCTGTTGATCAAGTGCCATCTTCTTAGACTTTCTAACCTTAAGCAATTGATTAGCCAGCTTACTATTTCTTATGTTTCTAATATCTATAGCGTCTTCTAGATTAATAACCTGCTGTTGCAATGCCATTTGAATATTATTCTCTAGTCTAGTTCTCTCTTCTTCATCAGGTTCTATTTCTAAGAATATACCGAAGTCATGCAAATGTAGCTGTTTTACTTCGTTAAGTGTACCCACGTTAAATCGCCCTAAAGACTGTACAAATTGGTTTTGAGTGTTAGAGTATTCAAGTACGTCAGATATTCTAAGAGAGCACGCCTCTGCTGTTTTAAGAGTGAGGTATAAGCCTCCATCCTGTATGTGCTTAGTAGCGACGTTTGAATTTGCTGCGGCTAGTTTTTGTAATCCAACCAAAGAGTTCTCATTTGGCTTGCTACCATCTCTAGCTTCGTTTAAGCCTGTGACATCTCTAATCATCTGCAAGTAGTAATTATAAGAATTAATAAGCGCAGATATCTTAGCGTTACCACCACTGGTTTGTAACTCTTGGATAGGTACTCTTGCATTGTTAAAGTCTCCATCTTGTGTCATTGATCTACCAATAACAGAACCAGTTTGGAAATACATATTCAACGCTTCTTGTGGATTGTAGTTTGTACCGTTACCTAAGTCGATCTCAGCGATACCGTCGGCGTCTAAGTAAACACCATCTGGTACCATACGAGACATAACCTGCTGTAGCTTCAAATGCGTTAACTGAATCATATCAGCAAACGTCATCATTCTACTTACTAATGACTCAGCAACTCCTTTGTACATTCTTGGGGCCACTATGTTATAACCCATAGATACCTTTGTTATATCAGACTTTGGACGCGTCATGTTTTCACATAGCTTCCAGTCTAATATTATGTCGTGACCTAATATCTTTACACCAGAATAAACAACCTCAATAGATCTTGATACTCTTTCAAATCTAGCTCTTTGATCTTTAGGTGGATTAAACGTGTCTGCTTTTTCTATAGCTTTATCAGCACCAGTTGCAGTTTGCTTTATCTTGTAAGTTTGTGTGTTGAATGTCTTATACTCGAAGTACAATACATTAATATAGTCTTTGTCTTGACGATGCTCAGGGTAATAATTGTACCTATCGTAATTAGAGCTTTGGTATTTATTTTCTAAATCTTCTAGTTGCTCTTGGGTTAGGTTAGGGAATTGCTTCTTTAATTGCGTTAAAGTAATTCTTCTGACTTCACCAACGTAATACAAGTCGTCAAAGTATGGTGACTCACTGTACGAGTAAACTATATTTGCCGGATCTACATACTCGATTGTAACTCCTTCAGCTGTATTGAAACCGTTTTTAACACAGGCAATACCAAGTACAGTTAAGTCGTAATCTAATCTCTTCTTGATTAAACTATATTTATTTAAGTTGAACAAGTTATCTAGCGCTTCTTCTTCTGCTATCTCTACACCTTGCTTATAATCTAACTGCATGTGTATTGCTAGCTCATCATCGTCTTCAGGTATAGCAGCTGGATCATTGTTAAATGTATTAACACCAGTTTGTTCTTGCACAGTTTGCTTGAACGTCTTGAACTGCATGTCTTCCATCATTGCCTCTACGTAGTCTGTTCTCTGTTTAATAGACGCAGGATCTTGCGAGAAGGCTTTTATTTTGTATAATCTTTCAGATATACCATTGACAACGATATCAACAAATTTAGGAACAATTGGAACTGGCTTCCAGTCTAAGTTTAGATAAGACAAATCACCGTTGATAGATAATTCATCTTTGTATTTCTGGACTGACTGTTCGCCTCTAGCATATAACCTAAGCTCATGAAACCTATTTTTGGTGTCATAATACCTAGAGCTACCACCGTCTCTGTCAAACCATTCCGCCTCAACTGCCTTAGCAACTTGCAGGCCGTAGTCAAAGCTTGACTTCTCCTCATCAGGCACTGCCTGACTAGGGAAAACGGATTTAGTTTTAGTTTTAATCATTACTCAATTATCTTTGATATTGCTCCTTTGTTATCAAACTTTGAAAAGCCAAAGCTCAATTTATTTGTTTGTCTTTCTGTTTTAGGTTGATACATATGTCTATTGCAAGCCATGATAGCAAGTCCAGAACTGATAGACGCGTCAAACTGCGTTCGTTTATTTATATCAAACTTAGCCCAATCGTTAAGCGTTCTATTAAATTCTATATTACCGTAGTCGCCTTGCTCGTTTAAACCTACATAGCTTGATATATAACTTTCAATCGCTGATGCGTGGGCTTGCTTTATATCTTCACTAGAGTTAGGTATACCACCTATTTCTTTTTCAGCAGGTGATAACTTGTTCCAAGTCTTATCAGGCCTGTTCATTGAATATCCTCTATAACCTCTCCTCTTTAAATAATACAATAAACGTGGTTTGTTATTCTCTGCTAGTATTGGCATGCCATAAAAAACCAAAGACATTAAAACATCTTCGAAAAATATCTCAGATGTTTGTGGTCGAGCTATGTATTCTAAGAAGAAAGTATTAGGTGGTGCATCTTCCATGCTAAACTTAGTAAGTCCGTGCAATGCACCTTTAGAACCTCTTCCATCTACTGTCCCTGATATATCGTAACTATCACAACCGAAAGCTCCTATATGCTCGTTGCCAGGAAACTTAAGCCCGTTCTTTAGTATCACTTTGTTTTGCAAGTGTGTACCTGGAACCCAAGATATATTAAACCTACCGTTATTTAAATCAGGAACAAATAAAACCTTTGAATCTTTAACTCCGTTCTCCCATTGAAAGTTTCCTTTAATAGGCCTTGCAGTCTCTTCGTTATAATCTATTTGCTCGTATATTTTCGTTAGGTTAAATATACTATTCTTTGTTTCATCTCTAAACGCATGCTCTTCGGTTCTTGGGAACTGTCTGTAAAATTCGTTTAAAGAATCTTGATCACTTCTTAAACCTTCCGCTTCGTTTTGCCAGTGCTCTATAACACCTAAATCTATTTCACTCCCATCAGGACCTATCACCGGTTTATCAGGAGTATTAAATACCGGAACACCATACTCGTCCATGAATCCTTCGTAGTTCCACTCCATTGGGATAAACAAAGAATAAAGACCTGAACTAGTTTGTCCGTTCTTATTTCTTTTAGTTACGTCAGAATCGTTGTATAACTTTTTAAAGTTTGATCCACCTTTGTCTAACGCATTTGATGTTGAACCCATCATACACTTGCCTATGACCTTACTACCTAACCTGAGCGTAGTCTTTGTTACTCTCCAGTTATTTAGTATATTCTCAGGCTTCTCCCACTTACCTGCCTCATCGTGTATTAGTAACGCAAGCTTCTCACCATCATAGGAGTTATCTCCTGTATTCTTCCAGTCTATAGTAGTATCAAGTCCTTGCATTTCTTCTAGACCTTCAGATGATGACATCCTCTTTCTAGTCAGCTTGCTTGCTGGAACTCGGTATGCTAGCTCTGTCTTAGGTCTATCCATACCATCTTGTATAGGCTTGAAAAAGAAAGGATAGTTTATAGAAATAGGTACAACCTTATCTGTAAACATTTTCTTTGCGTCAGCACCAGACTTTGATAATATACCGTATCTAGAATCTGACTTAATCGTGGCAGAAGAAACTGTCTCGCTCGATGCCATAAATGAAAAACCAGAACGTCGATTCTTCAAATAACACATACCATAAGATCTAGTATCTGCCTTGCAAGCCTCCCAAAATATAAAGAATAATCTGTTTGCTTCTCTATAGTCAGGTTTACCTACGTCGATCTTACTCCACTGTAGGTACATATAATGGCTACCAGTTATATACGTTGGTACACCATTGTTGTAAAACCAAAAGCCTTCATCTCTTCTTTTAAACTCTTCTTCAATGTAATCTATCCATTGCTCTTTAAAGTTATCAGGAAGATCTCTCCAATCAAATATAGACTTGATATTACTCAAGTCTTTAGGTAATGGTTCTACGTTCCATTTGTTATCATCCCAGCGTTTAACCTGTGTTGGTTGCTTTGGCAGAGCTATTTGTAGGTTTTGTATCTCTACTATTTCACCTATTTGCCCTGTCTTACTAATAACAATTATGTCGTGTTCTTTATTATAACCGTATTCCCAACTCTTAGACTTATTAAGTCTTTTGATCGTATTAATACGTATTGGTTCTACGACTTTTACTAGACTTTGCTGGTACATGACTATTTACTTTTACGTTCAGCAAAACCACTAAAGGCTTGCTTTGTTTTTTCTACAGTCTTGTTCTCTAGCAAAGCTTTTTCTTCTTCAATCCTAGTTAATATTTCAAAGGCATCGAATATAGCAAGCTTCTTTGTAGCTGCGGCATTTTTAAGTCTATCAGCAGACACGTCTTCTTCAGTGTTTGTGATAATCTTTTCTTCTGCTACTTTGATAAGTTCCTCAACGGCCTTATACCCAGCTTCGATTATGTTGCTTTTCTTCTCCTTGATATTCATATTTAATTGTAATAAAATCTGTTTTAAGTCTATACAGCTTTTCTTCGTCTATATTAAACTCATATTCTCCAGCTGGTCTATAACCAACTATATCGCCTTTATCGTAAACGTCAGAATATACAACTTCACCTATGAACTCTCCAGCGGGCTTAACAAATGTATAACCTGGTAAGGCTTTCCATTGTTCATCCCTTTTATAAGCAAATACTTGATCAATGTTTATTTTATATAGATCTTCTTCTATATAACTAGTACTGTTTCTTTCTTTGCCTCTAGCGTCGTGCCATCTTCTAAATACATTGTGATGCACGATTACTTCATCTTTCTCTTTAACAGGTGTATTGAACTCGGTTGGCAAGCCAACCACTACACCTTGTCTGCTTATATAACCGTGGTTAAATATCTCGGTGTTAAGTATAAGCTCTTTGTCACCGACCTTTTTAGTGTTGTTGTATCTTTCGTTTTTAGGCTTTATTAAAAAATAAAAAGTGCCTTTCATTAATACTCTAGGTTATATTCAACAGAGATCGCCATGTTCTTGTTGAAATCTTTCCAAGGTAAAACTTCTTCGTTCTTCCTTATATAGATACTATACTTAGTGTCGTCTTCAACTATATCACAGATGGTATGCCCTCCGTAGACCTCTTGACCTACGGAGTAGTGCATAGCATCGTTTTTATAATCTCTCCCTACACTAATCTTACGGATTAGTTTCATCTTCCCCTTCTTTGATAGTACCATCTTGGATGTTGATACTAACTTTACCGTACTCTTTCTCTAGTTCGTTTTGGAACTCTGTAAGCTCTTTACGCACTGTAGGAATAGCAGCGATAACGTCGTACTTCCTAGATTCTACTTGACCCAACTCCATTTGTAATTGGTTAATTTGGTTTACTAGCCCTTGCAACTTCGCGAGTTGCTCGTCTTTGATTTTGTTTTCCATAATAAAATTTTAATGTTTGGTTTTTTAACTTATCTATAGTATTACTCTATTTTACTATTTTTTACTCTTATGTTGCTTCTGTAAACCCTAGCTCAGTCAAAGCCCAGTCTGTTACTACAGAGTCGTCAGTACCCCAAGTGTCATAGCTAGCTTGAGGAAAGCTTAAATTGCCTTCCATTAGCATACCACCAGGAACAGAAATAGTCGCGCCTTCTTCTGCATCTTCAGATTCGTCTGGTATCATTTCTTCTTTGTGTAGAGACCAATACAAGGTAATACCTGCTGTTGGTGATAAGTCAAAGCTTAAAGCTTTTACATTTAGGTACTTTCCAGTTCCTTTGGTTGGTACCGTTACGTCGTTAATGTTAATCATGTTGTTTAGTTTTTATGTTACGTTTGTTATAATTCCACCGTTTACTGTTATAGCGACTGGTGGGTTAGTTGAAATGTTAATTGTACCGGTCCATCCTTGCGTTCCGTTTTGGTAAAAGTCTCCGTCTGCGTTAATGTCGCCCGCCGAATCAACTTCGTAATTAGGACTTGTTTTATTCACACCTAATTTACCATCCCTTGTAAGCTCCATTTTCGCATCAGCAGATGTTACGACAGCTGATTCCGAATTTGAAGCGGTATCCTCTAAACAAAACAATAATTTGCTTCTTGAGTAAGTCCCTACACCTTGAGCAATTATTGCAGCCTTAGTAGGTGCAGTATAGGCGCCTGAGGTATAGGGAGTGCCTAAGTATACGCCGGCCTCATCCGAGGTTGATTCACCATCTGTTCTGATTTCAGCTATTGCATTACTAGGTTCTAAATTAATGGTATTGCCTTCGGCTCCAGAATTAGCGGTGATTTTTACATCATTTAAAATCCTGGCGGTTCCATTAATGTCAATTTTATAACCCGCATCAGTAGTTTTGCCTATTAAAACGTTGCCGCCTGAAGTGATGCGCATTCTTTCAGAAGCGTTAGTTCCAATAACCATATCAGTACTATTGTACCCAAACAATATGGGTTGCTCAGAACCATTTATGCCTACAAAGAAACCAGTATCACCGTCTTCTCCAGTAGTGCTATTTGTAAACTTAGCCGTAGAAGTACCACTTGTTGACTCGTGTACTTGAATTTGTCTATCAGGGCTCGAAGTACCAATACCTACGTTGCCGTTAACAATAGTCAAATCATTCGCAGCTGATGTACTACCATTTGCTTTCTCTCTTCTAATTCTAAAACGAGAATTTATACCGTCATCGTCAACAATAAAACGGTAACGTGCACTGTCATCAGAGTCTGATATACCAACGTGCCCATAGGCATGCAAGGGGTAAGCCGGGCTCGAAGTTCCAATACCTACCCGACCAGCAGTATTTATTGTTACTCTTGCAGTTGAATTGGTTTTTAATTGTAACTCGTGATTGCTATCTGTTCCAATTACACCTCTTGCAGCTTGTGCTTGTAGATTTATCTGCGCCCCTCCACTACGTTCAACCTCTAATTCACCATTTCCAGTTGAGAAAACTCTTAAACCACTACCATTATCAACCGTAGTGCCAATGAGGACGTTGCCAGTAGAGGTGATATTTAATAACGGAGACCCCGCTCTTCCTATAGAAAATTTATCGCTACCTACAGAGTTCGTGCCAACTCCTAAGTCCCAATAAGTAGAGGCTGATGTATTAGACGCAAATCTAACAGTTGCTCCAGTCATTGCTGAACCAGTATACCCATTTACTCCATTAGCAACATATGAAATATGTGGGTTTATATGCATAACCCATCTGGCGGCATCTGATCCGTACAATGTGGGGTAATTAGTGTTTCCTGCCCATGAGGCAGAAATTGCTCCTATAAAAGCAGAATAAGAAGTATGAGAAACCTTTAGTCTTCCAGCGATTTCTAACTTTTCTCCCGGGTTCGAAGTTCCAATACCAAGACTACCTGAGAAATAAGCATCTCCGTTGTTTTCAATGTTAACGGTGTTTGATGCAGAGCCAGATGAATAATCATCCAATCTTAGATCTCCTACAATCGATACTCTTCCTCTTTGTCCGTTACCTGATGTGGAATTGTCCCATGTTAGTACATTTCCGTTATTATTGGTGCTAGCACTATGTTGAACATAGTTTAAAGCCCCAGAAGAGTATACACTTACTTCAGATGTACTTTCTCCTCTTAATATTATATAGTTTGTTCCATCACTTACTTGAAAGTATCCTGATTGAGTGTTAAATTGGAAATATTGTGTTCTACCACTTTTTTGAAGATATATAGTATTGGAATTACCATGCCAATGATGAAGGCCAAACTTAGCAAAAGGGTTAGATATACCACCAGACTCATGCGTTCTGTCTACGTATATACCTTGAGCAGATATGTCTCCACTAACTTGTAACTTATCTCCTCCATCAGTAGTAGTGCCAATGAGGACGTTGCCGCCTGAAGTGATACGCATACGTTCAGTAGCGTTTGTAAACACTCTCAAATTAGCATTATCACGAAGGTTTATAATTCCATTACCATTTCCAGTTTCTTGACCTATATCTATTCCAGTAAATGCAGATTCATTTATTCTTATATATGGATTTGTACCACTTGCAGTTATGTGAACCTTCTGGGAGGGGCTCGTAGTTCCAATGCCTACGTTAACGTTTTCAAAAGTAAAATTACCAGAAGAAGGAAATCCTATTGCTTGAGTTCCTGCGCTTGCATTTTTTATTCTATAAGATCCTTGAGAAATATGTATATTACCCGTTTGTATATAAGCATCTCCTATTACGTGTAAAGGATGTGCTGGACTTGTCGTACGAATACCCACCCGATTAGTACTAACATCAACAAATAAAGTATTAGTATCGACAGCAAAATCGCCATCGATACTAAGCCCTGAGGAAGTATCCTCGAAATCTATAGGTGAATAAACCTTTATCGCCATTTACATTTTATTTAATTTTATTTATACTTATGCGTAAGCTACGCTAGCAGTAGTCGCTCCTTTAGCAGAGGTGATGACAACTCCAACGTTGTTTGGAGGTGCAATACCAAAAGATATCTTAACCTTACTAGTAGATGCAGCGTCTAACTTATCTGTTCTCGCTACGTCTGCTACAATCGTTTGCTTTGTAGACACATCGAATAACTCAACGATTACATCTTCAGTTCCTAAGTTATGTGTGATCTCAGCGTATAGGTTAGTAGTAAAACTAGGATTTGTAACATCAATAGCAGCAGTTACAGATCTAGCAGCTAATCCATCAGGTGTTACCGCGCGTGTTGCATCAGTTCCTGTTTGAGTCTCAGCGCTAGTAGCAAGCTCAACAATACCTCGAGTACTTGTGCTAGCATTAGGTTCGTCACCAGTGTTAGAACCACTCAATACGGTAAGACCATCTAGCAAGTTGATTTCAGTAGCTGTTGCAGTTACTCCGTCTAAGATATTAATCTCAGCAGTAGTAACAGTAGCTCCATCTAGCTTGTTAAGCTCCGCCGCTGTAGCAGTGACGCCTAAGTCAGATAAGCTACCTGCTTTAGCGTTCAACTGCGTTTGAATATTAGATGTAACACCATCTGTATAGTTAAGTTCAGTAGTGGTCGCTGTGAGGCCATCTAGCTTGTTTATTTCAGCTGTGGTAGCTGTAACGCCATCTAAGATGTTTAACTCAGCAGGAGTAGCACTAACAGCAGTTGTAGGCGCAGTAGAGAATAAAGCCACATGACCAGTTAAGTCTGGAAGTGTCGCAGTTCTGTCTGCAGTAACTGTAGCCGCTAATAATGTAACCTCGTTTGCGTCAGCTGCATTACCTTCGAATACTACACCATTGGATGTACTTACTGTTTCAACATTATTAGTTGTAGTAGTACCAGTGACAACAAGATCACCAGGGATAGTAATAGTATCATCTGAGTCACCAATTGTTAAGCTAGTCAAGTTAGCGTTAAGTGCTGCTTTAACGTTAGCAGTATCAGTTACGTCAGCGTTTGTTTCTACGCTATCAAGTTTACTTTCTTGAGCATCGGTCATGAACCTCTTGTTAGAGGTGTCAGTCATATTAGCTGTACTAAATGTAGGAGCAGCACCACTAACTACAGACTGATTTAAAGCTTTAACATCCGTAATAGACGTAAGCTCACTATCCATCAAAGCGCCAGCCGCAGTTACATTTGTAGTATCTGTAACATCTGCTCCGGCTTCAATACCGTCTAATTTGTTTTTAAGCGCGGTAGTGAAGTTTTCATCAGTTTGAGAAGCAACTACAAAGTCTAATGAATTACCAGCATCGTCATATGTAACAGTAATACCAGTTTCAGTATTACCAGTAACCATACCACCAACAATGTCTTGAACTTGCTCGTTGCTAAGCTGTGTGTTAGTAGAAGCAATCGTGATAGTATCAGTTCCCGCATCAGTTGTAATTGTTACGTTAGAGCCAGCAGCCAACGTTAACGTATCATTGGTTCCGTCAGCTACAACGCTTGTTTGTCCTGATACAGCGATAGTGTCAAACTTGTTACCACCAAGAGCAACCCAAGAGCTGCCATTGTACACGTAGATCTGTTTGTCACCACCAGTGCTGTCGTAATAAATTTGTCCTTCAGTAGGTGAAGATGGCGCAGACCCTAAAGGATGCACCACTGCGTTTTGTAGTTCGTTCTTGTTAAGATCAATACTAGCGTAGTATTCTAATGCCATAGTTTATAGTTTTTTATTTTTAGTTTAGATATGCGGTTCCGCTAAATGAAGCAGAAAACGTAATTGTCAATTGATTCTTGTTAACGTGAGTAATCGCACCAACGGCTTGATTATCAGCTGAATCAAATACAACAACGTTTGGAAACTTATTCAAGTTGTGAGTGATAGTCCATGTTGAACTAGCAGAGTTTTGGTTGTGCCTATAGTCTTTATCTTGAGCACCTGAATATAATATAATTGAATAAAATTTCTCCACTTCTAAACTGCCGTTACCATTTATGTATGACAATGTTAGATCGTAGAAGCTGGTTTCTAATGGATCTTGCGTTACGGCTGTACAAGTATATACGCCGAAATTATCTTGGTTTTCGTTATTAGCTATAATCACTTGCTTGTCAACGAAGTTATTCATTGCATTGACTAAAGTGTAATCTCCTTTGTAAATTTTATTACTAAGCTTAATGGTAGATACAGAACCAAATGAGACCTCTGTGTTACTAGTATCTATAGTCATAGACCCAGCTGGTCTAGTATCGCCACCTCCAAAGCTGTTGTTATAAAATACGTAGGACAATTGCCCTACAACACCTGCCGAGTTAGTGTCTCTGATAAATATAGAAATATCATCTATACGATAGTTTTTAGTTCCACCGCCAGCGTTAGACCCAAGAAGCTTATCTCCTTTATCTACGGTTTGATCTATCGCTATTTGACTAATCTTTGGCATGTTTTATTTCTTAGATATTGATTTGAATTTTTCCGCACCACGAGAACCGAAGTACGCTACGTATACAGTAACTAGTAATGTTTCTAGTAACATAACCCAACTATGTTTAACCTCAAAGTTTAAACCAGTGCTATCTACTATTATCATTAACGTAGTTGCTATCGTTAAGAATATAAGGGCAAGTGGTCTAGTGTTTTTAGACAGCCATGAATCAGAGCTCATATCACTGCTCCATCTTTTAGTAACCTCTTGCATTTCAATAGTCTCTTGATTGAGTAATGCCATTGCAGTTTCTTTGTCCTGCGGTAGCATCTTCTCATCTTTGTCTATTAGGTTTTTGATTATGCCTAATACACCTTTATCAGGCAAGACATCTCCAACCTGATCTAATATGCCTGGTGCTTTCTCTTTCAAGAACTTACCGACTTTGGTATCTTTAAATTTTTTATTACTCATTTCTTTCTACACCCTTGCATATTAATAAACCAGTTTGCTAACTGGACATCACGCTTGGTTGCGCCATCACGTGACTTTAGCTTTTTAACTTTAGCACACGTGACGTCTCCTCCATATAGCTTATTAATCCTAGCCTTCAAGACGCCACGATATGCTTTAGCCATAATTATTTCTTTTTTCCGTACTTGTTTGGAAACTTCTTTTTGAATGCTTCTACAGCTTCCTTGGTAGGTCTAGATCCTAGCGCCTTTTTAGCAGCTGCTTTGTCGCTAGCGTATTTTCTTTTTTCAGCCGCGTTTGCGCCAAATTTTTTATTGTAAGTCTTTTTTGATCTATCAGCAAACTGCTCTTTAGTTTCCGGTTTGCCTTTAGTAGCGATTACTCCACTACCCATGTTTCTTTCTTCGCTTAGTTTCTTAACAGATTCCCTAACTTTAGCCGGATCTTTATCTCCAGTTTTTTTAATTACTTTTTTAACTGGATCACTTTCCATTTTCGGTTTTCCGTACATAGCTGGCATGTTCTTCATGTACATCATAGCTTTGTCGCTAAAGTTCATAGGTGAGTTTCTTTCTTGAGAACCTATCTTGTACATGTTGGGTCCGCCGCCTGAGCAACCCATTTTCTTTGGTGATTTTTTTCCGTAAGGCATAATTTTATCGTTTGTTATCTTTTATCATATCATCTACGGCCTTGTTGAATACTTTATCCGTATATGTTTTGTTTTTATAGAATACATTTCTTTCTCCGGTAGGTATATCCTCTTCGCCTAGTAGTATTCTGTATATTCTACTAATAAGCTGAGAACATTTAAACGACGTTTTGTATATTGTATACTTAATCGTTACCCTATTCCTATGTCTCCAAGGTTCTATCCATCCTTCGCTACGTAACCTATCCCACCTTGCTTTATCCCATGACATTATGTATTCTCCATCTTGGAACTCTTTTCTAGTAAAACGCCCAATACAATCAAGACTTATTAATAACTCTAGATCTGCATCAGTTAGTCCATAAGTTTTACAGGCCCATTTACGCACGAGCCTGTAATACTTGAATAACTGAATATCCCTTAAATCGGAAGCGCTTAACCTCATTCCAATATAACTATGTCACTATATTTAATCACATAGTAATAATCATTATTAAACTCTATACCGTGACCTGCGTGTTTATCATACCATACCACATCACCTTCAGTAACATGCCCAGCATTCTCACCTGCACTCACGATCTTACCTCTTAAATACCTAACGTCTTCATTTTGGCTTTCACTCAAGACAAAACCGCTAGTAGATTTAGGTTCTTCTTTTAACTTGTCGATGACTATGTAATAATTAACTGCTTTCATTAGTCCTCATATTACTTATTACACAATCTGCTGAAATTATAGTGGAAACCACAGAAACAGCGTTTTTTAATGCAGACTTAGTAACGAGCACTGGATCTATAATACCAGCGCCTACCATATCTACGATCTCTCCAGTTACTACATTGATACCTTGTCCTTCATCTAGCTCTTTTACTACATCAAGGTCAGCATTGCTTAATATAGTCATAAGCGGAGCTTTGATAGCATCTAGCAAAATCTTTTCACCTAAACCTTCAGGTTCAATAAATTCCGATGCGTTATATAAAGCAACGCCACCACCAGGTACGATGCCTTCTTTTAGTGCAGCCTTGGTAGCATGAATAGCGTCTTCAACCCTGTCTTTCTTTTCTTTAAGTTCAACCTTAGAGTCCGCACCAACGCGTACAACTCCTACGCTACCTGCTAGTATCGCTAATCTTTCCTCTAGCTTTTTCTTCATGAAAGGATTTTTATCCTCTCTAGCTATAAGATCTTTTACTTGTGCGATACGATCGTTTAAATCTTTATCAGCTTTATCTACAGTGAATACTGTATGCTTGCTATCAGTTACAACTTTCTTAGCTGTACCTAAAGCATTTGTATCAATTAAATCAAAGTCATCACCAAGCTCTTCTGAAATAACCTTAGCTCCAGTAATGATAGCCAAGTCTTCAATGGCATCATCTTTAGTAGGGCCAAAACCTGGTAGATCAATAAAGTTTACTTTGATGTTTCCTTTTACTTTGTTAGTTAATAATGCTGCAGTAGGTTGTTGCTCTAGATCTCCTACTATTAATAAGGCTTTACCTTTTTTAATAACATACTCTAAGATATTTTGGATCTTACGAATGTTAGGTATCGGTGACTTACTGATTAAGATATATGGATCTTCTAGCTCGGCTACTCCTTTGTCCTTGTCTGTGATGAGGTAGTTTGATTTTAAGCCACAATCAATTTGAACACCGTCAACCACGTCAACGTATGTTTCATTGGTTGGTGACTCTTCCATCATTACTACACCATCAGTTCCTACTTGCAAGTAAGCCTCAGAAATAATTTTTCCAAGCTCACTATCGTTATTACAACTAATAGCACTAACATGCTGAAGTAGTTCTTCTCCCACTTCAATAGTACTGTCCTCAAGGTATTTGTTGACTTTTTCCACGCCAGACTTAATACCTTCTTTAATTTCTCTAATACTTTTATTTTCATTATATTCATCTGACACTTTATTCAACAATGAGTGAGCAAGGACGGTAGCTGTAGTAGTACCGTCACCTGCTTCTCTCACAGTGTTGTTGGCTGCCTCTTTAATAAGTGTTGCACCTATGTTTTCAACCGGATCATATAAGACTACGCTTTCCGCAACGGTTACTCCATCTTTTGTAATTACCGGTTTACCCATGGCGTCTTCATAAATAACACATTTACCAGAAGCGCCGAGTGTCGATTTCACTGCGTCAGTTAGCTTACTGACACCAGTCATGATTTTAGTTTTTGCCGCATCGCCAAAGTTTAAATCCTTGACAATTTGGCTTGGTTGATTATATTCCATTTAATTTAAATTTGATTGGTTGTTTACTTGAATGTCTTAACTACTTTAGGTCCTTTTAGAAACTCGAGTTTCTTTTTGTAATGGTCGATACTTCCATCAATTGCAGCCTCAGCTGATTCAATCGTTTCGCGTCGTGTTACATCATGCCAATCGCCGCAGCATTCTCCATCTGGATCACACTCGCAGTCGATGCCTTTGTACTCGGTTTGAAAATACCCGTTAGGTAGTTGAACAATTCTCCAGTTCTTCTTTTCAGAAAGGTGTTTCCACGTTCTTACTAGGTCTTCTGTTGGTTGTGCCTGTTGAGGCATCGTGTTTGTTTTGTAATAATAGTACGTCATTGGTTTATATATATTTGGTTATTGTTATTGTTTATGTAAAGTCAACTTCTCTGTAGATGATCTTTACTTTTAGATCACCATTACCAGCCGTGACAGTAGCTCCACTTGTCGCGTGTAAAACTAATGCATCATTTGTCCTAATATCAACGTGCTCATTTGCCGCCTTTGTTATAGGGAAATGTCTAAATGCTATAGTCGAGCTATTTATAAAGCCTGCACCAACTAACACGAAGTAATCAGTGCTATTTGAACTAACTTCATTTTCGTGCCCTACGTATAGATCTTCGTTGAAGTTAAATGCTGTAGCTCCTGGATCCGATGCCATTGTTATAGACATTGGTATGATAGCCCTATTGTTGCCAGGCGCTGCGATCAAAGTATAATCACCACCATTGTTCAATGCTAGCAAGTCTATAGAAGATACAGTTACAGATGCCTCTTTAATTTTACCTAATGTGCTAGAGAAAGATATCTCAGTTACGGTAGGATTACCAGTTAAATTACCCGTAACATTTCCAGTTACGTTACCAGTTACATTACCCGTAACGTCTCCAGTTACATTACCTGTTAAATTACCGGTCACATCGCCTGTCAAATTACCTGTTATAGTTCCAGTTATCGTAGCGCTTCCACTTACCTGCAGCTTATTTCCATTATTTGTCGTGGTTCCTATTAATACATTACCTCCGGCTGTGATACGCATTCTTTCGGTATTGTTAGTACCTAATATGAAGTTGCTATTTGAAAAAGAACCCAACAAGAATTGGCTGCCACCGTTGTACATTAAAGAACCGCATCTAGCTAAAGATTGACCCAACTGTGTACCGGTAGCTCCAGATCCAAAGATTCTATATACCACATTGTCGTCTTGATTATTATACGCTACCCAAGCCGCAGTACCATCTGCGTTAGTTGAATCAACTACACCGTACACGTTGGAAGCTTCGTTCGAAACAATCTCCAAATTATAAGAAGGAGAGCTAGTACCTATACCTACGTTATCAGTAAAGTTTTTAACTCCAGCGATGCTTTGTGCTCCGCTTGTTCGCACAACTGTTGTATCTACTGAAAACTCTGTAGATGTCAAATCTAAACCATCGCCAGCAGTATATGTCGTGTCAGTATCTGTCGATGCGATTGTTACTGTATCGGTGTTTGGATCCGTCGTGAGTGTTACATTACTACCACCCGCCAATGTTAATGTATCAGCCTTAGCATCTGCTACTACACTACCTTGCCCGCTAACAGCAATAGTCTTAAAGCTCTGCAAGTCGTCGCTATCCAATATGAAAGTCTTCAAGTCGTTTATCAAGTAGTTCTTAGTATGGTTCTTTGTACCAGCAGAACTATCAGAACCTAGCAACTTATCCGAGCCGTTAACTTCTGTGTCTGTAGTTATAGTATGTATCTTTGGCATCTTACGCTCTATAATTACACGTAGCGAAGTTAATTTAAAAATAGTGACAATAGCCTATTACTAGGATATCTTTACAGGCTAATGTCACACTGCTTGATTATTTTGATTAGATGTATAGAAGTATTGTGTTGCCCCCACTTCTCCGTTCTTCGCTTGTATTTTAAAAATAATATATA
>Ga0255752_10000296_pt1 | contig 62022 bp, 50 predicted proteins | sample 011ome_25_FD_179952 | JGI IMG/M metagenome (GOLD analysis project Ga0255752, IMG submission 179952) | Coastal salt marsh microbial communities from the Groves Creek Marsh, Skidaway Island, Georgia - 011512CT metaG (version 2) | ecosystem: Environmental > Aquatic > Marine > Intertidal zone >...
TTTCAATGTGCCCCACCGGCACTTTGGCTTGGTATGCCGCATAGGCTGCCGCAAAGGTAGAATTGACATCTCCTGGCGTGAGCAATACATCGGGTTTATAGGCATCAATAATCTCGGTAACGTTGTGCATCATCTGGGTGATCTGCTCCAACACCGTGCCTGGCTTCAGGTCTTGGCGAAAATCGGGTTGCACTTCAAATTGATCGTAAAACACCTGCGCCATTTTATGATCATAGTGCTGGCCGGTGTGCAAGATCTTCACTTCCAACCCAAAACTGGCCGCGTGCTTCTTGAATTGTGTAATCTTAATGATGTTGGGGCGGGTGCCTGCGGAGATGAGGAGTTTTTTCATTTTACTAAATCTCTTTTTGAATGTGTTCTTCAACTTTCGGAAGCTCCGCGCTATCTCCGTATGTGCTGGAAGAAAATGCTAAAACAACCCTATCAATACCAAAATTCTTAGAAGCATTCAACACATTCAATGTACCATTTACGTTGACATTATTGGTACGAATCGGATTTTCAATACTCCTTGGAACGCTACCCATTGCGGCTTGATGTGAAACTCTTGTAATGTCTTTTAATGCTTTTTCTACTGTACTGTAATCTGTAATTGAACCTTCTAAAAACTCATACTTGGGATGATCTAAAAACTCCTGTACGTTTTCCCAGTAACCAGTTGACAGGTCATCCAACATTCGAACCAAAGCAACATCTTCTCTTTTAAGAAGCGATTCCACTAAATTCGATCCAATAAAACCAGCTCCTCCTGTTACTAAAATTCTATGCATGTATCTGCCTATTTCAGATTAAAAATGGACAACTTATTAAATCATGAAGTGTGCATTTTATGTCTGATATTTCAAGGGCGGCAAAGATAACGTGTTTTCCCTACGGGAATTAAAGATTGTGGCAGGAGAAAAAAATGGGCGGTCGGCTGCCTTTAGTAATCTTTAACGTCAATGAAGGTGGTGCATTGGGCAAATCATTGCCTACCTTTGCATCGTGTTCTTTGGGGCTGACCGGTTTTGACAGCAAGATGAATGGTACTGCAAGCAAGCCGGGGATTGAATAGCACCTCGTTAAAAAGCTGTTTAAAATAGTAACTGGCGAAACATCTTACGCTCTTGCTGCTTAATCATTCGATAGAAGATTAGGCTTAATCCCGTGCTAGGCACGCGGACAAGACGTCTCTAATGCAGGTTTGTCTGACCCCTGTATTGATAGAGGCGTGGTCAATGACAGAATAGAACGATCAAGGCTTCGGTGGTTGTTTGAAAATTAAGAAGATAAGTTTTGGTTTGGCTGCCTCTGGCCTGGCTAAAATCGAAAACCAATCAGAAGGCTAAGCTTGTAGAAAGCTTTATGGTTCCTTGTTTGGACGTGGGTTCGACTCCCACCAGCTCCACCTTCGCTCACCGAAGTCCCGCATGAATTAGCGGGACGAAGGTGAGCTTCGTTTTTGTATCGAACCCTAATTCATTTCAAATTCCCTACAAGCGGGACTTCGCTGAGCTTCGGTGGAGGCTATCCACCATAGCCTTGCGCGAAGGTGGGGGCCTCCACCATAACCTTGCACACAGATAGAGATACTCCACAATTGTCATCGCCTTATTGAAATCTACACTTTACTTGATTATTTCTTGTCATTGATTTTCAATCAAATCGAAATGATCCTTCACCGAAGCCCAGTGCTCTAGTTGATAAACTCCAAGATGCCTTCAATTCAAAAAAATTATTCTCTACTTTCGAGATGCACGGAATATCAAAACCTTTGACTTGGACCGTTTATATCATTAAATGCGCTGACAACACCCATTATGTGGGGTGCACATCGAATCTCGAAAAGAGGCTTGTTCGGCATAATCGTGGCGAAGTGCATTACACCTCCACTCGACTTCCTATTGAGGTGTTAACCTACACTGTATTCCATGATAAATACAAAGCCTATGCTTTTGAGAAATATCTAAAATCAGGTTCTGGAAGAGCGTTTATGTATAAGAGACTAGTAGATAAATTACTTTGATTCCTCCCTATAGCAATCAGGACTCCGGTTCGGTGGGATCATGGGCGAAGCGAATACTCCTACTTACCGGATTCATAATTTATGATTGATTATTTATAATTTGTTGCTCAAGAAAAGGGCAAGCGTCAGTCCAAAGGTTGACCACGAAGTGGGCATTGTCTAGAAGACAGAGCGAAGATGGGGTTCGTAGTTCAATGTTATTCGATTTCCAATCATGAATTATAAATTATGAATCATGAATCCACCGAAACCATGAAACGAAGAGTAAATCGCACAGCCGCACTTCGAGACTTTTGCTCCGCAAAACCTCAGCATGACTGTGCTCAAGCACTGTATAAATCATTGCTATTGTAATTCATCAATTCCCAAGCCACCACGAACACTAACCACCAATCTTGAATCATCAATTATTAATCATGAATTATAAATCATGAATCCCCAAACCATGAACTAACCTTCTTGTGACTTTAGTAACACTCTCTCCAAAAGATTTGACGAACTTTGTGCCTTCAATTCAAAAAGGCCTTGAAAGGAACCAAGATTTACTCCATCCTCAATCAAAAATGCCCCAAGTGCCATGAGGGCGAATTGTTTGTCGAACGCAACCCATACCACTTAAAGAAAATCTTTGATATGCCCGAGCGGTGCGAAAAATGCAATCAGCTCTACCAATTGGAACCTTCCTTTTTTTATGGAGCAATGTATGTCAACTATGCTTTTACCGTAGCCATTGCCGTGGCTGTGTTCGTGGCCATGACCGTATTGGGAAGCGATTGGGAATTACACCATTACTTGATTGGAATCATCATCGCCATATTTCTATTGGCGCCACTTACATTTAGAATGGGCAGAACAGTTTGGATCAACATGTTCATCAAGTACAATCCTCATGCACTGAGCGAAGAAGAAAAGGCTCAAGCGCTCAAGCGAGGACAGTAAATCCCATCGATCACCACACCATTGCGGTTGGTTGGAATTTTAACCGTGCGTTTTCCTTGAATGAAGGTTGGTTTTTGAAAGCCTGTGTTGCTCGAAAACAAACTTGGAATATCAAATTTTGAGCGTTTAAACTGGAGTACATAATTATCGTGATCCATGGTCCACTTGCCTTTTACAATGTATTGCTTGCGCTCGTCCAACTTATTCAGCTGTAATTTGAACTTCTGATCTTGCTCCAACGACAGTTCAATGTCTGAAATACCATTACCCACAGAGCGGTAGCGCGCATGTCCGAAAGAAGCGTGTGCCAAAGCAATGGACAATGCCAAAGAAGCATAGTGCCTTTTTCTGGAGTTAAGAAGGTATTTGTATCGGAAGAAGCGAAGAAGTTTCATTGTCGTCTTTATGAGATTTACATATAAGACGCAAACTGGACCAAAAGGTTTGAAAATCAGCTACTTTATTCTCACTATTTGCTCAATGGAGCACCTATTCCGATAAAGAAATCAAAAAAAGCGATGAACTTTAATTATCTACCTCAACCACAAGGTAGTCGGTTACCGACCAAAATGCTTTTCTATCGTTCACTTTAAGCGACTTTACGTTTCCATCAGAATCCATGATCAACTCATAAGACGACTCTGGATGATTCGTAATTAATTTAGCTTTTTTAGAATATAAAGGAATCGACAGAAGTTCGCGAATGTCGGCTTCTGTGAATAAGGTAGGATCAAGTTTACTCACGTCCAGCTTTTTTGATGCACCCAAGCCGAGGATCCCACCTTCCTTCGTGATTACGCCTTTCTCCTTCAATTCTTTCTGCTCACCAATGATGTAGTGTACGGTATGCATTTCTTCATCCATGCTGATCACTTCTTCAGTCAAGTTGATGTTGTCACTTCGCATGCTGTCGAGTGTAGCTTTGATCTCGGTGATCACCACATCTTTATCGTTGATCATGGCCATCAACTTTTCTATTTGGCTTTCGCGCTCAGCAATGCGTGCTTGCATGCTTTGAAGCATTTCTTCCATCTGCTTATTCTTCACATTGCTCTTGCGCATGCGCTCATACAATTGATTCAATTCGGCCTTATTATTTGCCAAAAGTCCGTCTAATGATTCCACACGTTTTAAGATCATTTCTTTTGAAAGCACATCGCCTTCGCTCGAATCAATGGCCAATAAACCATTGCGCACAGAAACCTGACTGATGCGTTGTGAAATATCTTGAAGCTCGCCTCTAAACACATCCAACAATGAATCTTGCTGCACTTGCAATAAACTGTCTGACAAAGCTTTTTGAGCTGCTCTTTCAGCTTCAGGATTTCCGCATGACGCGATCACGATGGAGGCCAGAACCAAGAATGATAATAAACGCATAAATGAATATTTTATACGAAACTACACAATGCTGCGATACTTGTTTTCCTGTAAAGTCAAGTTTTCATTGTCTTATAAGAAGCTAAATTTGCAGCCCTAATTCAATGCGATGACAGCGAGAGAGAATGCCTTACGATGGTTGGCCCAAGACACCGATGAATCTTTTATGAATGGAATTCAAGCATTGCTTGATGGACCCGAAAAAGAATTGGAAGATGCCTTTTACCGCGACCTTGAATTTGGTACAGGCGGTATGCGCGGGGTGATGGGCGTGGGATCAAATCGCGTGAATAAATTCACCTTTGGGATGGCTACGCAAGGCTTATCCAACTATTTGAAGCAGTCATTCCCCAGCGAACAAATCAGAGTGGCCATTGCCTACGACTGCAGAAACAACAGCCAATCATTCGCCCGAATGGTCGCAGAAATTTTCTCAGCCAATGGCATTGAAGCCTATCTATTCTCTGACCTTCGTCCTACTCCACAACTGTCGTTTGCTGTGCGGGAATTAAAGTGCCACAGCGGAATTGTGATCACCGCTTCGCACAACCCGCCCGAATACAATGGATATAAAGTCTATTGGAACGATGGCGCACAAATCGTAACTCCACAAGACAAAGGCATTATAGAAGAGGTGCGTAAAATTGAGCAACTCAACCAGATCAACTTCCAAGCAAACCCTGCTTTGATTCATGAATTGGTCAAGGATATGGACGATTCATTCGTGAAGGCTTCGCTGGCTCAAAGACGATCGACCAACGTCAATAAGAACTTGAAAATTGTGCTCACTTCACTGCACGGAACTTCGATTACACTGTTGCCTCGATTGCTCGAAGAAGCCGGCTATGAAAACGTGATGATTGTGGAAGAACAAGCCATTCCAGACGGAAACTTCCCAACTGTAAAAAGTCCAAATCCAGAGGAACGTGAAGCGCTTAATATGGCCTTGGAATTGGCCGAACGTGAAAATGCTGACTTAGTAATTGGCACCGATCCCGACAGCGATAGAATAGGCGTGGCAGTTCGCAACAACGAGGGAGAAATGATCCTTTTGAACGGCAATCAAACCGGAGTGATTTTAACGGATTACTTGTTGCAAAACACCCCATTGAAAGGAGATGAATTCATCGCTTACACCATCGTAAGTAGCGAGTTATTCGGAGATGTAGCCATGCACTATGGCGTTGATTCTAAAATTTGCTTAACGGGCTTTAAGCATATCGCTAAGTTGATCAAAGACAATGAAAGGGAAATGACCTTTATTGGCGGTGGTGAAGAGAGCTACGGCTACATGATTGGCGATTTTGTGCGCGATAAAGACGCGTTGACATCGGCCTTGGTATTCTGCGATTGGCTGGGCCAAGTAATGCACGATGGTGATAATGCTGAACGCTATTTAAGCCGCATCTACAAGCGCCATGGCTTATACCATGAGCATTTGATCAGCTTGACTAAAAAAGGAAAAGACGGCAGCGAAGAAATTGCGCAAATGATGCGCGAATTGAGGGCAAACCCACCGGCCTCTTTGGGTGGTGATGAGATCGTAAGGATCGATGACATCCACAATGGCACTTCCAAAGACTTGAAAACGGGTCACACCACTCCGATTGATTTGCCTTCGTCCAATGTTTTGCAGTTTTACACGGCATCGGGAAGTAAAATTTCTGCGCGACCTTCTGGAACAGAACCAAAGATCAAGTTCTATTTCAGCCTAAGAAAAGATTGGGATAGCAACGCTTCCATGAAAGCCCAACAAAAAATCCTTGACAATACCATTCAGGATATCATCAAGGATTTAGGAATTTCTTAAGAGAAAAAACTACTGAGCGTCTCTGCGTGAAATGTATTCTTCCACAGCTGCCTCATTGTGGGCAGCCCACCATTGCCAGGTTTTGAAAAGTGTCAATCCAGGATTTACTGTGGCCTGAGGAACATTGAATTCAATCATAAACTCTCCAATAAAAGCATTGGCCGCAGTTGGTGTTTCATGCCATTCGTTCCATTCAGTAGCAATTTGATAGGTATCGTAAGACAGCGTTGGCTGCTCATCGTCTGCCGTGGCATTTTGAGCAAAAGCCGACATGCTGAAAAGCATCGCCATCGCTATTATAATTCCTTTCAATTGAAATAGCTTTTTCATACTTCTATTGGTTTGATCTAGAGATTACAAAATTACCTGTCTTCTTCTGCTTGATTTGATCCGATTGCTTGTAAACAATAACATAAGCATACGCTCCGATAGGAAGCAATTTACCGTCAAGCTTCCCGTCCCACTTGGCCAAGTCGTCTTCACCGTAAAACAATTCATTGCCCCAGCGATCGTAGATCCACAGCTTCACCTCTTGTAAATCGGAACCGTAAATTTCGAAGAAATCATTGATACCATCTCCATTGGGTGAGAAGCTGGAAGGAACAAAAAGTGTTTGCAATCTTTCAACCGTTACTCCTTTGGAAATGGCGTCCTTACATCCAAAAGCGGTGGTGGTCACCAAGTCGATGCGATAGGTTCCTGGAGCAGCATATTCGTGTTGTATTGGGTTGAAAAGCGTACTGTATGAGGTATCGCCAAAATCCCAACTCCAGTAATCTCCACCAATGGAGTAATTGTCGATCAACACCACAGGCTCTAATTCGCTTACGGATGCGGAACTTACATCAAAATCTGCAATCGGATTGGAGTACACCCGAATCTTATCGGGGTTGCTAAACATATCTGTACATCCGTTTGGTGTAGTCACTTTCAAAGATGAAAGGAACACTTCAGAGTCGATACCATCCTGAACAGAATAGCAGTATGTTGGATTCACGTTCTCATAATCGAATTTACCATCACCAAAATTCCAAGTGTAAATCAAGTCTTCACCTGTAGCCAATTTTGACTGATCGATGAAGGTTACGCAATGCGGTGAGCAACCTTCCAAGGTATCCATGCGATAATTGGCCTTAGGATTGTGGTAAATCACCGTGACTTTTGTCGTTGAATCGATGCAGCCATATCCTGTCTCTACAATAAGCTTGGTGCTGTAATCTCCACCCTTCGCAAACACATTGGTCGGATCCTTGATGTTTGATGATGCCCCATCGCCAAACTGCCAATCCCAAGTTACCACGCCTACCGAATCGAACTCGTAATCGAAGTAAGTTTGATCTCGATAGCTGATCTCGTTTTGCGCGCATACTTTGTCATCAACAACCAATATTTTAGCATCAGGCCTTGGTCTGATCAATATTTCACTTTCATATGTGTGGTGACAACCGTAGTTGGTGTAAGGCGTTAATGCCAGTGTATAGAATCCTGGATCTTGGAAGAAGTGCCCAACAGTTTGGTTGATCGCGCTGTCACCATCGCCAAAATTCCATTTGAAGCTAGCGAATGTTGACCCAAACATGTTGCTGACGGTAGAATTATCTGTAAACGTAACGCGCTGCTCTTCGCAAACACCATCTTGAATATAATCTGGCTGAGGCACAGGGAACGAGCGTTGTTCGCGCACCACAGTGTTCGTACATCCCAGATTCGTGGCGACTGTTAAGCGCACCGAATACAAGTTATGCGCAGGGTATTTATGCGCAGTATGCTGATTATAATCAACAGGCGCTCCATCGCCAAAGTCCCATTCCCAATAGTTGATTACGCCTTCCACTGAAGTAGACGAATCTGAGAAAAAGACCGTATCGTTTTGACACATTTCAGGCGACAACCAGTCAATCGCAGGAATTGAGTAAACCTGTATGGAATCGGAGTAAGTCGTTTCACACCCTTCATTGCTGATTGCTGTCAGCGTTACCCAATAATATCCTGCAGTATCATAAACATGCGCTGGACCTTGAGCAAAACTGATGTTTGAACCATCTCCAAAATCCCACTCCCAGTCGCTAATAAATCCAGAAGCAATGGTAGTAAGATCGTTGAATGACATTGGACTTCCTTCACAATCAGAATTGTAAGAGAAATTGGTGGCTGGATTTGGATGAACAACCACAGGCTCAATCAACGTATCCTGACAGCCTTGATTGGCCGTAACCACTAAGGTGCACTGATATGTACCTGGTCCAGGATAAATATGATTAAACGAAGTGGTGCTGTAGTCGAATGTTCCGTCACCATCTACATCCCAGTTCCAATCGATGATATTTCCATTCAAGGCGTACGAATCATCTGTAAACTGAATTTGACCTTGATCGCAGCCATCTGGCGCAATCATTTGTGCCACGGGCACAGGTTTAACCGTAATATTTATTTCATCGGTTATAGGCGGACAATTACTGTTTGAAATTGTCCATGTAAGTGTATTAACTCCTGGTGCCAAACCACTTACAGAAGAATTATAGTCGTTGGTGTTCGAAAAAGTACCTGCACCACCAACAACTGTCCAATATCCATTACCTTGATTTCCATTCAGCTGCATCGTTGTTGAACAAATTGAAGTATCGTTTCCAGCGAACGCTATTGGTGGATTAATAACAACTGGAAAACAAGTATCACTGCTTGAACATGTGTCGTACATCGTTAAACAAACGGTGTCAAACACTACTGTACCATCAAAAACCACTTGAACTTCAGAACTATCGATATTGGCACCTACAATCGTACCAGAACTTCCGAAATCCCATGTATATCCAGTAGCAAATGGATAGTTTGCGGTAGAATAAGTAAACGTATCTACTGAACAAATCTGCGTTGGGGCAGCTGTCAGCTGCGGTGTGGGTGGATCGGGACAGCACTCGTAATACATGATAATGCGACCGATGTTGTAAAACACCTCTGACCAGATATTAGCCATTTGTCCCAGGGCTAAATTGGCTTGCATGCCCGAACGAGAAAACGTTACAGGTTGAGTAGAAATAGAGGACACATAATTCACTCCATCATAACTATTCACCATGGTTGGACCACGTGCTCCATAAACCCCAATGATATCTCCTGCGCTGATCTGAATATTGCAAGGAATCATAGCGTTAGTAGGATAACTCGGTGAATAAAACAATGAGGTAAAAGCATTGGTAGTTCCGGGGAAAGCAGGTGGAGCCGCGCTCGTGAATTTAACCACTTCTACCGATTGCACACCCATAGATGCATCTGTTGGGATATAGAGGCCACAAATGGTGAAATTTACGGGAGATGTAAAGTGATATCCCCTCACCATACTTGTAAATGTATTGCTTTGTGGTCCAATTGGAATTGGTGTTTGTGCCACACCAACGTTCACCCACATTACCAATGCAAGTGCTAGACTTGTGAGGCTCGCTGTTCTTTTCAGTAAATGCATCATTGGTTTACTTGATTCAGGTAAAACTTATCGTAATTTCTTTTCCTTTCTTTTTGAAATTCTTGCATGATGACCACATGTGTTTCAACCCACGTCTGTATATCAGCCAAGGTTGCATTGTCCAATGCTTGTCCCAAAACTATCGCAGGAAAATCTTGAGCTTCGTAAAGCATACTTACAAAGGCATTGGTATCGGTAGGCTGTTCAACGGCCTCAGTTATAATCTCCATGATGGTCGGCACATGATACGGCAGACCAGGTGCATCAGAAGCTTGTGCAAAAGCTCTATTGCCCAAAACGCTCATGGCAAAAAACATTGCTATAAAATAGATTCGCTTTCTGTTCATTGTTTTTATCTTAAAACTCTTCATCATTAATTCTACTTGTCAACTCCAACTACGCTCAGGTTTCCTGAAATCTCAAATCGCTCACCATAAGAATCTTTATACAACAACCTGTAGTTGTAAACGCCTTGTTGAACGATTCTCGATTGATTGTTTGTTCCGTCCCATTGCACATCCAGGCCTTCACCTTTGAAGATGATATGCCCCCATCGATCATAAATCTCGAGTGTAACTTCGGATACATCTTGAAGACCATCAATAGTGAAGAAATCGTTGATTCCATCACCATTGGGAGTGAAAGCTGAAGCAATGAATGGAATGTTGGCGTGATTTACTACCGCGGTTTTCTTCAATGTATCAGAACAGTTGTAAACGTTTCTGGCAATTAGCATTACCTCATAAGTACCTTCGAAGGCATACTCATGCGCAGGATTTTGATCCCTAGAAATTTCACCATCTCCAAAATGCCACGTCAACCAGTTGGCTTGAATGGACTCATTCTTGAATTGCACCAAGGGATTGGTAGTTTTCAAATTCTCCAAATCGGGATCGCTACTGAAGGCAGCAATGGGTTGCGGAATTACTGTGATTGAACTGTCAAGCGTAGTCGTTCCTAAACAACCTTCATCCGTCAAAATTTCCAGTGTTACATCATACACCCTAAGTCTTCCTGAACTATTGGTATAGATGTACTCTGCCGTATCAAACCTACTAGAACCATCACCATAGTGCCACTTGTAGGTAAGGTGGCGATCTGTAAAGCTTTCAGTGGAATCAATAAAAACAACACTTAAAGGCGAACATCCGCTGTCCGGTACTGGGTAGAAGTTCGGAATTACTCGCTCATACACTTTCACTGGATAGGTCACTGAACCAACGCATCCCTTATACGACTCCACCCGAAGTGTCACATTATAAATTCCAAACGTTTCAAAAGCGTGTTGTGGATTCTGAACGGTCAATATTTCAGTGCTGTCGCCAAAATCCCAAGTGTAGCTGAATATTGATGCGTTGTTAAATCTGGTGCTATCATAGAAACTCACCAAATCATCTTCACATTCATTGCTGAACACAAAATCTGCCTTGGGAATAGCGTACACTGGAATTTCTTTTTCAATGGTAGCTCGACAGCCATTCTCCGACTCCGTAGTAAGCTCCACGGTGTATAAACCAACCTCATCAAATAGATGCCAAACATTAGCACCTGTGTATTCAATTGAATCTTCAATGGTCCAAAAGAATTGATCAATGACACCGTAAGCAATTGTTGACTGATCCTCCAAGAAATGCGTATCGCCAAGGCAAACACTATTGGAATAATTAAACTCATTTTCAGGAGTAGGGAATACCTCGAGATTTATTGTTTTCTCATCAATGCATCCTTGGTCGGTAGTCACAAGTAAGGTTACGTCAACAAACCCATTGATGTCGTAATCATGCGATGGATCTTGAACAAAAGCCGAATCTATGCCATCGCCAAAGCTCCACGCCCATTGGTCGATGTCTGCTCCAATTACCGTACTCAAATCTTCGAACTCAGTAGTCTGATACTGGCACGCATTGACTGCGCTGAAATCAGCAACTGGAAGATGGAAAACCTCAACAGGAATGACCGTATTGGCTACACATCCGGCATCAGAATAGGCAGTATGCGTAATGGTATACTGACCTGGGAGTCCATAAAAGTGTGTAGGCTCTAAGTCTACACTCGCTCCAAAAGTTGTAACTATTGGAGTTCCATCACCAAAATCCCAAGAAACAGAATCAATGGCACCCAAGCTAATGGTTGAATTGTTGTCAATTTCTACAATTTCTTGAAAGCATTCGTCATCCGCAACAACACTCAACACAGGCATAGGATTCACGGCCAAATTCTGATATAGTGTGTCAGCGCAACCTTGAGCACTTACAATCAACCGCACATTGTAAATACCTGGCGCGGTGTAATTGTGAGTGGGGTTTTGATTGGCATAATTGTCTACGCCATTGCCTGTCACATCCCAAAGCCATGAAGTAATGCTCGTTCCGTTGCTCGAACTTAAATCTTGGAAGGAAACAGGCGTTCCTTCACAAACATTAGCCGTGGTGAAGTTGGCCGATGGTGTAGCAATTACATCCACTGTCATGATGTCCGATGTACTTGGGCAGCCCGCAGACTCAACCGTCCAACGCAAAATGTGCTGACCGGGAATCAATGTTGAATACCCTGCTTGGTGGTCGGTAGAATCAGTAAAGGTCCCCGGCCCTGGAGCAGAAACAACAGACCACGTGCCTATTCCATTGGCCGCTGCCGTTGCAGCAAGATTGGCCACATTTCCCGAGCAAACCGTTCTGTCAGGACCTGCGTTGGCCAGCGTAGGGTTGGAATTAATCGTTACACTTAAACAAACACTATCGCTGGTGGCACATGAATCGGTTACTTGCAAACAGATGTCACCTGCTACAGCCCCAATCTGAACATGAATTTCATTGCTGTCTTGAGTCGACAAGAATGATGCACCGGGAGGCAATATCCAATTATAGCTAAGGATACTTGGTGAAGCCGTTACGGAGTACCAAGCGCTATCATTTTGACAAATAGAAGTTACACCTGTGATTGCTGGAGGAGCAACCGGTTGATTGATTGAGTAGCTGATACAAATGTCAGGACTTGCCGTGCATGTGTCGGTAAGCGAAACGCAAATTTGACCACCAGTCGAATTCGGACCAACTACCATTACCATAAGCGAATCATTCACTCCAGAAATGATGGTATCGCCAGATGGAACTGTCCATGTATATGAAACAGCATTGGTATCAAAAGGAACATAGAACGTCACCGTGTCTCCGAGGCATAGCGTTGTATCTCCAACAATGGGACCTTGCGGTGCGGCTGGTGTAGGACAGCAGCTGTAAAAAATATTACCATTGAATTGACGTGGGTTGAAGGTCGCTGCAAAAGGATAGTCTTTACCATAGCCCTGAGAAACGGAAATATCGCCATTTCCCATGTAAAAATTACCCGCTGTTCCAACACCATTCGTATAGTTCGCGCTTCCGCCAGCACTTGTAGTTGTTACATAAAATCCTTCTGTATTTCCGTTTAAGATGGGGATATTGATGTAAATTGGAATTGGAGTAAGCACGTTATTCCCACCACTAAGCACGTTCAAAGCCGAACCATTCAAAGTCCATCCTGCTGCAGCATTTTGATTCCCAACAATCCCTGCAGGATTGTGCCAAATTTCAATTACAGGAATATTTCCTGGGTCGTAATTCGACCACATGGAATCGATGGTAACATCCGTAAGTGCCGTGATGTTAAACATGATACCATCTTGGCCATTGTTGGTATTCATGGGCAATACCAGCGGACTTCCACCACATTGCGCACTTGCTTTGTTGGTCAGAGCCCACCCGAAAGCAATAAAAATGGAAAGAAGTGCTAAAATTCTTTTTAAAACCATAGTATTTCTTGAATCACAGGTAAATCAAAGGTTTGAGAGGTATCGCCATTGGGCAATGGCGAAGATACGAACACATTTCGACAATTTATTCATCTTCACACATGAAGTCGCATCAACTGCAAATGAGTTGCCTAAAAACATCGATGCTTTCTATTTCAGATGCTGAGGCCTGAGTAAATCTGTTACTTCTTTCACTGGATTGAAGGTTTCGATCGGCACTTCCACAAAAATGGTAATCCAATTGGCCATGGCACCATTCCATAGCCCCGGCCACTCCAACGCCTTGATATTCTTTCCCTTATGACTTTTTGAAGCAATAAAATAGAGGTCATCATCCACATAATTGAGCAAGTCGATTTTATTGCCCTTGAGATCGGTAAGCAAGCATACAAGGTCAACGGGATTGAAGTGGGTAGATGATCTCAACATGCTTTGCTGTCTTGCATCTTCCTTATTAACTTGCGCCTGCTCCACAATTTGCAATGATTCTCCGATGAAGCTATCGGTCGTCCAAAAAGGGCCTCCCCCTGGTTCACCTTGGTTTTTCACCATACCACAAACGCGCATTGGTCGCTTCAAATATGCTTTCAACGCTCGATATCCTTTTGGAATGCGGACCTTCCATTTTTCGCGTAAATCTTGAATTTTGTTCTCATCGAGCAAGCCTTTCTCAAGACTTTCGTGAAGTGTCTTCATATCTTCCCTTAGCTCGATTAATTTGCCCGCCAACGCTTTTTTATACCGCACCGTTTCTTCCATCATCCGATCATGCGCCACATTGTCAATATTCTTGATGAAAACGATGTCCGCATCGATGCCATTCAAATTGTAAATCAGTGCTCCGTGCCCTCCCGGACGCGTTAAAAAATCACCCTGTTCGTGTATCAGATCATTTTGCACATCCACCGCAAATGTATCGGTAGTTTTTTTTTGATGGGAGAAGGTTACATTCCAATTGACAGCATCAAAAGGTGATTGAGCTGTCCAATGCTTCACCGCCCGCTCGAATCCTTCCAAATGTTCTGGAGAAACCGTGAAATGAATGGAAGCCACGCCATCCTTTAAGGCATACATCATAGCTTCTTTGAGATGCTCGACCAATGGAATTTGAGGGTCATCGTACACGTGAAAGTCAATCAATCCTTTAGGCATCTGGCTTAGATTTAATCCCTCATCAAAGAGAAGCAACTCTAGCCAGCGCACCTTCGCATCCAGCCCAGTCTCAAAGGTCTCTACATCTAATTTGTCGGCTACCTTGAGCCAATCTTCGAAAAAAGCAAACTCTTCCACACGCTCAAAAAACTTATCAATCTCAGCTTTGTGGCTCAATAGATCATCAAGCCAGGTCAATTGCTTTTTAAACATGCGTGTAGCTGCCCCAGAGGCAGGTACAAATTTCGTGCGGGAGAGTGCTGATTTTTCAAACCTTTCTATGGCGGCCTTCACTTCAGAGGCTGTCAATTTGAAAATCCCACCGCCTACAGTGGCAGGCCTGAGCAACTGCACGTAGTTCGTTCCCCGCTCAAATTTTTCGAGCTGGGCGCGGATGTTATCGTCTAGATTTAAATCTGTTTTCAGAGGATTGAGATTCTATGGTTCAGCAGCCAAAACGACAAATTTACAATGCTTGCTGCTGCATTCAAAAAATGCTTTCAGAAGAACGTACTTTTGCAGCATTCAGAATTTATGACGGCACCTCTTCTACCTTCTCATTTTCCGATTATGGAACACTTCGCTACCATTCAAGGCGAAGGGTTTTATTCGGGAACTCCTGCATATTTTATTCGCATCGGAGGATGCAACGTAGGCTGCCATTGGTGTGATGTGAAGGAAAGTTGGCCAGACCAAGGTCATGCTTCCATGTCGATTGACGAATTGGTGCAATTGGTGGAAGTAAGCGGACTGGATGTTGTTGTAATCACGGGGGGCGAACCCATGATGTACAATTTAGATGCATTAACCAAAGCGTTGCAATCTTCTGGAAAAGCTGTGCACCTCGAAACATCTGGCGCTTACCCATTATCAGGAAACTGGTCATGGATCACGTTTTCACCCAAAAAATTCAAGGCACCTACTGCTGAATTTTACAACAAAGCACATGAATTGAAGGTGGTCATTTTCAATCAATCAGATTTTGCATTTGCCGAGCATCATGCCGCTCAAGTACATAATGAATGTAAACTCTATTTGCAACCCGAATGGAGTAAGCGCGATGCGATGATGCCATTGATTGTTGAATACATTAAGAAACATCCCAAATGGCGTGTTTCATTGCAAACGCACAAGTACATGCAGATACCATGAAAAAGCTTTTATCGATTCTCTATTTAACCTTCATCACATTGCTTGCCTCCGCGCAAGGTGGTGGCACCGAAGACAAAAAAGCTTCCAACTTCTATGAAGAAGCTCGCCAACACAAACGTTTTGGGAGGATCGAGCAAGCAGAAATATATTTCCAAAAAGCCCTGGAAAGAGACCCTGAATACCTGGACGCACTCTTCGAACTGAGTGACATGTATATGAATATGGGCAAAACGGCTGATGCTAAAAAGCACATCGAAGCCATCGTTGAAAAAAACGAGCGCTATGCACCAAGTTTAATCGTTACTCTGGCCATGATGGCTCAAATGGAAGACGACTTCCAGAAAGCATTGGGGTATTACGAACAGTACATGACCATCGCACCGCCAGAATCGAACAATTACTTAGCAGCAAAAAGAGGCGCTGCCAATTGTGAGTTTGCCATGTGGGCGATGGAACATCCAGTGCCATTTGAGCCTATCAACTTGGGGCCTGGTGTGAATTCAGAAAACGATGAGTATTTCCCTGCGATGACAGCCGACCAAGAATTGCTGATTTACACACGCGAGTTCTACGCACCAATCAATCCGATGAGTCCTGACGGCAAGGATGAAGACTTCTTTTTCTCAGAGCGCCAGGAGGATGGTTCTTGGGGACAAGCCTACAACCCTGGCCGACCCATAAATTCATCGTGGCGTGAAGGCGCACCCACCATTTCACCTGACGGCAAATACGTCATTTTCACCATTTGTGATTTATACGGCCAGTACGGCCAAGGTAAAGAAGGGTTTGGCAGCTGCGACTTGTTTGTTTCAGTGCGTACCGGTAAATCATGGTCAAACCCAGTCAATATGGGAAGGACCATCAACAGTAAAAATTGGGAAAGTCAACCCAGTTTTGCTTCTGACGGAAAAACATTGTATTTCGTTCGCGGCCGCTATAGTAGAGATCACGAGCGTTTTGACGACATCTATTATTCAGAGCTGATCAATGGAAAGTGGAGTCAAGCGCAGGCACTTCCGCCCAACATCAATTCTACGGAGGACGAAGAATCGGTGTTTATTCACCCTGATAACAAAACACTTTACTTCTCATCGCGAGGCCATGTTGGATTAGGGAATATGGACATTTTCATGAGTAGAAAGAATGACGATGGCACATGGTCAGACCCCGTCAATTTGGGTTACCCAATCAATACTCCAGAACATGAAAACAGCTTTTTCGTGAGTGCCGATGGTGAATATGCGATCATTGCCAGCAACCGCGAAGGAGGATATGGAAAACTAGACCTCTACTCTTTTGAATTGCCAGATGCATTGAAACCCAATCCGGTAACCTATTTGCAAGGAAAGATTAAAGACGCAGCTACAGGAAAACCCCTCGAAGCTTTCTTTACCCTGATTGACCTCAGCTCGGGCGACACGATTGCTCAAGCGAGCTCCGACAGAGAAAACGGCTCTTATTTGGTGGTACTTCCATCAAGCGAGAACTACGCGCTGATGGCCGACAAAAAAGGCTATCTCTTTCACAGCGAAAACTTTGAATTGGACTTGGCCACGAACAAAAGCCATTATACCAAAAACATAGATCTTCAGCCAATTGAAGCTGGCCGCAGCGTAGTGCTCAAGAATGTTTTTTTCGATACCGACAAATTCGATTTGAAACCCGCTTCTAAAACTGAGTTGAATAAATTAACGAACCTCCTGGAAGCCAATCCAGAAGTCAAAATTGAAATCGCTGGTCATACCGACAATCAAGGCAATGCTGCGGCAAACCAAGTCTTGTCTGAAAATCGAGCTAAGGCCGTTTACCAATACCTTATCGACCACGGCATTAGTGTAACACGCTTGATGTATAAAGGATATGGCCAGAGTAAACCCATTGCCACCAACGACACCGAAGAAGGCCGCGCGCAGAACAGAAGGACAGAGTTTAGGGTGTTGGAGTGATTATTTTAAAGCATTGAACCAAATGATCACCATAGCCAATTTTCACGATATAAACACCTGCATTCAACCCCAAAAAATCCACAACGGAATCAGTCACCACTTCTTTACGGACTAGCTTACCCTGAACATTATAAACCCAAAGATCCAGATTGTTTGACCCTGAATTGATCACAATACTGGGGCGCAAATCGTTGTAAATTAAATATCCTATTCCTGAGAGATCATTGACCGGACTTAATGCCAAACTGTATTCGATAACATCTGTTGAATCTTCAAGGGTTGAATACATTTTAATTGGCCCTGGACTAGCGGTAGGCGTCTTTACCAAGAATAGATCAGTCAGACCATTCCCACCTGTATTCGTAGTACCAAAAAGGTAATAATTGCTGTCACGCCCTTGCATTATTGACCTTAACGACTCTATACCCATTAGGCCATATGAATTGCCAGATTCATAGGCACCGGTATCTGAAATTTGATATAAATGAAAATCTTCTTCTCCTTCGCCATAAGTTCGAGTTGAGACACCATTGATATACTTACCCGAGAAGGTTTTTATTGACTTCACTCCGAAATCATTATAATTCTGGACAAATGGATTATATCCGAAAGGTTCCTGCCAGATCAAATTTGAGGAAGTATCCAAACTCAGTACATATGAATCGAAATCTTGGGAATCGAAAGATGCTGTAGAACCAGTTATTAGAATTGTCGAGTCACCATCAATTAAAATTGAAGAGGCATAATCAGATTTACTGCCTCCGTAATTTTTCTGCAAAAGAATATTACCAGAAAATGACAATTTCAATATTAAAACGTCAGAAAAGGTTGAGTCTTCCGGAATTACTTCTCCCACAATCCAAATTGAATTATCCTGCAATTCCATCGCATTTAGGGCAAATGAATCATCGAGAACGATTCCAAATGATTCGCCTTCATTCAATTCATAATCAAAGGTCAGTACTTCGAACATGTCCGCCAAACTTGCCCCCTCAGTTCGAGCCAAGAGAAAAACAGTCTGTTCATTCGCACTGAGATCTAGTGGTGTCTGAACTCCAGGTTTTTCTAAAATTTGAGTCTTGAAAATATTTCCTAGACTATCCGCAACATCCAATCGAATATCATAATCTGAAGTGCTATAACCAGAATATGAATAACTCGCAAGAACATAGTTTCCATTATTTAGTCTGGACACAGAAGTAAGCTTTTCTATGCCAGCAGTACCATACCTCTTAGAATCGATAAGGGTAAAATAAGAAGAGAGATTTAATATATATATGTCTGATTGTCCATTTACAGTATTACCTGTGTTACCAAAAAGAATTACCCCATCATTCGTCTCAAACAAATCCACAGCTTCTTCAACACCAGCGGTGCCTATGGTTAGGTGGAATGTCGTATCCTGCCCCACCCCCTTCAAAGCGGCAAAAACAAACACTAATACAACAATCGTCATTCTCATATCCCAAAGAAGTATTGCACCCCACAGCCAAGGGTAATTCCACCAAATGTTTTTGGAGCGATAGCGGCCTCTACATTGGCAATACGCACAGTAGCCGCAAAACTATTTGTTCGATACGAAGCTCCTAAACCAGCTTGAAATGCTCCATAACCACCATAGCCAAACTCAGACGTTACAGCCACGGCTCGATTAAATCGATAACCTGCATTGAACCATGCATAAGTGCGTGAAATGGTTTGCCAACGCACCACCAAACCGGCACCGGCTTCAACGCCTTGTTCAATATCACTCTTAAACTCCAATTGCATATAGCCAGGAATCATTTGATTGACCGTTCGCCTTGAAAAGCCTGCTCTAACGCCTCCAAGAAGTGAATCTTCCAAATTGTATGCATTGATGGCAGCTTGCGAATTGTTGAAATCGTTGATTTGAATGCCTAGGGCCAATACGCTGGTATCTGCGTTGTAGCGTTCTGTTTCAGGATGCCATTGGATCATACCAAAATTCATTAATAAGGCATTTACTTCCCAAAGCGATCCGAATGCTTCGACATGCTGTGTAAAGAATAAATCAATAGATGTACCACCACCATTATGCCGAAGAAAACCCGTATTCGAAGTATCCGAATAATATGCAGAACCTCGAAGTTGAAGCAACATACTATCTCCAATGCTTGAAGTATATACGGAGCCTTGGCCAATGTTGAGCGATGCCGTTGACTCTCCGTTTAAAAAGGAAATCATACCCCCATAACTCACGCCCTCGCTCGGTTGAAAATTCAAGCCAACGCCCACTTTTTGATAGCGCAACACGCTCAATGTGGTGCGATTAAAATTGGCTTCCTCACCCGCAAATTGCTTGTTTCCATCCAACACAAACCGACCAAAATCACCTGGAAAAATAGCGTTGAGATGTGCTTCATCTGTGGCGCTAAACACAATGCCCGCGCACCAGTTGGGAAGCGTAAATCCACCTTGAATACCCAAACTGTAATCTCCACCAATCAAGTTGTTTGAGTTAGTAAACTGAGTAAGCTGACGTTCCTTCACTTGTGCATCCAAATGCGATGAACCACTGATATTAAGCAAGAAAGAATTGCTCAATTGTGCGGAAGAAACACTCCCAAATCCGTAGGCACCCACAAAGGCTTTCTTTGGACCTAAATCGAGCCACGTTGGAGCCAGGTATCGCTGAGCAAATAGTGCTCCTGTTGAAAACACGATCGCCAATATGAACACGAGTCGCATCATTGGGTATTCACGTTTAAGTCGGCCACCATTTTAAACCCGATGGTATAGCTGCTGTAAATATTCACCACCGCACCATCATAAGTGTCAATCACCGCACGCAGGCGCATGGCTTTTGCGCGCTTGAGTTGCTCGATGACTTCTTGATCTACAGGAATAACAATCTCACTTTTTCCGTTGCTCAGCAATTCACCCTGCGCATCGGCTGTAGCCGAAGCGATGGTTTGCGCTTGATCCAATAAACTGTCGATTTCTACGCCATTTTCATCCTGCAAGTAGAGTTGAACTTCCGTTGAAAAGGGATAGCCATTATCAAAATACACCCTCACAAAACCTCCGTTGATCAAACCTGTGCCTTGTTCTGGATTTTCTTCAACAAACTCAACGTCAAAGGTATCTTGAAGCACCAAGCCTGAAACACCAACCTTCAGAGGAACATCCATGTCGAGGTTGACGGAAATATCGTGGCCGTGATAAATAAAATCATTACCCAGTGAAATATTACCCAACGGATTGATGGAAAGATCGAGGTTGTAGTGCAGGACATTGGGTCGTATTTCAACCAACTGATCGAGGTTGGAATTCTGATCTGTAAACTCAAAGGTTTTGAAAATGTGCTTTACCGGGTTTTCCTTCGAATAAAGGTTTACCGCACGACTCAGTTGCTGTGTTTGACCAATAACCGGGTGACTCACTGATGATGAAGCTCCAAATGCGTTGGAAGTAGACATTTCCAAGATCTTCAACTGCAAATCTGCGCCCACACCATTATCAATGGTCATACGAACATCAAATTTGGCAATGTCGAGTGCCTCGAAGGGAATGTCGTCAAAAATATCGATCGGACTAGAGTCTTCGTAAGTCGTTTCGGTTGAGCCAAAATAGCCAATTGCATATTGGGGTATAATCTCCTCGAATTTATTCTCTATTGTAAATCCTTCGCCAGCAGAAAAAGTATACGTAGAGCCCTCGGCTGGATCCACCATCACTTCAACATTTGTTGCCAACGCATTAACAGAATTTCCGTTCAATCCCCTCAGGTCAAGAGCATAACCATCCAAGTTAATGTCGCCTTTAAAGGTTGACTTAGCTGGCACGAATTCAACCAATTCAAACGTGTCGCCATTAAGTGTTGCCGACAAAACTTGATACCTGACAATAATCTGGCTCTTTAAGTTATTGGTAAGTTCTACAGAAAATAAGGATGAGCGCACTTCGGCATAGGTCAACTGCACATCCTTGAGCTTGTATTTTGTATTCGAGGTATTGGAATAAAACGGGACCCCCGTTGGTAATGTTACATTTCCCACCGGAATAAAATACGACTCGGAAAGCGAAGTATCCGGAATACCAATCAGCGAATCGAGACCTAGATTGATAAGCTGTTCGCTTACCCGCAAGTGATACAATCCAGATGAGTCGGCTTGAATTTCATCCGAGACTATAATATCTCCCAAGTTCAATTCACCAAAAGCAATCGGAGCCAGCACATCGGCATCCCAAGGCGAGAGCTCAAAATCTCTTCTGCAGCCTTGTGTTAAAAAAACAACAAATAGCGCAATGATGATATGATACCTTGTATTGAATGATTTCATTTGCAGAAGAATTCAAAGGTGTTAAAAAATCGCATGCTTGAATCCATAGACGTAAAGCAATGGAAGAGCGTCTTTAAATCATGGTAATAACAGCCGTAGAGTGGAATTATGAATAACATTTTACCACATCCAGATCGTAAGTTTTTCATTTCGTGGCTCGTGTGCTTCATCGTGATGTATGGACTTTCATACGCTTGGCATGGCATTGTGCTGAACGACTTCATTAAAATATCTTACCCAAAAGATGTGTTTTTGTTGATCGCTGGATTGGTCTATTTCACCATTGCCCTATTGATCACGGTGCTAACTTACATGTTTAAAAAGATCAAAGATTCTTTCCGCTACGGTGCATTCATAGGTGCTGGGGCGGGTGTTTTGATCTACGCCATTGCCTTTTTATTGGGCATAAGTTTCAATGCGGTAATCGATATCAAATTGATTGCCTTTGATCTTGCATGGCAAACATTCGAACAAGGTTTTGGCGGTCTTATTTGCGGATGGGTATATCGAACACTGTACGCGCGAGAAAAGCACTTTTCTAACTGACGTCTAGCAATTGCAGGTCGGTAAGATTGCGGTAGGCGCCATTTTCAATCTTCATCAGCTGATCATGGGTTCCTTGCTCCTTCACTTTTCCGTGGTCAAGGACCAAAATATTGTCAGACTTTCTGATCGTGCTCAATCTGTGAGCAATAATTAAGCTTGTTCGGTCACGCATCAATTTTTCCAATGCGTCTTGCACCAAACGCTCGCTCTCAGAGTCCAACGAAGAGGTGGCTTCATCGAGGATTAAAATTTTAGGATCTTTCAGTATGGCCCTCGCTATGGCCACTCGCTGCCGCTGACCACCACTCAATTGTATTCCGCGCTCCCCCACAAGGGTATCAAAGCCATCGGGGAACGATTCAATAAATTCCAATGCATTGGCTTTTTCAGCAGCCTGTTTTATTTCATCCAATGATGCTTCTGGCTTTCCATAGGCGATATTCTCAGCAATGCTTCCCCCAAACAAAATTATGTCTTGCGGTACCAGAGCCATCTCATTTCTCAGTGCTGAAATCGAAAAAGATGTGGAGGGTTTGCCATCAAAAAGAATTTGCCCTTCATCGAGTTCGTAGTAACGCAGAAGCAAAGCCGAAATGGTAGTTTTACCAGCACCACTGGGACCTACAATCGCGACTTTTTGCCCAGGTGCAATTTCAAAATTGATGCCTTGAATGACTGGTTTCTCTCTGCGAGTTGGATACGAGAACTTCACACCCTTGAACTCGATTTTCCCAGACAGGTTAAGCTTCTCACTTCCTTTCGTTGACGATAATGCTTCAGGCGTAGTTTCCATCAAATCAAACAAACTTTCTGTTGCCCCAATGGCCTTTTGCAACTTTCCAAAAACATCTGCCACACCGCCAATGGAAGCTCCTATGAAAACAGAATAGAGGATAAACGAAGTGAGCAAATCTAATCCAATCTCACCTTCATTGCGCAGCTTTACACCATACCAAATCACTAGCACAATGGTTCCGAACAGTCCAAAGATGATGAATGAAGCGAATGCACCGCGCCATTTTGCCCCCTTCATTGCTAAGCTTCTAACTTCTTCAACTGCCCTTTCGTAGCGCAGCATTTCTAAAAATTCGTTGGTGAAAGCTTTTACGCTCTGAATCCCAGTAATTGTTTCTTCCACTACTACCTGACTTTTAGCCAGCTCAGATTGAGAAGCTTTGGAAAGTGTGCGAATAAACCTGCCGAAGAAAAATGCCAAGATCATCATTACCGGCAACGAAACAAGCATCACCAGTGTAAGCTCTATGCTGTAATAAAACAAAAGGGCAATCCCAAAAACAATCATGAAAGCTTGCCGAATTAATTCCGCCAATGTTGTCATGAAGGTGTCTTGCAGTTGGCTGATGTCGTTGCTGATTCTACTGCTCAACTCTCCCGCTCGCTCACCATTGAAAAAGGCCATCGGAAGCTTGATCAAATGGCTGTACGTATCTTTTCGCAACTGCGCTATGGCGCGCTCCGTTACGTCAGCAAAAAGATAGATACGCATGAACGAGAAAAACGACTGCAAGCCAAATGCAACCATCAAAAGCAGGGCTACTTGATTGATGTTTTCTAAGTTAAAAAAAGCATCGATCGGACTTTGCGCAGCATCGTCACCTGCCAGCAATCTACCCAGTAAACTAGGAAACGTCATGAATGTAAAAACACTCAAAAACAAGAACACCAATCCCAAGGTAAACGTACCCTTATATGGCGTTACATATTTAAAAATCCTAACCGCACGCCTCAATGCTTCCTTTGAGACCCTTTTTTTCTTCTCTTCAACCATGGGGCGCAAAAGTCATGATTAAAACGCTCCATTGAAAGGCATCTCAATTCTTTTAACATCCGTTATCTGCATACTGAGTATGAACCAGCACAACAAATGACATCTACAGCCATCACAGTTCGAGAAGAATTAGTTATTATTGTAATTCACAAGCTAAAATTATTATGATCAAGTCATATTGGGCTGAACAATGGAAGGAGATTGATTTGGGGGAAGACAAACTGCGTTACCACTATGCCGTTTCGAACTATGGTCGTATAGTAAGTTACTCTGAATCACTAGAAAAAGGAAGATTATTGAAAGGAAGCTTGGTAGATGGCTATCCTGTTTTCAGGTACAAGCAATTTTACAAGTCTGAGCAAGGAACGAAGATCAAGAACAAGCAAATTTTTGTGCATAAGCTGGTAGCCGATTATTTCGGTCAACAAGAAAACGAAGAACAGCAATATGTGATTCATCTTGACTATAACAAGCTAAACAATCACATTGATAACCTGCAATGGACTTCCAAACGCGAAATGGAGTTGCACCAGCAAAGCAATCCGAATGTGCTTTTAGCGCGGGAAAAAAGAAAAGAAGTAAAGCCATATAAAGGACACAAGCTCAATGCAACCCAAGTAAAACGATTGAAAAAGAAAATTTTCGATCCAGAAAGAAAAACACGGTTGAAGATATTGGCAAAACAATTTGGGATATCAGAAATGCAATTGTACCGCATCAAATCAGGTGAAAATTGGGCGCATGTAACTGTTGACGATTAGGATTCAAATACTCAGATAATTTAAAAAAGGCTCTCTTCTCGAGGGCCTTTCTTTTTAGGTTGTATTGGATGTATATTTGAAGCATATGAAAAACATTTTACTCTCTCTATCCCTTGCACTAGGTTCCCTTATTTCTTTTGGCCAAACCATAGATACTGCAAACATTCCTGTTTGGATTGATATGATGCAAGATCCCAGCGCCAATTTTTATGACATTCAAAATGCATTTGAGCAATACTGGGAAGGTCGCGAACGCTCACGTGGAGACGGATGGAAAGTTTTCAAACGTTGGGAATGGTATTGGCAAGAAAGGATAAATCCTGACGGCACTTTTCCTCCAGTAGATCAAACCATCAATAATTATACTTCATGGCGCATCGCCTATAATCAGTCTCTATCTGGAACTGAAAGCATCAATGGTGACTGGTCTGAAGTAGGTCCGAGAATGAAACCGGTAAACGGGACAGGGCAACCCAACGGAAATGGACGTCTGAATAGCATTGCATTTCACCCTACAAATCCTTCTATTATGTGGGTAGGTTCAGCATCTGGAGGATTATGGAAAACAAGCAATGGAGGACAAAGCTGGGATTCAAACACCGATGACCTTCCATCGCTCGGAGTGTCATCGATATTGGTCGACCCTACCAACACCAATATCATGTATATCGGAACGGGAGATCGCGATGCAGGCGATGCGCCTGGACTTGGGGTTTATAAATCAGTAGATGGCGGAGCCAGTTGGTTTGCCTCTAATACAGGCATGGGTAATCAGGTTGTTGGCCAAATGCTCATGCATCCTAACAATCCTTCTTACATTTTAGCAGCCACTTCAGGTGGAGTATACAGAAGCCTAAATGGCGGTTCGTCATGGAGCCTAGAAAGCCCTTCGAATAATTATAAAGACATGAAATTCCAACCGGGAAATCCAAATATTGTCTATGCTACCGAAACCTCTGGTGGGGCAAATTTTTGGAGAAGCACCGATGCAGGAGACTCTTGGACCCAAATTGCATCTGGTCTTAATTCAAGCCAACGTTTATCGATAGCGGTAACCCCTGCTGACAGCACTGTTGTTTACTTGGTTAGCTCCGTAAGTTCTGCTTTTGGAGGACTGTTCAAATCAACCGATGCTGGATTAAACTTCACCACGCAGTCAACTACCCCAAACATTTTACAATGGAGCGAAAATCCTGCTGCCACAGGCGGTGGCGGACAAGGGTGGTATGATTTGGCCATTGTTGCCGACCCCACCAATGCGAACATCGTTTACGTGGGTGGAGTTAATATTTTCAAATCATTGGATAGTGGTGTCACTTGGGATTGTGCTGCACACTGGGTAGGAAGCCCCACAGCTGCCTCTGTTCATGCGGATCATCACTGGCTTGAGTACTCACCAGTTGACGGAAGATTATACAACTGCAATGATGGTGGATTGTATTATACCAGCGATGGAGGTGCAACATGGCCCGAAATTTCAGACAGCTTGGGTGTAGCTCAGATCTACAAAATTGGTGTAAGTCAAAATACCAATCCCTTGGTAATAAATGGTTACCAAGACAACGGCACTGCAGTTTGGGACAACACCATCTTTCGCACCGAACGTGGAGGAGACGGAATGGAATGCATCATCGACCCGAATAACGATAATGTGATGTATGCTTCCGTTTACTATGGTAATATCGCTCGATCCATGAACAATGGAGTGAGCTTTGGAGGGTTTGCAGCCAATAATGTAAATGGAATCACAGAAGAGGGTGCATGGGTAACGCCATACATTTTGGATCAGCATAATTCGGACATCATGTTCATTGGTTACAAAAATGTTTGGCGAACTATGAATGCATTGGCTTCGCCACCCACATTCATTCCGATCAGTGCTTCATTGGCAGGGTCAAACTCATCCAACATGCGGCAATTGAGGCAAGGTAAAATTGATGGCAACCGACTTTTCGCTATCCGATCTGACAATAAATTTTTCAGATCTGACAACGCACTTGGCGCCACTCCAACGTGGGTTGATTTAACTTCTAACCTTCCAGGAAGCGGAACACTCAGAGATGTTGAAACTTCCGCCTTTGACAACGATGAAGTGTGGATAATTAGAGACAACATTGTATATCGCTCAACGAATGGTGGAAGCACATGGACCAACATCAACTCCAACTTACCTGCAATCAACAAAAATTGCTTAGTTGCAGATCCTTTATCAAACGAGGGAATTTACATAGGAACTGATGCTGGGGTATACTACACAGACAATACTTTGCCTAACTGGATTCCGTTTGACAATGGCTTACCTGCTAGTGTTGAAATAACAGAACTTGAAATTTATCATCCTGCTGGTGATTGGACCAGCTCAAGGTTGCGCGCTGGAACCTATGGCCGAGGGTTATGGGAAAGTGACTTGTATTATCCGCTCAACATTGCACCCACTGCATTTTTTGATGTGAGCATTGAGCAAACGAGCGTTTGTGATCCAGACACCATTGAACTCATTAACAATAGCGCGTACGGAGCTACTTCAACAACCTGGACGATAACTCCTAATGCAGCCGTAACTTTTGTCAACGGAACTTCTTCTACCTCTTTCAATGCATCGATTGTTGTGGATGAAATTGGCCTGTATGATGTTCAATTGATCGTATCCAACGCCAATGGAACGGATTCAACCGAAGTAATAGGAGCCATTGAAGTGCAAGCTGGACTTAGCCTTCCTCTTTATGAAGATTTTGAAGATAACTCACCGTGTGCTACAGGCGGCTGCAATACCAATTGCACCAGCTTGGATTGGACAAATGTGGAGAACGGCAATGGTGATGATGATGACTGGAGGACTGATTTTGGAGGAACCCCTTCTGCGGGCACAGGACCGAATGTAGATTACGCACCAGGAAATGGAAGTGGAAATTACATGTACCTTGAATCATCATGGTGTTTAAACCAAGTTGCACACTTGGAAAGTCCGTGCATCAGTCTTGACAACCTCACTGCACCAGAAATTAAGTTTGCCTACCATCGCAATGGCAATCCATCCCTCATGAATCCTTTAAATGTTGATATCCTTTCGAGTGGAACGTGGCAAAACCTTTGGACGATCACAGGCGTCCAAGGAGATGTGTGGCAACTCGACTCGATTGATCTATCGGCTTATGTTGGGCAAAATGTAAAATTAAGATTCAACGGAACTTCGGGTAGCGAATGGCAAGCGGACATGGCTATTGATGGTATTGAACTCACAGCAGCGCCAGAAGCTCAATTTGTTGCCAACGATACATCCATTTGCCTGAACACAGGAGTGACATTCACTGATTTATCCAGTCAAAATCCAACTGCTTGGTTATGGACGATTACACCTGCAACCTATCAATTTACAGGTGGTACCTCTCAAAGCAGCCAAAATCCAAGCATTATTTTTCTTGACACAGTGCAATACACAATATCGCTACAAGCATCCAATGCTTTTGGCAGTAGCACGTTTACCAATACGAACTACATTGATGTGGTAGCCCCATATATTGGTTTATTGTCTGATGACCCAAACAACATATTTTGCGAAGGAGACACAGTACATCTAACCACTATTCCAGGTTACTCACTTTATAAGTTTTATAAAAACAACAGTTTAATTCAATTGGGAGCAAACGAAGATGCAGTGGTACTTGACCCACAAAACAATGATTCCATTCATGTAAACGTCACAGATTCCAATGGATGCACATCAGAAGAAGGCTTGAGTTTATCGATTCTTGAAAACCCGATTTCCGTATTGAGCAGCGATGCCGAAAACAATACCATTTGCAACGGAGATACCGTACAATTTATCAATACAGGAGACTCTTCTATTATTCAACACGCATTTATACTGCAAGGATTCGTTGAGCAACAAGACAGCATTAATTCATGGTCAACCTCCTTCTTAGCTGATCAAGATTCGGTGAAAGTGAGGATCACCGACATCAATGATTGTAAGGGCTGGTCAAACGCAGTTTATATGATTGTTTTACCCCTTCCTGCTACACCCACAATAGTTTTGGGTGATAGTCTTTCTACCGTTTCCCTTGCCGAAAGCTATCATTGGATGTTTGACGAAAGCAGCGCGTTTACCTTGGCAAACACCTTTCCAAAAATGGGCGATGGAACTTACTTCTTGCGCGTATTTGAAGGAGGATGCTGGAGCTTATGGTCTGATCCTTTGATCATAACGGGTATTGAAGAACTTGGTGGCTTATCACTCAAGCTATACCCTTCCCCAGCAAAAGAAACAATCAACTTGAAATTTGAAAATATAGGCAGTACGAACCAAGGTGATATTTACATCTTCGACATGACTGGAAGACAAGTAAAAATGCTCATGAATGCCAACTTTTCTGAAGGCCAAGAATTGCAAATCAACATAGGAGAATTAAGCACTGGCATGTATAACATCATGATCCAATCGGGAGAAAAACAAGTTACTTTGCCTTTTATAAAAGAAAAGCAATAAAATACTTGAGAATTAAAATAAGTCACTTACATTTGCAGCCCTTTTATAAGTAAATAAGATGAAACGGACATTCCAACCTTCACTCAGAAAGAGAAAGAACAAGCACGGTTTTAGAGAGCGCATGAGCACTAAAAACGGTAGAAAAGTATTGGCTAGAAGAAGAGCTAGAGGTAGAAAGCGTTTGACAGTTTCTGACGAAATGCCATTCAAGAAGTAAACCTTCTTTTCAATAAATCTGAAAAGGCGATCCAAATTGGATCGCCTTTTTTATTTCTTAGGATTGCGCTTGGCAGATTTCAATTGTTGGCTGAGCATCCATTCGATTTGTCCATTAACAGAGCGAAACTCATCATTAGCCCATTTTTCAATGGCCTTCATCATCTCTTCGTCTACTCTCAGTGCAAATGGTTTTTTCGCCATACTATCTTCTTCTCTCCATCAAAATTACAATGGTACTGTTGTCAGAAGAAACAGATTTCGCATTCCATACTTCATTACTTAATGAGTTAATTCGCTCTTCGAAAGCAGAGTGCTTTTCAAAAACTCCCTTCTTCACAATTTTGTAATTATCCATATTGCTATTGGTATAATGATCCGGTATTGACTACGGGCGTGACCTCTTTATCAGAACAGAGCACCACCATTAAATTACTCACCATCGTGGCCTTTTTGTCTTGATCAAACTCTACAATGCCTTTTTCAGATAGTTGCGCCAATGCATTCTCAACCATTCCCACTGCACCTTCCACTATTTTCTCTCTTGCCGCAATGATGGCCGTGGCTTGTTGACGCTTAAGCATCGAACTGGCGATTTCTTCAGCATAGGCCAAATAGCCAATTCTCGCTTCCAGCACTTCAATTCCAGCAATCTCCAATCGCTCGCTTAACTCATCTTCTAGCGCTTTGTTTACCTCATTCATTCCAGATCTCAATGTGATCTTATAATCGTCATTGTCCTCCCAATCATCGTAGGGATAAGAACCAGCCATTTTGCGCACCGCAGCATCGGTTTGCACGCGCACAAAATTTTCGTAATTGTCAACCTCAAAAGCAGCCTTAAAAGTGTTTTTCACCTTCCATACCAAGATCACAGAGATCATCACTGGGTTTCCCAATTTATCGTTCACCTTTACGCGTTCGCTATCAAAATTTCTTGCACGTAAGGAGATTTGCTTTCGTGTATAAAACGGATTGGCCCAATAAAACCCATTCTGCTTCACTGTGCCCTTATAGTCTCCAAACAAAGTCATCACCCGAGATCCGTTAGGGTTGATAAAAAAGAATCCAGGCAACATGAGAATTGCTCCAAGGACCGCAATAGCTGTAATCGGAAATAACCGAAAAACGATGGTGACAATTGCCAGCACAATTAATATCAATAAAGCAACCAATGCTAAATATCCGCTGGATGCCTTCATTTCCTTTTCTTGATTCATGGTAGCAATATTTAATTATTTGACATTACAATAATATCAATTTAATATCATATAAAGCACAAAAATATACCACTGGTAAGATTTAAGGGATGAATGGAAAAAAATTGAAAAATCAATAACCGTAGCGCCCCTTCCATTTAGCTTTCAGAAAGTCTCGAACGCTCCTCTCGCGCTGATTGTCGGCCGGCTCGTAGAACTTCACCTTCGAAAGCTCTTCAGGCAAAAACTCCTGATCTACAAAATTGCCTTCATGGGCGTGGGCATATTTATAGTCTTTGCCATATCCCAATTCTTGCATGAGCTTGGTTGGGGCATTTCTGATGTGCAAGGGCACAGAAAGATCTCCTGTTTCTCGAACCTTCGCCAATGCTTCGTCAATGGCTTTGTAGGTAGAGTTGCTCTTTGGTGAAGTGGCTAAATAAACCGTTGTTTGAGAAAGTATTATCCTACATTCAGGATATCCAATGGCGTGCACCGATTGATAGCACGTGTTGGCCATGACCAATGCTGTTGGGTTTGCCAGACCGATGTCTTCGCTCGATAAAATGAGCAACCTACGTGCAATAAACATGGGATCCTCACCGCCTTCGATCATTCTAGCCAACCAATACAAGGCCGCATTGGGATCGCTTCCGCGAATGCTTTTTATGTATGCCGAAATGATATCGTAATGCTGTTCGCCCGTTTTATCATAGCGCACCATTTTTTGCTTCACCACGCGGGTCACGAACTCATCGTTAATCTCAATATTATCAGCAGCTGCCGATTGAGCGACCAATTCCAAGGTATTAAGCATCTTACGCCCATCACCACCACTCAATTGAAACAAAGCCTTTTTCTCCTTGAGTTTGATATCCAAGCTTTTTAGCCATTCATCCTCCTTCAATGCCCTGCTCAAAAGCGTTTCCAATTCTTTCACTCCGAATGCTTCCAGCACATATACCTGGCATCGAGAAAGCAAAGCAGGAATCACTTCGAAAGACGGATTTTCGGTGGTGGCTCCGAGCAATGTGACTACCCCCTTTTCCACGGCCCCGAGCAAACTGTCTTGCTGGCTTTTGCTGAAACGGTGGATTTCGTCAATAAACAACAATGGCTTTTGAGTTGATAGAAGATCTTTTCTCGATGCGCGCTCAATCACCTCGCGAACATCTTTTACCCCGCTGCTGATGGCACTCAGAATGAATATCGGGCGATTGAGTTCAGACGCTAAGATTTGCGCCAGGGTAGTTTTACCTACACCGGGTGGTCCCCAAAATATGATGGAAGGAAGCGAACCAGCGCGAATGGATAATCGAATAGGCCCGTCTTTCCCAACAATCTGCTCTTGTCCGATGTAATCGTCAAGGGTTTTGGGTCGAAGTCTTTCGGCTAAAGGAATTGAGTTGTGTTCGTCCATGATAAAATCAACGGAACAAACATACCCTACTGTTCTGGTATTCCATAACTGGAAATACGCACAAATTGGAAAACCAAATAGGTTTGTGTTTCAGCATCCTTTGTAGAAAGTGAAATTTCCAATTCAGGGTCAGCCCCGTTGTAGTCAACGTTGAGCACATTACCGCTGGATTGCGAAAAGTCGGGTTCCCAATTGATGCCATTCAAATCAAAGCTGGTCATTCCACGGTCAATGCTGAACTTAAACAAGCCATTGGCATCAACAAACACGGTATCTGGAGGAAAAACCTGGCGCATGATGGGAGCCACGTCAAGATCCAACTCCACTTCTCTGTACTTCAATTTCAAGCGCAACTCAGCAAACTCAGTCAATCGCAGCTCGCTGAACGTGAACTCAAAATCCCAATTATCCCAATAATCAGAGACGATTTCATCTTGTCGAAACGGGGTGTTCATGGTTGCATTCAAGACGCACGAAGTAGAATCTGGAATCAACTGCATGGAAGCAAACCCACGATCTCCATTAATTTCATAGAGAACATAAGAGCTTATATCCAACCCACTTTCACAGCCTGTTTCAGAAGTAGTAACCGTCCAATTCTCATCAAACTTATCGGCCGTATCCTGCGTTATAATTTCTCGCGTCATATGGGTAACAGTAGTAGGTACCAATTCTGTATCGGGAAAATCAAACGGATCGTCATCTTCTTCTTTCTTACAACTTGAAAACAACAATGCGAAAAGGATGATTGAGCAGGCTAATATTCTATTCATAATGAATCAAAACTAAGTGGTTCTTTCGGATAATTAAAAAATGGTGGACCAAAATGAGCTACCGACCATTTAGAAACACTGAACGGCAGGGAAATGTTGTTTTACTGCAGCAAAAGTCCCGCGCCTAGGATGATTGAAAATAAAAAGGTGGAAATGGCCAACTGTTTCAAATAAGGGTCCAATTCGACTGATTCTGTTGTGGTAAACACCTTTACTGCATTCAAAATAAAAAGTGGATATGAAAGCAGAAACAGCCACGCCCATCCCCATTCAAAATGCATCGCAGCATAAACCAAAAACGAACCGCATCCAATGGCGATCAATGCCAAATGATACATCCTCGCCTTTTTCGGTCCGAGCTTCACGGCCAAGGTAATCTTACCCGATTTCTCATCGTTATCCAGATCACGGGTATTATTTATGTTCAATACTCCGGTGCTAAAAGCGCCAATTGATATGGCAGCTAAAAAGACCGATGTATCTAACGTACCTGTTTGACATAAGTAAGATCCCACTACGCCCAACACTCCAAAAAACGCCATTACTGAAACATCACCTAAGCCACGATATCCGTATGGATTTTTTCCAGCAGTATACTTGATGGATGCGTAAATAGCTGCTATTCCAAACAAAAAAAGAACGCCTCTCATTCCCCATTCAAGCGATGATATCAAAAGCAAGACAACACCAGATATTAACGATAAGCTGGAGGCCAAAATGATGGCCTTACGTATTTCAGGTTCGGTGATCGCTCCTGACTGCATGGCTCGCTGTGGCCCAACGCGCCCTTCGTTATCCGTACCATGAGAAAAATCGCCATAATCATTGGCCAAGTTGCTGTTGACCTGCAGAAAAATGGTAGTCAAGGCAGTAAGCAGAAGCACCCAACCGTTGATCGCACCCTGCTCTAAAGTAAGAAATGCTCCAGTGAGTGTTGAAGCCAACGCCAGCGGCAAGGTTCTGAGGCGCATGGCACTGAACCAAGCGGCCGTTTTCTTCTTCTTTTGAATTGATGTTTCTACATCCATTAAGTCAGGTTACTTTTGTCGGCTCATGGCAAATCGCTACTTCATAGAGCTTGCTTACGATGGCACTCCATTTCATGGCTGGCAAATCCAACCAAACGCCAAATCTATTCAGGAATCATTGAATAATACGCTTTCAACGATACTTCGAAGCGAAATTTATGCGATTGGTTGCGGCAGAACTGATACAGGTGTACACGCCAAATTGTTTTATGCGCACTTCGACAGCGAACATCCGATCAGCGATTTGGATCAACTGAAATACAAATGCAACAGACTTCTCGACCCGACCATAGCTGTTTTTCGAATTTTCAAAGTGAATGAAAATGCCCATGCGCGCTTTTCGGCCATCAGCAGAAGCTACGATTACTTGATCACACAACAGAAAGACCCTTTCGCTGTTAACCGTAAATGGGAAATGCGAGAAAAGCTGAACCTAGACGCTATGAATGAAGCCGCGGCAGCTCTCTTGCAATATGAAGACTTTACCAGTTTCTCGAAGTCAAACACACAAACTGAAACCAACTTGTGTGCTGTTTCCGAAGCAAAGTGGACTCAAAATGGAATGGAATTGCAATTCAAGATCACCGCAAACAGATTTTTACGAAATATGGTGAGGGCGATTGTTGGAACCACTTTGGAAGTAGGACAGGGAAAGATAAATGTAGACGATTTTCGGAGTATCATTGAAGCGAAGAATCGAAGCGAAGCAGGGCTTTCTGTTCCCGCACACGGGCTTTACCTTTCAAATATTGTGTATCCAGAAGGAATGATAGAATGAGCGAGCAGAAAGACAAATCAATAAGCGGTAAAGCCTTTGACATGAGCCTCTTTATGAGGGTCATGAAATATGTGAATCCTTATAAAACGCTTTTCGTTTTCACAGGATTTTTGGTATTACTCTCTGCTGGAATTTCTCCGCTGCGTCCATGGCTTATTCAATACACTTTAGACAATTCCATCATTATCCCCAACATGGAGCTGCTGCAAATGCTCACCATGATTATTATCGGATTGTTGGTATTGGAAGGCTTGGTGCAATTTCTTCAAACCTATCTGGCCAATTGGTTGGGGCAGTCCGTCATTCGAGATTTGCGAGTGGATGTTTACCATAAAATATCCCACTTCAAATTGAAGTATTTCGATCAAACACCCATCGGGACTCTCGTTACAAGAGCAGTTTCGGACATCGAAACCATTGCCGATATTTTTACAGAAGGAGTTCTGACCATTTTGGGTGAATTGATCAAATTGACCGTGGTCATTGCATTTATGTTTTACCTCGATTGGCGGTTGACAATCATGTGTTTGATTCCGATTCCGATTCTACTCTGGGCGACCAATGTTTTCAAAAATTACATCAAACTCGCTTTTCAAGATGTAAGAAACGAAGTCGCTAAATTGAATGCTTTCGTGCAAGAGCACATAACTGGGATGTTCATCGTACAAATATTCAACCGCGAAAAACAAGAGATGGACAAGTTCGAAACCATCAATGCACGCCATCGCGATGCGCATTTAAGAACAGTTTTCGCCAACTCGATTTTCTTCCCTGTAGTTGAAATTTTAAGTGCTCTATCCATTGCCCTCTTGATTTGGTGGGGAAGCAGTGAAGTATTGAAAGGCACCGTGACCTACGGAAATTTAGTGGCCTTCATTTTATACATCTACATGTTGTTCAGACCCATACGGCAATTGGCAGATCGATTCAACACCCTGCAAATGGGTATGGTGGCCAGTGAGCGTGTGTTTAAAATACTTGATACAGAAGCTCAAATTGAAGGTTCAGGCAAAAACCTTACTCCTGAGATTAACGGTGACATTTCATTCAAGAATGTGCATTTCGCATACAACAATGAAGAATGGGTGCTGAAAGGAATTTCATTTGATGTGAAGAAGGGGCAAAAGATTGCAATCGTAGGAGCCACAGGTGCTGGAAAATCAAGCATCATAAACCTTTTGAGCCGTTCATACGAATACAACAAGGGAAGTATCTCCATTGATGGAACAGAACTTCGCGACTTTGATTCTGCCTACCTCAGCAGACAAGTGGGTGTGGTGCTTCAAGATGTTTTCTTGTTCTCAGACAGCATCTATAATAACATCACGCTTAACAATCCGAAGATCAGTTTAGAAGAAGTGCAAACTGCCGCACGTAAAGTAGGGGCACATCGTTTCATCGATAAGCTTCCCGAAGGTTATAACTTCAATGTAAAAGAGCGAGGCGGGATGCTTTCTGTGGGACAAAGACAGCTGCTCGCCTTCATTCGAGCCTACATCTATAATCCCGCAATTTTAGTATTGGACGAAGCCACAAGTTCGGTTGATACAGAAACAGAACAAATGATCAACGAAGCGATTGAATTCATTACGAAAGACCGAACATCGATCATCATTGCCCACCGCCTAGCAACAGTGCAGCATGCAGACTTGATCATAGTAATGGATCAAGGAAAGATCGTAGAAATGGGAAGTCACCAAGACCTGCTTCGAAAAGACGGTGAATACAGAAAGCTATACGATTTGCAATTCGTTTAAACTTGATTCTTTAAGTACTGGCCCGTAAAACTCTCTTTACAGTCGACAATTTGCTCAGGCGTTCCTTCAAAAACAATATTTCCTCCTCTGTCGCCACCATCTGGACCTAGATCTATAATCCAGTCGGCTTGCTTGATCACTTCAAGATTATGCTCGATCACCAATATGGTGTGACCTAATTCAATAAGCTTATTAAAACTCGCCATCAGTTTTCTGATGTCGTGCGTGTGCAAACCTGTGGTAGGTTCATCAAACAAAAAGAATGTACCACCATTGTCGGATGATTGTCCTTTACCAATGAACGAAGCCAATTTTATCCGTTGCGCTTCACCACCACTCAATGTACTTGAGCTTTGACCTAAGGAAACATACCCCAGACCTACTTCTTGCAATGGAAGCAATTTTTGAATGATCTTCTTTTCATTCGCCTTTCGAGCGTGCAGTTCAAAAAATGCAATGGCTTCATCTACAGATAATTCTAAAATATCGTTGATGCTCTTTTCATTGAACATAACCTCAAGAACTTCCTCCTTAAAGCGCTTTCCATGGCACGTCTCGCACGTGAGGTGAATGTCGGGCATGAACTGCATCTCCACCGTGATTTCACCTTCTCCTTGGCACGTTTCACACCTTCCACCATCTACATTGAACGAAAAGTGAGCAGGCTTAAACCCGCGCATTTTCGCCAACGGCTGATCGGCAAACAGTGAACGGATGTCATCAAAAGCCTTTGTAAATGTTACCGGATTGCTTCGAGAAGATCGTCCAATTGGGTTTTGATCGATAAACTCAACGGAGTCTATCCGATTCAAATTCCCTTCGATGGACTTGAATACCCCAGATTGAATCGAAGTATGTCCACCTATGCGCTTGGCCAGCGCAGGATGAAGCACCTTGCGAATCAATGATGATTTACCTGAGCCACTGACACCTGTAACCACCGTAAAAACTCCCAATGGAATTTTCACATCAACATTCTTAAGATTATTTTCCTTAGCGCCTTTCAGTTCGATAAAGTATTTCCATGACCTTCTGACTTCAGGAACAGGAATAGATTCTAAACCATTTAAATAGCGTGCAGTGATGCTCTTTGTTTCGGCTTTGATCTCTTCCTGATTGCCTTGAAAAACCAAATGACCGCCATTCACACCAGCCTCAGGTCCAAGGTCAATCAACTCGTCTGCCGAACGCATGATATCTTCGTCATGCTCTACCACGATCAACGTATTCCCCACTTTTTGGAGGTTCTTCAGCACCCCAATCAAGCGTTCTGTATCGCGAGGATGCAATCCAATGCTGGGTTCGTCTAAAATGTACATTGACCCTACCAGGGCACTTCCGAGAGATGTGGCCAATTGAATGCGCTGTGATTCTCCTCCCGATAGGCTATTGGACAAGCGGTTCAGCGTTAAATAGGACAGTCCAACATCTGTCAAATATTGCAATCGATTGTTGATCTCGACTAGCAATCGTTTCGCCACTTTAGCTTCGTATTTATCGAGAGAAATCTGGTCGAAATGGGCTTTTAATTCATCTATTGGCATCAGCAACAGTTCTGAAATAGAAACTCCAGCGACTTTCACGTAATTGGCGTCTTTGCGCAAGCGCGTTCCGTTGCATTCCGGACACAATGTCTTTCCGCGATAGCGGGAAAGCATCACACGGTACTGAATCTTATATGCTTTTTCTTCGAGGTAAGAGAAAAATGCATGAATTCCTTTGAAGTACTTATTTCCTTTCCAAAGCAATTCTTGCTCTTTCTTACTTAGATCTTCATATGCCCGATGAATAGGAAAATCAAATTTCGAGGCAACTCGCAAAAACTCTTCCTTCCACTCCCCCATCTTTTCGCCTTTCCAGCAAACGATGGCGTCTTGATATACACTGAGCGACTTATCTGGAATAACTAAATCGGCATCAATGCCAATTACGCTGCCAAATCCTTCGCACTTTTTACACGCACCACGTGGATTATTAAAACTTAAAAAATGCACGTCAGGCTCTTCAAATCGAATTCCGTCCAACTCAAACAAATTGGAAAACTCTGTAGCCCGACTTGGGTCATCAAATTCTCGCACATGCACTACGCCACGTCCTTCATAAAAGGCCAATTCTACGGAGTCAGCCAATCGATTTTGAAATCCTTCATCTTCGTGATTGACTACGATGCGGTCAACTATGAGCTTATAATCACCTTTGGCAGGTTTCTCAATTTGAGAAAGGCGCTCCACCTTATCATTGACTAAGATTCTAGCAAATCCATTCTGCTCAAGTAGATCTAGCTTCTGTTTCAGTTCATCTAGATCAGTGTATACAATATCTATAGTTAGAAGAAGCTTTGCTCCTTCCTCTTGCTTGAGCACAAAATCCACCACATCCATCACGGTGTTTTTCTTTACCTCTTGACCACTTACAGGAGAATAGGTGCGTCCCGCACGTGCATACAGCAGCTTAATGTAGTCGTAAAGCTCAGTGCTTGTGCCCACCGTAGAACGTGGATTTCGCGTATTCACTTTTTGCTCGATGGCTACTGCGGGTGAAATGCCACGTATGTAATCTACCTTCGGTTTTTCAATTTTTCCAAGGAACTGCCGCGCATAAGATGAAAGGCTTTCGATGTATCTTCTTTGACCTTCCGCGTATAAAGTGTCAAAGGCCAATGACGATTTACCCGAGCCAGATAATCCCGAAACCACTGTAAAGCTGTTGCGTTTTATAGCAACGTCAACATCGCGTAGGTTGTGCATTTTAGCACCTTTTATGATGATGTGCTTTTTAGAATCCAGGTCTTCGATCTTTCTCATACTGTAATGACGCTCTTCACTTAATTTTAGAAAACGGTCGGCAAAGGTAAAGCCCTCCTTTGTACATTCGCTGAAGTAAAAAGTTTAGTGCATACAATAACAATCCAAACCTTTCGTTATTTGTTTGCGTCTAATACGTCACAAACCAAAAATCTCATACGCCTATAGCATCATATCTACCTTGAATTTTTTCTAAGCGCCACTAAAAGGTTAATGATATGATGTATGAGAAAGAAGATGACCAAGTCTTAGTTGGTCAATATTTAGCTGGAAACGAAGCTGCATTCGAAGTTTTATTGCGCAGACATAAAAGTCGAGTTTACGGTTACATTAAAATGATGGTCAAGGATGGCCAGCTTGCTGAGGACATTTTTCAAGATGTTTTTGTAAAAGCAGTTCTGACTATGAAAAGAGGGAGCTACAATGAAGAAGGAAAATTTCTTCCTTGGATCATGCGTATTGCCCATAACCTTGTCATCGACACCTTTCGCAAAAACAAGCGCTATCCAACGGTAGATGGTGGGCCTGATTTTGACATCTTCAATGTGATTAAAGATGACAATCGCATCGTAGACGAAGAACTAGTGAGAGGTCAAATCCATTCAGACGTTAAAAGATTGATTGAGTTCTTGCCCAAAGAGCAACGCGATGTGCTGATCATGAGGCACTACAATGACATGAGTTTCAAAGAAATTGCAGAAGACACCAATGTGAGTATAAATACGGCTTTGGGTAGAATGCGATACGCACTGATTAACTTGAGGAAGCTGATCGAAGAGCACAACGTGGTCTTGACTCAATAATTTAGCGAGCTGATGCAATAAGTTTATAGTGTGGGCGTTTTGAATGCATGATTAACCTAAAAACAGCATTTAATGAAGAACGCTTACTCTCTAGACACTCTTGCGGATTTTGTAAAAGAGGAGGACTCAGAGCTTGAAAAAGTGGGTTTGAAATCTTTCCATACAGGTGGTCCTTCCGAGTTTACCATCCAGAAAATACTTGGCTTTTCAAAGCAGTTAAGTGTTAGAAAATCAAATACTCTCGGGAATTACGAGCAAAACCTCAATTAAGGTTTTGGCAAACGAGACTTAACCCCAATCGAAGCATCGATTGGGGATTTTTTTATGTCAAAACCGCGCGCAGGACTGTATTCTCTGCCGTAAAAAATGATCTGTAAGTGCAGTTTATTCCACAGTGCTTTGGGAAACAAATTCTTGGCATCCTTCTCGGTTTGCTCCACATTCTTGCCTGAAGTCAAACCCCAACGATACATTAATCGATGGATATGCGTATCTATTGGAAAGGCAGGTACACCAAACGCCTGACTCATTACCACTGAAGCTGTTTTGTGACCAACCCCGGGGAGTGATTCTAATCCTTCAAATGACTCGGGTACTTTTCCATCGTACTTATCAATCAATATCTGGGAGAGGTTCCAAATGGCTTTTGACTTTGCTGGTGATAAACCACAAGGCCTTATGATTTCTTTAATCTCTTCAATGCTAAGCTTCACCATGTCGAATGGATTATCCGCTTTTGCAAACAACAAAGGAGTGATTTGATTCACTCGCACATCGGTGCATTGCGCGCTAAGCAATACTGCAATAGTGAGCGTGTATGGATCTTTATGATCGAGTGGAATGGGAACTTCTGGATACAATCGTTCCAACTCATTCATTACAATCTGCGCCTTTTCCTTTCTCGTCATAGGATATCGAATGAATTATAACCGTTATATTCTCCCTTGGTCATGTTTAACTCTTGCACGTTGGCCAATTCTGGTCCTCGACTGCACCATCCAATGAAGGTCTTCAAGGCAGGTTCTTCTCCTTCCACTTCTATGAAAACACTGCCATCATCTTCATTTCTTACAAATCCCGTCAATCCCAACTTTCTAGCCTCAAGCTGAGTGCTTTTTCTAAACCAAACGCCCTGAACCTTGCCGATAACGGATATTTTCCAATGTATTTTCATATTCTTTTTTGCAATGTAAATAGATTACGTTGAGGGGGACTTTTCTTTGTTCCATGTTAAACAAATCAAAGCTGAATTGTTATTACATAAGAACCCATTATTTTGCAACATGAACAAAATTAACGAAGGAGAAAAAGCACCAAACTTTAGCGGCAAAGACCAAAATGGGAATACCCTAAGCTTGAAAAATTTCGAGGGAAAAAAAGTAGTGCTGTACTTCTATCCCAAAGACGATACACCAGGATGCACAGCCGAAGCTTGCAGCTTAAGAGATAATTATAAAGTATTGACCGACAAAGGTATTGCGATCATTGGAGTGAGTGCTGACACAGAGGCGAAGCATCAGAAATTTATTGAAAAGTATGACTTACCTTTCCCGCTCATTGCCGATACCGAGAAAAAAGTTATCGAAGCTTTTGGAGTTTGGGGAGAGAAGAAATTTATGGGTAAGGTATACGATGGTATTCATCGTGTTACTTATGTGATTGACGAGAAGGGAGTCGTGATAAAAAGGTTTGATAAAGTGAAAACCAAAGAACACGCAGAGCAAATTTTGGAAGCATTAAACTGGAATTAATAAGAACTAGAAGATTACCACTATGGCAGCAGAAGTATCAAAAGAAAAATTAAAAGCGCTCCAACTCACCTTGGACCGTATGGAGAAAACATATGGCAAAGGAGCCATTATGAGGATGGGCGATTCAGCCGTTGAACAGTTGGAAGTAATTTCATCCGGTTCGCTTGGCCTAGACTTAGCATTGGGAGTAGGCGGATATCCAAGGGGACGTGTAGTTGAAATATACGGTCCTGAATCATCGGGTAAAACCACCTTGGCCATTCACGCTATGGCTGAAGTACAACGCTCGGGCGGTATTGCGGCCATAATAGATGCTGAGCATGCTTTTGATCGATTTTATGCCGAGCATTTAGGCGTTGACACAGAAAACCTTTTGATATCTCAACCAGACAATGGTGAACAAGCCTTAGAGATTGCAGACAACTTGATTCGCTCTGGTGCGGTTGACTTGGTAGTAATCGACTCTGTGGCAGCTCTTACGCCAAAGGCCGAAATCGAAGGTGAAATGGGTGACAGCAAGATGGGACTTCAAGCCCGATTGATGTCTCAAGCATTGAGAAAACTGACTGGTTCGATCAGTAAAACGCATTGTACGTGCATATTCATCAACCAGCTGAGAGATAAAATCGGAGTAATGTTTGGAAGCCCTGAAACAACTACAGGCGGTAACGCATTGAAATTCTATGCATCCATTCGTTTGGACATCAGAAGAATAGGACAAATCAAAGCTGGAGATGAAAATGTTGGAAACAACGTAAGAGTGAAAGTGGTGAAAAACAAGGTAGCGCCACCATTCAAGAAGGCTGAATTCGACATTATGTTTGGGAAGGGTATTTCTAAATCGGGTGAATTGGTAGATCTCGGTGTTCTTCAAAACATCGTCAAGAAGAGCGGATCATGGTTTTCGTATGGTGAAACCAAATTAGGCCAAGGACGCGATTCAGTGAAACAATTGCTTGAAGACAATCCTGAACTGGCTGCTGAAATAGAAGAAAAAATCTTCGATTCATTCAAATCACAAGTAACTGAAACTACTGCTGAGGAATAAATTCCTACCAAAATCTAAATCACTTGAAAGGCCGAGCTCAATGTTCGGCCTTTACTTTTAAGTTTGAGCCATGAAAAATCAACTGATTATTCTCCTTGCGTTTGGGCTGTTTTTCGCTTCATGCCAAGAAAATAATACCGCCAAACTAGAAACTGAACAGCCGATATCATCTGCTTTTAAAAATGAGTTTGACAGTATCAGCAACCTCATCAAGGCTTCGCCAAACGATCCAGAGCTTTATTTCGAGCGTGCAAAAGCGCACTATGGAAACAAAGACATTGCATCTAGTTTGAGTGATGTTGGAAGGTCGTTAAAGCTGGACAGTAATAACGCTGAGTATTATATGCTTTATGCAGATTTAAAATTACTCCAAAAAGAAAGCAGGGCCTCAAGAGATGCTTTGCTAAAAGCACATGAAATTGACCCTGACAATGTAGATGTGCTCATTCGTTTAGGGGAATTATACATGGTGGTGCAAGATGCCGAGGCATCATTCAAATACCTGAATCAGGCTTTGAAACTGGATGTATACAACGCCAATGCCTACAGACTCAAGGGATTCAACTACAAGTTTTTACGCGACACTACCAATACCGTATCGAGTTTTCAAACCGCCATTGAGCAAGATCCCAACGACTATGGATCTTATATGCAATTGGGATTACTTTATTCTTCCATTGAACACGACATTGCATTGGATTATTACAACAATGCGCTCAAAGTGCGACCAACAAGTTATGAGGCTCTTTACGCAAAAGGATTGCATTTGCAGGTTACTGGCAAACCTAGAGATGCCATTTACACCTACCGCAAGATCATCGACCTGAATGAAGCCTACTTTGATGCTTGGTACAACATCGGATACATCTATTTGGAGCTGCTCAACAAATACGACAGCGCAGCATACTCGTTTGACAAAGCCATCGAATTTGGTCCAAAAAGCTATGTTTCTGCCATTTATAATAAAGGCTTGAGCTTTGAACGTGCTGGCGAACTTACCAAAGCAAAAGAGGAATATGAAAAAGCTTTGACAATGGATCCCCAATATGATCTGGCGGCATTGGGCATAAGTAGAGTCTTAGGAGAATAAAAAAGCCCCGGAAAATTCCGAGGCTTACAGGTTGTGTTTTATAAGGTCGTTATTCCGCGTCTTTACCCACGTAGAATTCTACAATTTTCTCGCTGGTATTTCCAAGCTTATCCTTCGCCACTACCTTGACTTCGTATTTCTTGTTCTTACGGAATCGGCTTACCTCAGAAGCATCCAAGGTTTGAGGAGAAGAATACAACTGAAGTGCTTCTCCATCCATTCCATAGTAGATAGACTCTGTACCCACTTTCTTATCCGTTGCTGACACATACATGCGTGTATAATTTGGATATACTGGCTTTCCATTTTTAGATCCGATTTGCTCGATACTGAATTTGATGAAAATCTCAGGAGCAGTGTTATCGATATAACAGCTGGATGACTTCACTTCTTCTTTGTTGTTTACATTGTCCGTAGACTTAAAGTCAATGGTATGATAGCCTTCAGCTGGCAAAGTAAATTGAGAGTATGACTTGAAGCCACCACCATCCGTTTGGTATTCTGTTTTTTGAACTCCAGAAGCATCGTCTCTCATTTTCAAGCTGATATTGCTCTTGCTTGTAATGAACAATGTATCTCGGTCCATAAACTGTGGATTGGCATATATGATTCCCGTTTCAGGTGCATCAGCATCCATAAATACGTTGATGTATTTATTGCCACTTAAATTTTCGACCAGGTCATTCGCATCGTATTTCACAGAATGTACCCCACGGTCTGATGGCATTTTGAATTCAGACGAATATGTAGCTCGCTCGCCCCCATCAATTCGGTAGTAAATGTTCTTCACACCAGCCTTATTATCCGTTGCGGCAAGCGCAATGGTAGTTCTTGGTGATATGTAGAGGTAATTTCCTTTGTATTGGTCTCCCTTAACTTCGTGCGTTGGAACAGGAGCGATTTTATCCATATAAAAGCTGAACGTAGAGGCATTAGCTCCATTGTCACCGCCTTCCATGTTCTTTACATTATCTACAGCATAATAACGAATGGTATGCTCTCCATCGCTCAATCCGCCCACATTCACAGGACCAGTGTAAGCTCTAGAGGAACCATCATCAAACATGTAGTAAGTGGTTCGCACGCCAGACAAATTATCAGAACTGGTCAATTTCACTGACGCTGAAGGAGCCAAAATATTTCCTGACTTATTGATTCCTACAACTTCATAATTGGTAGAAGGTGGCGTAAGGTCAACGGTGAAAGAAGAAGATCTTGTTTGTTCTGCATTTCCCACAAAGTCGAACGAATAATAGTACAATGTTTGGGCACCTTCTTTGGAAGCGTTCACATCATTGGAGTAATCCGTATATCCATTTCCGAGGGCATACTGTGTCCCTTTTACTCCTGAAACACCATCTCTTGCTGAAAGTGAAAATGATAAGTTCTTGCCAAAATAGACCGTTCCACCACTAGAATAGCGAGGAGCTCCTGAGAATGTGTGCTTCGTAACAGGTGCCAGTCCATCCGCATTAACTTCGTACAACACTTCTTGTTCTGGCTGCACAGTTTTCTTTGTTTCAGGATCAACGGCATATTTACTGCGGATGTAGTTTGGTCCTTCCGTATCGAGGTACATTGGCTCTGAATACTCTGGCACCTTTCCTTTCAGATTGTAGTTTTCACCCGTTGGACTAGTAGAAAACTTCAAGTACATCGGAAGTTCCTTCTGGACGAAAATATCTCCGTTATCATTGATGTATACTTGTTTTTCATACGATGGTTTGCTCGGCTCATTTTGGGCGCTCGCATTCATCACAATCCCCGTTATCAATCCACATGCAAGTAAAACTCTCTTCATTTTCGATAGGTTAATTTTTAGCAGAAAACAATATTAACAAAAAAGGAGGCTTTAGGCTTGTATAAATACTCAATGGCAGGTAGAAATAGTGATTTTACTGTCACAATAACCTTAAAGTGAAATCACATTAAAAACAAAAAACCCGCACCGAAAAATCAGTGCGGGTTTTTAAAATTCGATTCGAGATATCTTACTTCACTTTCTCCACAATCGCTTTGAATGCTTCTGGGTTATTCATTGCTAAATCGGCAAGAACTTTTCTATTCAGTTCAATTCCTGACTTATTCAATTTACCCATGAATGCGCTGTAAGACATTCCATACTCTCTTGTACCTGCGTTGATACGCTGGATCCAAAGTGAACGGAAGTTTCTTTTCTTGTGCTTACGACCTACGTAAGAATAAGCCATTGCTTTCTCAACGGCATTCTTCGATACGGTCCACACATTTTTTCTGCGACCAAAGTATCCTTTGGCCTGCTTCATGATTTTCTTGCGTCTTGCTCTGGACGCTACACTGTTTACTGATCTTGGCATTTCTAATTTTGCTTTTTGGTTGTAAGCGCTTTCATTTCACTGAAGGACTTTAAGCTCACACCCTGGTTAAACACATTGTCCACCTTGCGATGAACAAACCTTTATTTTAGAGACAACAACTTTAAGATGTTATTCATGTCTCCTGGATGAACAAGCGTTGATTTCGTCAATCTTCTCTTTCTGTCTTTCGACTTCTTGGTCAAGATGTGACTCTTAAACGCATGCTTTCTCTTGATTTTTCCGGTACCTGTGAAGCGGAAACGCTTCTTAGCACTGGAATTGGTCTTCATTTTAGGCATCGCTTCCTATTTGTTAAACTATTGATTAATTACTATTTACTTTTTCTTCTTTGGGGCCAGCATCATAATCATGCGTTTCCCTTCTAACTTCGGCATTTGCTCCACCATTCCTACTTCTTCCACCTCTGTGGCCAATTTCAACAACAAGATTTCACCCTTGTCCTTGAACAGAATAGTACGGCCTTTAAAAAACACAAACGCCTTGATCTTCGACCCTTCTTCTAAAAACTTCAGTGCATGCTTCTTTTTGAATTCGTAGTCATGCTCATCGGTGTTTGGTCCGAATCGAATCTCTTTTACAACAACTTTTTGAGCCTTATTCTTGATCTCCTTTTGCTTCTTCTTTTGGTCATACAAGAACTTCTTGTAATCCAAAATCTTCACCACAGGTGGATCAGCTTTCTCAGAAATGACAACGAGGTCAAGACCCTCCTCTTTTGCCAGTTTTAGTGCTTCGTTGGTCGGTAGAATTTGAGGTTCTCCGTCTCCTACAATTCTAACTCGCGGAACCCGGATATTCTCGTTTATCGGATGCTCCGGTTCGTCTCTTCTCGGTTTTCTGAACGGCTTTCTAATATCTTCTTAAATTAATTAAACTTCCAGTTGATTTTTCACCTCATTACTTACGTATTTGGCAAAATCTTCTATCGACATCGTCCCTTGATCTCCTTCTCCTTGCTTCCTCACAGATACTTTCCCTTCCTCCAGCTCTTTCTCACCTATTACTAGCATGATCGGAACCTTAGCAATTTCAGCATCTCTGATCTTCTTCCCAATTTTCTCACCACGATCGTCAATGGAGGCGCGAATATCGTAATTTTCAAGGGATTGTAAAATGTTTTTACATCCTTCATTGAATTTTTCACTGATGGGTAAAATTTTCACCTGTTCTGGCGCCAACCAAAGCGGGAATTTGCCTGCGTAATGCTCAATTAAAAATCCAATGAAACGCTCGTGTGTTCCAAGCGGAGCGCGGTGTATAACGATTGGATGCTCTTGCTCATTATTCGCATTGGTATAGGTCAAGTTGAAACTCAACGGCTGAGCAAAATCAACCTGATTGGTGGCCAAAGTGAACTCTTTTCCGATCACACTGTAAATCTGAACGTCAATCTTAGGACCGTAAAAAGCCGCTTCATCGGCCACTTCTTTGTACGGAATGCCTGAATTGATCAAAACTTGACGCACCATGTCTTCGGTCTCTTGCCACAACTCTGGCTTGTCTACGTATTTCTTGCCCAATTTGGCTGGATCATGAGTAGAAAAACGCATGATGTATTTGTCCACACCGAAAATCTTAAAGTACTTGATGTACATCTCGTTCACCGCTCTAAACTCAGCTTCAAACTGCTCTTTGGTGCAGTAAATGTGTGCATCGTTCATCTGAAGTGAGCGCACACGCATCAATCCAAACAACTCGCCCGACTTTTCATAGCGATAGCAGGTTCCGTATTCAGCCAAACGCAATGGAAGGTCTTTGTAGCTCTTAGGACTCGCATCAAATATTTTGTGATGGTGCGGACAGTTCATTGCCTTCAAATAGTAAGTACTTCCGTCCAATTCCATCGGAGGAAACATGCTGTCTTTATAGTATGGCAAATGACCGCTGGTCAAGTAAAGATTTTCCTTCGCGATGTGCGGGGAACGCACTCTTTTGTATCCAGCTTTCTTTTCTGTTTTCTTCGCCAATTCTTCCAGTTGCTCAATAAGGAAAGCACCGTTTGGCAGCCACAATGGCAAGCCTGGACCTATGTCGTCATCAAAGGTGAACAACTCCAATTCTTTGCCCAGTTTTCGGTGGTCTCTCTTCTTCGCCTCCTCCAGCATTTCGAGGTAATCTTCCAACTCTTTTGCCTTCGGAAAAGTGATGCCGTAGATCCGGGTAAGCATCTTGTTTTTCTCGTCACCACGCCAGTACGCGCCTGCCACAGAAAGCAACTTAACGGCTTTGATATAACCGGTGTGTGGAATGTGCGGACCGCGACATAAGTCGGTGAAATTTCCTTGGGTATAAAACGTGATGCTTCCGTCTTCTAAATCGTTGATCAACTCCAGTTTATACGGGTCTTTCCTTTCTTGGAAATAAGCCAAGGCATCTGATTTGGAAACCTCTTTGCGCACGAACTCATTCTTCTCTCGCGCCAATTCGATCATCTTCTTCTCTACCTTTTGGAGGTCTTCATCGGAAAAAGAATAATCTTCAAAATCGATGTCGTAGTAAAAGCCATTTTCGATGGGAGGGCCGATGGCCAATTTAATGCCCGGATAGAAAAACTCCAACGCCTCAGCCATCAAGTGGGCTGAACTGTGCCACATGGTTGACTTTCCTTCGTCATCGTTCCATGTCAATAAATTAAGCGCTGCATCTTCATTGATGGCTCTGTTGGCATCCCACACTTGGCCATTGACTTTGGCAGACAGCACGTTTCGAGCCAATCCTTCACTGATTGACATGGCCACATCCATGGCAGTGGTTCCAGCCTCAAACTGTTTTACTGATCCGTCAGGCAATGAAATATTGATCGTGCTCATGGGCTTAATTTTTCGAAATAAAGGGCGGCAAAGGTAAGATGTTGAAACAGGATATAAATCATCTGGAAAAGAAAACTCAGATTGATTCGTTTAGCGCAGCACTTTTCGTACGAAAGCCACCGAAAAATAGCCCATTAAAAAGACGCCCACATAACCCTCAACACTGGCGAAAAAGCGCATGATGCCGACAGGATAAAACTCTCCATAACCGATGGTGAGGAAGGTAATGGCGCTGTAATAGAACGCCTTTGTAAACGGATGCATATCGGCCAGAACTTCTCCGCCTCCAGTATCGATGTACGTATCGGCCACAAACGGAAGCACCAAGTATAAGAGGCTAAACAAGGTGTAAATGATAGAAACTGAAAACAGCACGCGCAGTGGCTCGGTGGCGTAAAGTCCAATTTTATCGAAAAGCAACCACTTGAAAAAAGCCGTTGGATAGGCCCATAGCGCGCTTGACGGCTTGTGTTTTAACGAGTACTCCAGATCGGCCTTTAGCTCGAAGCGTTTGTACCAAATGTAAGCTCGGTCTTCATCGCCATAGCGCCCGGTGGCGTTGTAGGTTTCTTTGAGTACCAAAAACTGATCTGATTTTTGACGCTGAGAAGTTTCTTCTTGTGAAAGTATTAAGTTGAGCACATCGTTGCGTTCCCAATCGATGTAGAGGTTGCCCAAATTGCGCATGCCGCTAAACACCATTTGCTTCATGTTTACTGGAGCTTTGGATGTGGGCATCAAGTCGATGATGTCGCGCACGATGGTATCTGACAGGTCGAGTATTTCAACTTCGTTCACGCGCAAGTCAACATAATTATTGAACTGGCAAAGCTTAAACGACAGCAAACGCGCCTTGGCATTGAAGAAGGACAAACTTCCACTTCCGAAAGTGGCGTTGTCGAAGATGAAATCAGAGGTAGAAATCGATTCTTGAAAGTTGATGTTTCCATCCCCAAATTCGGCCGATCGAAACACCACTTTTCCCGAGCGGAAATCGGCTTCAGAAAAGTCGATTTCTCCGTTGCCGAAATGCGTTCGCTTGAAATCGACTTTGCCATCGCCAAAGTCTACGCGCTTGAATGAGACTTCTCCTCCACCGAATATCGATTTGTCGAAGGTGATCAATCCCTTGCCGAAGCGGGTGTAGTGAAAATCAACCTTACCTATGCCGAAGTTGACCTCACGGAAGCTGACATTGGCATCGCCAAATTCGCAATTGACGAATTGGATGTCGCCCGTTTCGAACAAAGCGTGGTCGAATGAAATGGTTTTTGATGCGAAGGAGGCATATTGAAAGTTGGCCGCTCCGGCTCCAAAATGGCTGAGCGAAAAATCGGTAAGCGAGGCATTGAATTTGGCAGTGAAAAACGATAGCGGGCCATCACCAAACAGCGAATTGGCAAAACTGGTAACTGTGCCCGTAAACAGCGTAAAACCGCCCATTGACAATGAAAAATTCAAACAGTATTTCAGCAAACGAAAGGCAAAAAGCAATTGGTCGAAGATCAATAAAGACAAAGTGAAGGCTTTGTTCGACCAAGGCCTTATGCAAAAAGCAGGATTCCAAAGCATTGAAATTGCGAAAGAAAACGGTTCATGGACAATTTTGGATGGCATTGAAGCCCTTGAAATGCCCGAAGATTTGCACGAAGCCCTAACTAAACATGAAGGGGTATTTGATTTTTTTGATAACCTGAGCAAGTCAGTCAAAAAGATCTTGTTGTATTGGGTGTATTCCGTCAAAAGAGAGGAAACCCGACAAAAAAGGGTGCTGGAAATTGTAGAAAACGCGAGCAAAGGATTGAAGCCAAAACAGTTCAGGTAGACAGTAAATGGGCTACGAATTTCTTTTCCGCATTCGCATATTCAAGACCTCCACCATCAGTGAAAAGAACACCGCAAAATAGATGTAGCCTTTGGGCACATGCACTCCGCCCACTGGAAGCCCTTCTACCAAGAGCATAAAACCGATCAAGATTAGAAACGACAGGGCCAACACCTGCAAGGTAGGCTGTCCATTGATGAATTCGCTAATGCGCGAGGCAAACACCATCATGATGATGATTGAAATGATCACCGCAGCAATCATCACAGGCAAATCGTTGGACATACCCACTGCCGTTAAAATGCTGTCAAAAGAGAACACAATATCCAACACTACAATCTGAGCAATGATATTGGCAAACGAAACAGATTTGGAATTTGACTTAAGTTCATGTTCTTCACCCGTAACTTTATCTCTGATTTCAGAGGTGCTTTTGGCCAACAGAAACAATCCACCTGCCATTAAAATCAAGTTTCTTCCGCTAAAGGGAATATCAAAAATGGTGAAGAGCGGCTCTGTTAGCCCGATCAACCAAGAGATTCCCATCAGCATCAATACACGCACACCTAAGGCCAACGCCAAACCGATGGTTCGGGCTCTGGGTTGCTGATGTTTAGGAAGTTTATTGGAGACAATGGAAATGAATATGATGTTGTCTATGCCCAAGACAATTTCTAAAAATGTCAAAGTGAGCAGTGCAATCCAAGCTTCGGGTTGAAGAAAAATTTCCATCACCTAGTTAGTTGCAATCGCATTCATAAAGCTTTTCATAAGCTTTTACGTCATCTCGCCATTCTTTTCGAGAGCTGTAGTAATCATTCGCTTCAGAGAAACAGATCTCATCAACGTTATTTTCTGGATCAGCGCAATTGGTGCATTCCACACAATTGTAGCACGAACTCAGAATTAGCGAGCAAAAAAGAATGGAAAACAAGCGGACCTTCATCATGATTTGATTCCTTAAAGCATCAAAGGTGAGAAATTGATCAGGATTGGAAGCAGAAAATTAAAAAATGAAACCTCTTCGGTGATACCTGATCAGAATTCAATTAATTCCGTTGGAACCAATAATCTTCTGTTAGGCCTTCAAAGAAAACCTCCTCGCTTGCAGCTCGGGTCGGTTTTTTGTTTTTCAGCCTTATGAAAATGAATTTTCAACGGCTGCAAAACAAAAAACCCCTCAAACAGCTTTGAAGGGTTTTTCTTTGGGTGGAAGATGGGTCTCGAACCCACGACCTCCTGAACCACAATCAGGCGCTCTAACCAACTGAGCTACAACCACCATTTCACATCCATTTTTCTCAAATGGGCTGCGAAAATAATTCAACAAATCAACATACAAGTACACCAAGCAAAAATTGACGCCTAAATTTGAACAGAATTTAATAGTCATGGAAGAAGAAAGAAGGAGTTTGAAGGTAGAGGGCATGACATGCAACCATTGTGCATCAACGGTATTAGGAATCATTCAGCAAGAAGGTGGTGAAGATATTCACGTAGACTACCTCATGGGCGAAGCCAATTTCGACTTAAAAAACAGTCAGAAATTGGATAAAATACTGAAACGACTCGATGCCGCTGGATACAAATCAAACGCAGAAGGAAAAGAAAATCAAGCGGAAGGTGCTTTGAGCGATATCGAGAAAAAATTCTTGTTTACCCTGCCCTTTTCACTGGTTTTATTCTCGCACATGTTTGCCCCACACCACAGGTGGATCAACAACATTTGGGTGCAATTTTTTCTGTGCCTCCCCGTATTTTTTATGGGACTTTATCATTTCGGTAAAAGCACACTCGAGTCGATAAAAAGCGGTCACATCAATATGGACATTCTCATTTTGATTGGATCGAGCAGCGCATTCTTTTACAGCATTTATGGTGCAGTGGTTCATGGAGATTCTGCTGAAGTGCACAACTTTCTATTTTTTGAAACCACCTCAACCATCATTACCTTGGTTTTATTGGGTTATGTGATTGAGCACAGAGCTGTGCAGCGGACCACTACCATCTTGCGCGATTTATATAAAACCCAAACTGACAAGGCAAAAAAACTGGTTCAAAACGGTCTCAACCAAGACTTGGAAGTGGTGAATGCGAGTTCATTGGTTGAAAATGACATTATATTGGTCAACGCTGGCGACCGCATTCCTGCAGATGGCGTCATCATTCACGGAACGCTGACGTTGGATGAAGCCATGCTCACAGGAGAATCAGAACACCTTCAAAAGCAAAAGGGTCAGGATGTGTATTCTGGTAGTTTGATCATTGATGGCAACGGAACGTTAAAAGTGACAAAAACCGGCAAGGAAAGCACCATCGGTAAAATCATCGAACTGGTAAAACAAAGCCGATCTGATAAGCCCGCAGTCCAGAAGCTTGCCGACAGAATCAGCTCCATTTTTGTGCCTTCTATAATTGTGATATCAGCACTCACTTTTATTATCAATTTCTTTTTGGCAGACAGCGGAATATCCGACTCCATATTGAGAAGCATTGCCGTACTCGTAATCGCATGTCCTTGTGCAATGGGGTTAGCTACTCCAACCGCTGTAAGCGTTGGATTGGGTCTGGCTGCTAAAATGGGAATCATTGTAAAGAAAGCTTCCGTTTTTGAAGAAATCAATGCCATTCAAACCATTGTTTTCGATAAAACAGGAACACTCACTTCTGGCGATTTACAAATCTCCATGAATGATCTCAATGCAAATTATGACCAAGAATTGGTGTGGGGAATAATTAAAAGTTTGGAACAGCGTTCAAACCACCCGATAGCACATCGCATTCTTTCCTTAACAACTCACATTGCGGAAACACCCTTGAAAGATATTTCAGAAATAAAAGGTCGCGGTTTAATGGCCCAATACAACAACCAAGAGGTGAGGTTTGGTTCGGCTGATTTTGTAGAAGTTTCTGATAGTGATGCCGACTTGTTTCTAAGCATTGATAGCCAGCTGGTAGCATCGTTCAATGTATCGGATGAATTGAAAAATGATGCAGTAGAGACCATACAGTTCTTCGCTAAAAAACAGATCAATACGATGATACTCAGTGGCGATAGCCAAAAGAAAACTGCTTCTGCTGCTGGATTGCTATCAATTACTGAATACAAAGGAGGTCAATTGCCTGAAGACAAACTGGCAGAGCTGAAACAATTGAAAACCAAAAGTAAAGTGGCCATGATAGGTGACGGCATCAATGATTCACCGGCACTAGCACTGGCTGATGTTGGTATCAGTATTGGAAACTCAAATGCACTGGCTGTTGATAGCGCAAAAGTGGTAATCGTAGGAAGCAAATTGGGTCTGCTGTCGCAGTTGTTTAAAATCAGCGATAAGGTAGTGCTGACCATCAAGCAGAACTTATTCTGGGCGTTTGCCTACAACCTGGTTGCCATTCCATTAGCCGCAGCGGGTTATTTAGATCCAATGCTCGCTGCCCTCTCAATGGCTTTTAGTGACGTGATTGTAATTGGAAACTCCCTACGTTTGAAAATGATGTTACCAAACTCCATAGGTTGAGAAAAGCCATCTACATATCGTCAGGCATAGGCAATGCGCTGTTGCTGGTTCCTCTCATAAAACATCTCAAAGAAAATAGTCGTTTAACAGCTCTATGCACTTCAGAGTTTGGAGCTCGACACATTTTTGACGGAGTGAAAGAAAGCTTGTTTGATGATGTGATCCCTTTAGAATCATCTGTTGACTGGATGAAAAATACGGCCACATTAACGCGAAAGTTTGACGGAATTTACATGGATCACTTTGCTTCACGCAGAAAGAACATGATTCTTTCTCATATGAACAGCAAAGAAGTGATTACGAATACCATTCCCTTGAAGCTTCCGGGATTATTCAAATCACGCATCCGAAAAATTGAACCGGAAGTGGGAATTCACGAGGCCACCCAATATATGCGCTATGTTTCTCCCGAATTCAATGACGCTGATTTAAACGAAGACCTGTTTAGGCTAACAGCAAAAAAGCATGCTGCAGTTTCGGAAGGAAAATACATTACCATTCAACCCGGTAGCGGCAACAACATTGCACCTTGGAAAACCTTACCCACAAACAAATGGACAAAAGTCATTGCGCACATTCTTGAAAACTACAGCGATCTGAACATTGTAGTTTTAGGAGACGAAACCGAAACCGATCTGATTCAATTCCTTCCAAAAGACGATCGCGTGATCAAGGCAATTGGAAAAACAGAGTTGAAAGATTTGCCTGGAATTGTGGATAAGTCAATACTTCATATCGGAAACGACAGTGGAATCATGCATTTAGCAGGATGTCTTGGCACACCAACCGTAACAGTTTGGGGAGGATCTGATCCAAATTTATATGGCTGGCATAAAGTGAATAATAAAAAGCATAAGGTATTACACTACGACCTCGGTTGTGGACCTTGCAGCAGATGGATTGAGCCTAACCACTCCAAAGTTGAAGTTCCCTCTATGTGTCCTGACTTCAAATGCTTGTCGCAAATTAGTGTGAATGAGATCGTGAAAAATGTAGATTCGTTTTTAAGCCCTTGATCAAAAACATCATCCATACGTTGAGCAGCCGATTCATGGTTTCCTTTATGAATCTGGCGCTACTTTTCATCACTACCCGCATCATGGGTGCTGAAAACAAAGGTGAGATCAGTCTTCTGATTTTAAACCTATCGCTGGCTGCAATCTTTAGTGGATTGTTTGGTGGTCCTTCCTTGGTCTACCTCATTCCGCGTTTTCAACTCAAGAACATCCTTATCCTCAATTATGGCTGGAGCACGCTAACTGCGGGTCTTGTTGCTGTGCTAAGTATACTGGACATTCTTCCTTCAGGAGTACAGTCCTTAGAGCTCTTCTGCCTGGCATTACTCGAATGTTTGATCGCTACGCATTTGATGATTTTTCTGGGGCAGGAACGGGTAAAAACCCATAATTGGATTCAAATCATTAAGGCCAGCCTCACCGTTGGATTGCTCTTCATTTTCTATTATCAGGATGATACATTGGATGCACGATCTTTTGTGACGGCCTATGGAATAACTCTCGCAGCAACGTATTTAGCTTCGCTTTTCCTTTTATCAAAACAGAACACTTCTGGTCATCAGAAAGAAGGAGGTTTTAAATCAACTGTATCAGCCTGCTTGAAATATGGTTCTTTAGTTCAGATCGGAAACATTTCTCAATTGCTGAACTACCGATTGAGCTTCTACTTTTTAGAGTTGCTCATCACTCCAATGCCTGTGGCTTTAGTCCGAATCGGAATTTACAGTGCCTCGCTTCAAGTTGCGGAAGCTTTGTGGCAGTTTGCTAAGAGCATCAGTACTGTCCAATACTCCAAAGTATCAAACACAGCAAACAGAAATCAAGCGATTGACATATCACTAAAGCTAGGCAAGCTCAACTATTTCGTTACGGGCATTGGAATCATATTTCTACTTTTCATTCCATCTTCTGTTTATGGCTCACTTTTCGGAGCCGAATTCGGAGAAATAAAGAAGCATTTCATGATTCTAGCACCTGGCATTTTCGCCTTAAGCCTTTCCAATGCGCTGAGTCACTATTTCGCTGGAGTTGGGCAACACCGATTCAATACGCAATCATCCATTCTTGGCTTAGTTCTAACCATATTCATTGGCTATTTCCTCATTTTAAAAATGGGAACTCTGGGAGCTGCCGTTGCTGCTTCTGTGGTGTATACAACTCAAACTTTCTACCAGCTGATCATTCTTGTCAAGACCAGCGATGTTCAGTACAAAGATTTAATTCTGGGAAAAGAAGATTTTAAGGTATTCATTCAACTTGCCAAGGAGAAACTGAGTAAGATTTAAAACACATCGTTCAAGTTCTGAACGCCAACTGGGCGTTCTACTAAAAAGCCTTCGCCAAAATCAACGTTAACGTAACGTCCAAAATTCTGCGCTCTACCTTTCAGTATTTCCAAAAAGGCTTTGCTTGAAATGGGCGACTCAGGGTCTTTGCTTTCAGGATTGTAAAACTGAGAGCTATACGCCAAAATGCTTTCCATTTTTTGCTCCCAACAACCCGTTATATCGACCACCACATTGGGCTCGGCAAAATAATCTTGAATGTAGTGTAGCACTTGCTTTGGGCGCCATTCCTTTTGCGGAACGCCTTCCCACGTTGTTTCAATTCTGCGAAGCCCTGATAAGAAGCAAGCCACTTTTTCCATTTCGGCACTTCGGCCATGGTCTGGATGACGATCGCGAAGTGCATTGCACAAAACGATATCAGGCTGACATGCCCTGATTACTTCAATGATTTTCAATTGTGCCACTTCATTGTTCTCAAAAAAGCCGTCTTTCAAGCCTAGGTTTACCCTAAAAGATGCTCCTATAATTTTTCTGGCATTTTCAGCCTCAACGAGCCTCAGCTCTCCGCTGCCTCGCGTGCCCAGCTCACCCTGCGTGAGATCCAACAGACCTACCTTCTTCCCTTCCCGAACGCTTTTTATTAAAGTTCCGCTGCAACTCAACTCTACATCATCAGGATGTACGCCAATTGCAAGGATGTTTACTTTCTCTAATGCCATGAATTATTAATGATTAAGCTCTAAACTTGTGGCTGATTTGAAAAACTTAACAGCAATATTACTCAAAGAGTTTAAGTCGGATTTTAGAAATCCATACGTGCTTGGTGGAGCTGGGCTGTTTTTGCTCTCCACTTTATTCGTTTGCTACATTACCATAAAGCGAATCAACTCTCCAGCTATTTGGGTCGCATTGTATTGGATCATCATGCTCTTCACCAGTTTTAATGCGGTGGCGAAAAGCTTCATGAATGAGTCTCGAGCAAGAATGCTGTACCTCTACACCTTGACTGGGCCTTCGCATTTCATTGGAGCGAAAATGATCTACCACGCATTGATCATGTTGATTCTTTCCGGAATCGCGATTACCATCTATTCCACATTCTTTCAAATCGATATTGGAGACCCCACCATTTTCTACACCTCAGTATTCTTGGGAAGCACTGGGCTAGCGATAATTCTAAGCTTACTCTCAACCATTGCCTCTAAAGCAGGAAACAACCTCACCCTGCTTGCAATTTTAGGACTGCCCATTCTATTACCATTATTACTAGTAACCATCACCTTAATGAAGAACGCCATCGATGGAATTGACCTAACCGTGCAGTATAAATACCTGTTTGTATTATTTGGCTTGAATCTATCAAGTCTTGGACTTTCAGTTGTCTTGTTTCCGTACCTTTGGCGCGAATAAAAAGCTCTATGAGAAAGCTTCCGTTAAGCTTTAAAATTGCCACGATCATTCTTGTGTTTTACACGCTAATAGCTGGATTGTTGATTGACGTTCCTGCATTGAACATTTTGAATGAAACCATTAGAAATCTATTTTATCATGTCACTTCGTGGTTCGCTATGGTGTTTTTATTCCTAGCATCCTTCGTTTACAGCATCAAGTACTTGAGAACGGGCAGTGAAACTGATGATTTATTGGCTCGTCTATTTGTGCAAGTGGGAATGGTATTTGGCACTGCTGGAATGGTCACAGGAATGCTTTGGGCCAATTACACGTGGGGTGCCTATTGGGTTCCCGATCCCAAATTAAATGGGGCCGTCATTGCCATGCTTGCTTATTTGGCTTACATGATTCTGAGAAACAGTTTTCAAGACAGCATCCAACGTGGAAAAGTAAGTGCGGTATACAACATCTTCGCCTTTGTAATGATGATACTATTCGTGTTCATCTTGCCTAGAATGACCGATTCACTTCACCCCGGAAACGGAGGTAATCCAGCGTTTAGCGGTTACGATCTAGACAATACAATGAGAATGGTCTTTTATCCAGCTACCATTGGTTGGATATTCCTAGGCCTTTGGATCACTGAATTAAGGTTCCGCATGGAAACGCTCAAACAAATAAAGAAATGAAGAAAAGCGCATCAACTTTCGCACTGCTTTTGATGTTTATATCAGCGATAGGACAAAATGCTGAAATGGCAGATCAAATGAGATCGAGTGGAAAGATCTACGTTGTGGTCGGAGTGATTGTCCTAATTTTTGCTGTCCTTTTCTCTTATTTGCTTTACATGGATTTTCGCTTGAAGAAAATCGAAAAAGAAGTCGACGAAAAATGAAAAAGACCCACATTATAATCGTTGTGATGATTGCCGTTTTAATTGGAGCCATGATTGGCGCCATCAACGACTCCAGCTCATATGCCAGTTTTGAAGAAGCCTTTGAAAATCCAGATAGTGAATTTCATGTGGTGGGTCAACTCGTGAAAGAGAAAGAGATGATTTATGATCCTGCTGCCAATCCTGATTTATTTACCTTTTGGTTGAAGGATGTCAATGGAGTAGAGAAAAAAGTAATGCTTCACAAGAGCAAACCCCAAGACTTTGAGCGATCAGAGCAAATCGTATTGATCGGAAATGCCAACGATCAAGTTTTTGAAGCCAATGAAATCCTTATGAAATGTCCTTCAAAATATACGGACGGTGAGGTACAATCTAAAGAATCCGCGAGTATTTAAGGATGGAGTATATCGGTGAACACCTTCTCATTGGTGAAATAGGCAATCTATTTCTTCTGATCGCTTTTGCATTTGGCATTCTTTCAACTGTCGCCTACTTTATCGCTGAAACCAAAAATCAAGATGACTGGCGAAAATTAGGCAGGTACTCTTTTTGGATACACAGCCTTGGTGTTATTGGAATGGTGGTAACGCTGTTCACCATGATCTTCAATCAATACTTTGAATACCATTACGTATGGCAGCACAGCAGCACCGAACTACCTCTTCGGTTTATTTTCTCTTGCTTTTGGGAAGGTATAGAAGGGAGTTTTATGCTGTGGATGTTTTGGCACGTGGTAGTGGCAAACATTTTATTGCTCATTATTCGCAATAGGGAAAGTCCCGTGATGGCCGTGATTGCCTCGATTCAAGTTTTCCTAACCTCAATGCTGCTTGGCATTTACATTCTTGAATATAAATTGGGAAGCAATCCTTTTACTGTGCTCACCAGAGAGCATCCTGATTTTGTGAATTTGCCCATTTTTAAAATGCCAGACTATACTTCAGTCTTGGACGGTCGGGGTCTAAATCCACTGCTTCAGAATTACTGGATGACCATCCACCCTCCTACATTGTTTCTCGGTTTTTCGCTCACCATGATTCCTTTTGCATACGCCATAGCTGGACTTTGGCGTAAGGAATACACCGCTTGGGTAAAGCCAGCTCTAACCTGGACTTTTATTGGCATTGGGATTTTGGGAATTGGAATCCTCATGGGAGGCGCTTGGGCCTATGAAGCATTGAGCTTTGGTGGATTTTGGGCTTGGGACCCGGTAGAAAATGCATCTCTAGTTCCATGGCTCATTCTTGTTGGCGCAGGTCACTTGATGCTCATTCAACGAAAAAAAGGAACTTCCGTATTTAGCTTATTTCTTCTCACTACACTGTCATTCATCCTCATTCAATATTCATCTTTCCTCACGAAAAGCGGAATCTTAGGAGAAAGCAGTGTGCATTCGTTTACCGATTTAGGGATGACTGGTCAGCTTGCGATTTCACTGCTCTTCTATGTGATACTATCGGCAGTACTGATATTTTGGCGTTGGAAAGATTTTCCAAAAAACGACCAAGAAGACCATTTGTGGTCTCGCGAGTTTTGGATGTTTATGGGCGCATTGATATTACTTATTTCTGCATTTCAAATAGAGTTTAGCACATCATTTCCGGTGATCAATAAAATCTTTGGCACCAACCTAGCCCAATCGGCAGATCGAATTGAGTATTACAACAAATGGCAGTTACCGTTGGCGATTATTCTATCGGCTATTATTGGTATTGGTCAATTTCTGAAATACAAAAATACTGAACCAAAGGATTTATTGAAAAAATTGACACTTTCAATTGCAGTGAGCCTGGCGCTTACCGCATTTACTGCATGGTCCTTTTCCATACCTAATCCACTTATCAGCCTTTTCATTTTCACGGCATTATTCGCTGTTTTAGCGAACCTCGACTACCTCGTGAGAATTGCATCGGGCAAAATAGCGCACGCAGGATCCAGCATAGCCCACATTGGTTTTGGACTAATCATGCTAGGAGCATTAATATCTACCAGTCAAAGTGATGTGATTTCTGAAAACACAAGCTTGTACGATGTAAGCGTATTGGGAAAAGACTTCAATAACAATGAGAACATCTTATTGATGAAGGACGATACTTTGCTACTTGGAGAATATTTTGTGTGCTATCGTGGCAAGGAAAAAGATGGGCTCTTTGTTCGATACGAAGTAGACTACATGCAGTCCAATGCTGACGGAGAATTAGAGAGCGTATTCACCTTGTATCCTTTTGTGCAGCTCAACCCCCGAATGGGGAATGTGGCTGAGCCTTACACCAAGCATTATTTGGATCGCGACATTTATACGCATATCACATATGCAGAATTAGAAGAACGCGAAAAATCGGAAGACTTGAGCGAGCACAGCATCAACCTTGGCGACACGATCTTTGGCAAAAACACCTTCTTAGTGCTCGATTCATTGAATCGAAAACCAAGCCGAGAAGGTCGAGGATTAACAGAAAGCGACTTGGCGCTTGGCGCTAGCTTTACACTGTATGATGTGCAGACAAATGCTCACAAAATCGAACCACTTTTTGTGATTCGAGATCGTCAATATTCCTTTTCGATTCCTGACAGTGTACCAAATGTAGGAATCACACTTTCTTTCGATGGCATCAACCCTGAAACTGAATCATTCGGCTTTAGGCTAAAAGAAAGCGATCCAAAATACAGAGAGTTCATTGTGATGAAGGCCATCATTTTCCCTTGGAT
>Ga0255752_10000301_pt1 | contig 61748 bp, 37 predicted proteins | sample 011ome_25_FD_179952 | JGI IMG/M metagenome (GOLD analysis project Ga0255752, IMG submission 179952) | Coastal salt marsh microbial communities from the Groves Creek Marsh, Skidaway Island, Georgia - 011512CT metaG (version 2) | ecosystem: Environmental > Aquatic > Marine > Intertidal zone >...
GACGCAGAAGAAAAGAAAGAAAAAAAAAACGAAAAAAAAGCACTGCAGTGGAGTCTTCTTTCCTTTGATTTTAAGAGAGACCCAAAAAGAGAAGAAGAGAAACGACGGACGAGAAGATTCCCACACAGTGAATGAAGTGAGACAACAACAAAACACGAAAGACACGCACTCTGTTATTATTATTTTCACAAACAGAGAGAGAAAGAGAGAGAAGAAGAAGAAGAAGAAGACGAGATAAAACAGCAGCGATCATCATCTCGATGAGAAGAAGAAGAGAGAAGAAGAAGAAGATTTTAATATCATCGCGCGCTTTATCCTTCCTTCGTCTAAAAGTCAAAAGCACGACAGAAACAACAAACGAATTTTTTCTTTTCAAAAGTCGTTGAGAGGGTGACTGTTTGTTTGATTCTTTCTTACGAAGAAGAGTACCACCGAGTGCAGGACCACGACGAGGACTATAATAACGTGAATAATAATAAAGGACGAGAAGATAACGATGATGATGGCGACGACGACGACGACGAATACAGAAGAAAATCAGAGCAGAGACGCGTACGGGTTTGCGATTTCAAAGGAGAACAAACAGCCCAAAGATTGGAAGGAAGTGCTGAGAAAAGAGGAAGAGGAACGTCAAGTCGCGTGGTACGAATTTTTACGAAGGGGAGAAGATGGTATGACGCCACCGACGCACGCTAAAAGAAAGATGAAATACAACGAGGACAACGAAGAAGAAAAAGACGACAACGACGAAGACGAAGAAGAAAACGACTCCTTTGACGCCGTAAGAGCGGTCATGGCTCTGATACGCGACGACGATAGCGCCGATGACGATGCCGACGACAAGAAGGAGGAGAAGAAGAAGAAGAAAAAGAATACGGACACTACTAGCGACGAAGTATCCAGTAGCAGCGAATTCGATGGAAAACGAAGGAAAGAGCTCGAGATGCTCGTGAACAATGGTTTACCGATGAGTCAACGCGCGAAACTTTGGGAAATTTTTGCAAACGTACCGAGTAAACGCAAGAAAGGTTTATACGATGATTTAGTTCGAAGAATCGAAGAAACAGTGGACGAGAATAATGCAGACGATAATAGTTATAATCTGATTTTGAGCGAACGAAACGGATCGCCTCCGAAAGATGCGAATGATGACACTAACATCAACAACAACAAAGCGACTCTTCCCACGAGCGACGACGACGATAAATGCGAATCGAAGCTTTTTGACATTTACAACCACGTGCAGAGCTTTGCGGATGCAAAAGTGCAGGTCGAGAAGGATCTCCCACGAACCTTTCCGGCGCATCCGTTACTGGAAGGCGTCGGGAGAGATGCTCTTCGACGCGTATTATTAGCCTACGCAAGATACAATCCGAAAGTTGGATACTGTCAAGGTCTTAATTTCTTAGCTGGACTTTTGTTGCTGCTCATGCCGGAAGAGTCCGCGTTCTATGTGCTCGGGACAATCGTCGAGGACATCTTGCCAGGATATTTCGTCACGAAGCAAATGCTCGCGCCTTCGGTGGATCAGAAGATCTTGAGAGTATTCGTCAGTCAAAAGTTGCCGACGCTTTTAGAAAAGCTCGATAAGTTCAACATTCCGTTATCGGCAATTACTTTGAATTGGTTTTTATGCTTGTTTGTGAACTGCTTGCCGTGGGAGACCGCGTTACGAGTTTGGGACGTTTTGTTATTCAAACGTGATCGAACGGTCTTGTTTCAAGTAACTTTAGCTCTGTTAGAATCGCCGTCTATTTTGAAAGCGGTGAAAGAACCTGCATCAGACGTGAGCGCGCTAGCGACGGCGTTACAAAGTGCCGTGACGGAAGCATTCGACGCTTCGGCGCTGATGATGACGGCGACGCTCGGTAACGCAGACGTGACGATGCACAAGGTTGAACAGCTCGCGAGAAAGCATAAGAAATCCGTCGCCAAGGAGATTTTTGGCGCAGATTACCACCAATTTATGACAATGTCCATGAGCTTCGCGTTCACCAACACCACTGGCAACAATAACAAAGACAGCGGCAAGGACGGAGAAGATGCCGATTCGAAGAAATTAGGAGAGATGTTTGAGAAATGGTGCACGCCGTGGAGAGAGAGAAAAAAATATATACAACAGCAAAGCACAAAAAATAGAGAGAAGGAAGAGGGAGTATCACTGACGACGACGCCCGAGCTCGCGGATGATAATATCGACGAGGAGGGCGCGTCACTGGACGAAAAAATTTCGAAAGTTTTACGCTTTGACGAGACGGACGAAGATGGACGACCAGCGAACCACCCGTTGGTGGAAACGCCGATGACGTGCGACTCGGTCCAATCTTCGTCAGCACCAGTAGCAAAACAAAAAGAAGGCGAAGAGAAAGACGGCGGCGGCGACGAAGCGGAGTCTGCACCGACGACGACGACGACGACGACGACGACTGGTAGTTTCGGAACTTCATTTAAAGAGTGGATGTCCACGGCAAGGAAAAGTTGGGAATTCAAGAGGAAATCTTCGTCGAAGGAGGTTGAAGTCACCAGCGGCAGCAGCGGCAGCGGCAGCGGCGGCGCCACGGCTGCTCCTGCATCGAGCGAGGAATACGACGAAAATAACGATGCCGTCGTCAAAGAACAGACCTCGAGCGATGCTGCGCCGCTCCACTCGCGCTTGGAAAAGCTCGAGCGAGACGCGAAAGAGAAGGACGACGTTATTCGAAAGCTTCAAAAGCGCATCGAAGCGCTCGAAGAACGATTGCTGCTTTCCTCAAAGTAGTGCGTGTTATTTATATCATATTAAAGCATATTAGTATTCATCGTCATTTCTTTTCTTCTAAAACGCCAATCATGTAATCGTCTACGATATCGAACACTCTCGACGGATGTTGCGGTCCGCGAAATCCTTTACTCGCGTCGCCTCCTGCGTTTTTGGCAATCGCCGCTACTCCTCCCGGGTGTTCCTCCGCGTATTCCGTCACGTCGTACACTTTCTTATCGATAATAATCCACAAATCATCCACCGAGTTGTGTTTCCTCACTTCCTCTGCGCTAATTTTCCGCGTTTTATCTACCACCACCATTTCCTCTTTCTTCTTCTTCTTCTTACTCTTTGAAGAGGACGAAGAAAGGAGAAGCGCTCGGTAAATGTATAACAAAATCACGCACACGAGACCGACGAAGAACAACCTCGGGTTGTCACTCTTTGACTGCACCGCTTTTGCAAAAGGTTTTTTTTTTAACATTAGTATCAGAGATGTTCGTTCTTCTTCTTCTTGTTGTTGTTGTTGCTGCAGTGACTGCGTGCACGAAGTAAAGCGATGATATGTATTGCGCGTATTTGTTTGTGTGTTGATTTGTTTGATTTTTTTTATTTTTTTTTGAAAAAAGTTCACCCTTCTCACAACAACACCAGACAACGTCTTCTCCTCTTTCTCACTCTCATCATCATCATCATCATCGTAAAGAAGAAGAAGAAGATGGTTTTGAGACGACGACGATGAAAATGATGCTCGAAGACGGGTTGGAAACGCTCGCCATGTTCGCGCGAATGCGGTCGGTGGATGCCATCGTTCGTTCAGCGCTATTGAAAAAACAACAACAACAACAACAAGAAGATGAGGAGGAGGAGTTAAATAATTTTAATGTGAAACAAAAAAACATCAACGCGCTGGACGAGTTGCAACGGACCGCGCTGCACATTCTCTCGCTTCTCGAGAACGACAACAAAACAAAGTTTTACGAGAGACTGTCGTGCACTTCTCATAGTCGTCCGAGTGAGACTGGTGGTGAGACTCATCACGACGACGACGACGACGATGAGAAAAGGAACACAATAGATAAAACGAGAAGAGACTACATCGACGTTTTCTTGAAGAAGATATTCGTGAAAGCCGAGGCAAGTGGGTGTTTACGAGACGACTTTGCCGAAAAGCACGGCGAGCGTTTACTCGCCTCGGCTTCGTTGTCGGGAGCAAAAGCGGACAAACGAACAGAGGAAGAAGGTGAGAAAAACGAGATGACGAAGAAGATGTTCGTGTACGAGAACGGAACGATACAAGAGACGGGCGAAACGTTCAGAGATGACTTGCTCGACGTAGGAGCGAACAGTCGTTACGAAAATCTGTCGGAAATAACGCTCTCGCTGTCGAAAAATTTGTTCGCCGGCAACACGGGCGCGCACGAATGGACGGCTGGATTCAAACTCGCCGAGTTAGCCATCAACGAACCAGGTTTAGTGTATAATAAAACAGTATTAGAACTAGGAAGTGGCGCTGGTCTTGCCGCCGTAGCTATGTTGCGTTCGCAACCTTTACGATTAGTCTTGACGGATAAAAGTAAAGAGTCGAACGATAACTTGGAAAGGAACGTGCGAGGAAATATTTCCAGTACTACGAGTAGTACGAAAAATAAAACCACCGCGATAAAGAGAGAGAGCGCATTAGATGCGCTCCCGCCAATGCCAACGGGCGAGGACGTGTATCGTAAAGACGTGTTAGCGTCCAAAAATAGGACGGACGAGGAAGAGATGGCTTTTACGTACGAGTGCGAAATCGTGAACTCGTTCGTTTCCATTCGCGAACTCGATTGGTTTTCAGACGAGGAGACGTTGAAAACAGCCGCGGATGTGATAAATCCAGATTTAATCGTCGCCTCGGACGTGGGATACGATCCAGACTTGTTGCCTGGACTCATCGATACGCTCGATGTGTTCCTTTCCAAACGAAGTTCGAATCGAAATTACATGTGGTTAGAACCGGAAACGAGCGAAGACGCGTTTGATATGCTGTTTTCCCCGCGACCGAGCGAAGTCGCGAAACCGTGCATAGCATTAATCGTCAACGCGAAACGGCAAGAGGAAACGAATGCGAAGTTTGACCAACTGTTGAAAGAAAAAGAGCACTTACTCTCGTTTGATGTCACGGAATTCGCTTTACGAGAGAAGGCGTTTCTCGGTTTCGAGGAGGAACGTTTTGAAGGCGTGTCTTCGGAGGAAGAGAGGAGGGACGATGTCATCGTGCGAGTCATTTTTGCTTCGTCTTTGCCGTCCGTGCGGTACATGAAACGCGAAGGGAGTAAAAAAGACGATCCGAGTCACGTGGTCGTCAGAAGAGGACGGTACGTAGTATGAGAAATACTACTACTACGAGTAATAACTCTTCTGTTTGCGCGTGTGTGCTTTTCTTTTGTTTTTGATTTTTTTCGTTTTCTTCTTGTTTTCGCTTGTTTTCTGAAAATAGCTCTTTAAGTACAGCATAGGAAGGTGAAGGTAAAATGGTATGGGCTCACGTAATTGACGTTTCCTTTTTTAAGAAAAAAAAAAGAAAGAAAATATCTTCTTTTTCATCAATCGCGTCATCATCGATCTGACTCAAAAAAGCTCTCAAGCTTGATATAATTCTCTCCTCTCGATTCATTCGAATAAATTCCTCATTCAAAACACTCATCAAAACGCTCTTCTTCTCGTCGTTAACTATATAATCGAGAGAGAATAAGTTCTGATACATACTATTATTGTTTTATATCGATTCATTTTACTAAGTAATAAAGATAAAGATGGCGTCCGCTGCTCTTCAATCATCCTCGATCGCGATGACGAAAAAGAACCTCGTTTCTTCTTCTTCTCAAAAGCGATCATCTTCTTCTCGAAGAAGTTTACACGTCGTCAACGCGGCACCGCCGACTGGGAACGAACGTCGCGCGATGGAATCCGCGAAAGTTGCGGCGAGAACGAACTTCATCAGCAGCACCGAGGAGTTAGACGCGGCTTTGACCTTAGCCGGCGATAACTTGGTCATGTTGGGCATAATCTCCGACGAAGCCTGCGAGGGATTCACGGACGAACAAGCCAAAGAGTGCAGACAAATCACGGCGTCGATGGCGAGAATTGCGAGAGAATGCCCAGACGTGACGTTCTTGGAATGCGACATCTTGTCCTCTTCCGGCGCTAAGAATTTGGCCGATAAGCTCGGCGTCAAGGACTTTCCTACGTTTCAATATTACAAGCACGGCGACTTGTTGTGGCAACACTCCGGTTTCGGCGCCGGCTCGCACGAATCCATCGCGGAAGGTGTTTTGTACTACGGCGATGAAGGTGCCGGCGGATTGAGAGTTCAAGACTTTTTGACCGACATCTCAACCGAGGCGGACTTGAAGGACTTCTTGGAGTTGTGCATGCCGGCGCAAGAAGTTCCGGGTTTCATCGCTCCGGTTGAAATCGAGTGCGCCAAGCAACTCGCGATTGTCGACGTTTCGGTCGAGAACGATCCGCCGAGCGGATGCTTGAAGATCTTCCCGGCGGTCGTTTCTCTTTCCAGAAACACTGCGGGTGCGACGAGATGGGCGAGATTGATCGCGGACAAGAACAAAGAGTCCAAGGCGTTGGCCAAGACTTTGAAGGTGTCGGAAGTCCCGTCTTTCGTCTTTTTCGCGGATGGCAAGGAGGTTGACCGATACACGGGTTCTGACCGCATGACGTTGATGAATAAAGTGTTGGCGTTTCAAAGAGCGAACGGTGTGAAGATGCCGCAAAAGAGAACGACGAAGAGAATGACGACTGCGGAGGCGAGAGAGATTGCGAGAAAGCAAAGGGAAGAAGCGAAGAAGGCTGGCAGATCGCAATGGTCGTAAAAAAGAGATCTCACTTTTACCACCGCCATCACATCTTATTAATAAGTAATCATTCACAACATTTTCGCACTAGCATCAGGCCAACAAGAACGGCCAACATAAAAAACAAAATTGTAAACGAAGGAAATACAAACGATATTATTAAACAACCAGTTTCTTACTACAAACTATTTTACTATTGTACAACACAACAATCTGCTTTACGAAAAATTATTACGCCTATCTCACCGCGACGAAGAAGATGGAGGAGGTAAATCCATATCTTTCGTGTGAATGGCTAATTTCTTTGCCGCGATGACTTTCTCCACCTTCAACGCGTTTTGAACCTCTTTACTCGCCGTCATCTCGAAGCTCTTCGCCAACATTTCCGACATCGCGTCCGCGCTCGCCGTTGCGTTTGTATTCGCGTTTTCCAACGACACGTTGAAGATTCCAACCTCGTCTTCGCCTTGAGAGCCAATCTCGCATAGTGCGCCTTCTGGTTTGATGACGTACGCTACCCCTGGAAAACATACGTTTCCGTTTACTTTTAACGTGGCTGTCTTTTCCAGCGCTTGCGCGTACAACCTTCCGCTTCTCACATCCAACTGGACTTGACGTTTGGAACCAATTTTCACTTTCTCCGTGACTTCGTATTTTGATGTCGTCGCTTTTGATGTCGTCGTCGTTTGCTCCCCTTCAGCGACGACGACTATTTTCGGTGAGAGCGACGACGCGTAAATGCATTTAAACCCTTCATCACGTCTTCTAAAATGTCTTCTAAAATGTCTTCTTGTCGTCGTCGTCGTCGTGAAAGAAGAAGATGTTGAAGGCGTAGATATCAGACTTACCTTTCCTCTATCCATTTTATAAATATTTTTTTTGAAGACAACATTTACACCACAAAAAAAGAAAGAAACTTACACAGAAGTTGTTGTTGTTTGTTGACGTCAGCATAAACATCATTGAAACTCTTCTTCTCTCCGAAGAAGAAGAAGTCAAGAAGAAGAAGTCAAGAAGAAGAGTACTCTTCTCTCTTCTATTTAATAATATAAGAATAATAATAGAAGAATCAAATGTTAGCAAAAAGCGCCAATCGGACGGAGTACGAGCGCGAACGCGACGAGCGCATCGAAGCGAACAAAAGAAGAATGGAAAAAGTTCTCGGAGACGCGAAGCGTAAAGCTTTTCCATCGTCTTCGTCTGAAAAGGATACAGAGGAGGAGAGAAGAATAAAGAAGATGAAGAAGAGTAACGCGTTGCTTCCAAAATCCAAACCTTTGCTGTTCGGAGCGACGAAGAGAACGAGCGCGAGAGATAAAAAAGTGGTCAACTACGCCGAAGAGAAAGTCGACGTTTCGATATCGACGCCCACTTTAGTCCCTTCTGGTGGTGGCACTGCGAAAAGAGCGTCGTCGTCGTTTGGGACGTACGACCCGCCAAAGACGCGAGAAGAGGCGCAAAAATCGGCAGTGTTTTACAAACCGGCGAGGAGAACGAAGGAAGTGTATCCGGAAAGTTCCGTCTTGAAGCGCGACGAGGCGACTGGGAAGCTGACGTTCAAAAACGTTCCGAGTTCGCAAGCGCACTTTCAACCGAATTTGACGCCGAAAGAAATGATTCAAGCCGGGACGTTTGGTGGGTGCTACTTTAACCCGCGAGGAGGTAAAAAAGGTTTCCTCAAACGTCCAATTCTAGTCGCGTCGAAAGAGTTTCCCGAGGAATGGTTCGAGAACATGTCCAAAGGTTTATACGAGAATCGAGTGTATAAAAGTTACCGAAACCTGTATCAAGTGAAAGCGGGTCAAGATCAGCACTATTGGGAAGAACACGGATGGATTAACGAACAAGATCCGAGAGGGTGGTTCCAATGGTATTGCAGGTTTTATCTCGGGAGAAGAACGGCGGACGATGCGAGACAAATATCGCGCTGGACCGGAGTTGGCGGCGAAAAAGGTCGATGGAAGAATAATCTCTTGAACAAGATTGTTTCGTCAAACAGACGTTTCGACGACGCCTCGATTTCACCCGTCGTTCGACAAACAATGTTACACTGGGCGATTGAAGTGACGGAAAAAGATTGCATGAAGTTTGCCAAGAGTAAAGGATATAAACTAAAAGTCGTTTAGTGGATATGTACCGGTGTGTACCTGTGAACATGAACATTGTATATACGTAGTAGTTTTGTATTATACTTGGTATAAAACAATATCATAGTGTGGTAGGTACTGGTTGTAAAAAAACAACAACCAGCCTCTTCTTCTTTTCGCCTCAAACTTACTTGCCGGCGTCCGTGCGTCTTCTCTTCAACGTTCTCAATCGCAGCGCGTTCAACTTGATAAAGCCGGCGGCATCTTTCTGGTCGTACGCGCCGCCGTCCTCTTCGAACGTGGATAAGTTGACGTCGTACAAAGAGGTGGGCGATTTTCGTCCGACGCACATGACGTTGCCTTTGTACAGCTTTGCTCTGACCGTACCGTTGACGTGTTGCGCGGCTTGATCGATGCTTTTTTGCATCATTTCTCTTTCCGGCGAAAACCACATGCCGTTGTAAAGCAACTCCGCGTATTTTGGCATAATCTCGTCCTTGTAATGCATTTCCCCTCGGTCCAAGCAAATGGATTCCAAATCTCTTCTCATGGCTAACAAAACGGTGCCGCCGGGCGTTTCGTACACACCTCTCGACTTCATCCCAACGTATCTGCTCTCGACAATGTCTAATCTACCAATGCCGTTATCTCCTCCGAGCTTATTCAACGCCGTCAACATTTCAGCTGGCGATAACCTCTCCCCGTTCAACGCCACAGGGTCCCCTTTCTCGAACTCCAACTCGATGTACGTCGGTTCGTTCGGCGCGTTTTCTGGGCTTACCGATCTCGTAAACATATCTTCCAAATACTCCTCCCACGGATCTTCCAACGCGTTCCCTTCGTAAGAAATGTGTAACAAGTTAGCATCGGTCGAGTACGGTTGCTCTTGCCTCTTCGACGCGGCGACCGGAATCCCGTTTTTGTCCGCGTACGCCAACAACTTCGTTCTGGAATCTAAATCCCACTCTCTCCAAGGCGCGATCACTTTCACGTCTGGTTTTAACGCGTAATAGCCGATTTCAAACCTGACTTGATCGTTCCCTTTCCCCGTGGCTCCATGGCACACGGCGTCCGCGCCGACTTGATTCGCAATCTCGATTTGTTTCTTCGAAATCAACGGTCTCGCGATGGACGTGCCCAATAAGTACGTCCCTTCGTAAATCGCATTCGCTCGAAACATCGGAAAGACGTACTCTTTCACGAACTCCTCGCGAACGTCAACGATGAAGATATTTTCTTCCTTGACGCCCATTTTCAACGCCTTCACTTTCGCCGGACCGAGTTCTTCGCCTTGGCCTAAATCCGCGGTGAACGTCACGACTTCGCACCCGTACGTGTCTTGCAACCACTTGAGAATGATGGAGGTGTCTAACCCACCAGAGTACGCGAGGACGACTTTTTTCACCTCACCAGACGGACCAACTTTTCCAGCCATTGGAACGAACTTTTTATTTAAGCGATTATTGTTACTACTTCTTCTGTTGTTCGCGTTGATGTTCTTGTTGATGTTGTTGATGTTAAAAGACGACGATGATGATGCGGTTGCGTTGGGGATGCTTTTCTTCTTCTTCGCGACGAGAAGTCGTTTGTTGTTCGTATTCTTGGTGTTGTTGAAGGAAGAGACGAGTAACGCAGACTTTAAGGAATGCGTGGAGAAAGACATCTATCTGTGATGCGTGTGTGACGAGCTCGTTCGTTGTGTGTGCGATGGACGAGGCGATAGATAGTGTGTGGGTCTGTCCGCCGTCTTTTTTTATCCACTTTTTATTGAAGAAGAGGAATTTGGGTTTTTTTTTCTCTCTTTTCTTTTTCGTCTCTTGTTTTTCAAAAGTCTCTTGTTTGTTCGTGTGTGTGTTCGTTGTTCGGGGTGGTGTTATTTGCGTTGCATGTATTATTATACTATATTCGCGAACAGACGCTATTCATTTCAAGCGCTATTATTAAACGCGACGTTTTTACTACGATCTAATCGTCTAATAGACTACTTTTTCTCTCTTTGTTTTCGTTTTCCTCCTCTTCTTCGTTCCACTGTTGCTCTTGTGGTGAGCGTTCCCGTCCATCTCAGCTTTCTCGAACGCGGCGACCAAGGCGACGAGTTCTCGCTCTTCTTTTTCCTTCTCCTCCAACGCTTGGATTTCGAGTAAAGTAAGTTTCTTTCCTTGTTCGTCATCGTTTGAAGGGAACCAGCTTCCAGGGGAAGTCGAAGAAAACGCATTCGGTGAGAATCCGTAAATAGGACGCGTAGACGAAGCGTTGCGCTCTTGCTGCTTCTCCTCCTCCTGACGCATCAAATCCCGAAGAGGACTTTGTTGAGAAGACGCAGAACCTCCGATGAACCCTTTATTCTTATCGAACGAGGCGCTAGAGCCAAGCCATGGCGCCGGAGAGGAATCTACGACATGCTTTTTCGATTTCGTTCGTCTCGCCAGAGCGGAAAGCGACACCGTTACGCTCGTAGCAGATGAACCCGTCGCATCCTCTCTGTGAACACCTCGCGTCTCGAACATTTCCATAGAAAATTCTTTCTTCGCTTGGGAACCTACCATGGATCTAAACGATGGTAAAGGATTTCTACTTTGCGACTCTTGAATCTCCTTCAAACTCGTAGCGGTGAAACCACGCGATATCGAAGACCTTTCTTGCTCCTCCCCATCCGCTTTCCATTTCAACTTCTCCTTCAATCGTGCTTCCGTTTCGAGGTCCTCGTCGTATGCATCGTTCCCATCTTCGTCGCTTTCTTCGTACTGCCTGAATATGATCGGCTTAAATTGTTTCAATATGCCTCCCGATTTTCGTCTTTCACTCAAGCGTGTATAATCAACGCTTTTTGGCGGCGTCGTCCGCATCGAATTGCGTTGGATTTGCTTTTGAGTGCATTTCGTTGTGGAAGTGAGAGATATTTTAATCGGTTTTGACTTCGATGGTAGTGATTCTGTTTCTGGCGAGGCATTTCTTTTCATTTGCGGTGCTCGCGCCGGAACTTCATTCGTTTTCCCACTCATCACTTCAACTCTCTCCTTTTTCTTCTTCTCTCCTTCTTTGTCGGCGACGACGGGCGCGTACGTCTTCTCTATATCCCAATCGAGTTCTAAAGTTAATTCTACACCGCCGATGCTTCGTTCTCGAATCCCACTTAAAACAGCATCGTCGACGTGCTCGTCATCGTATTTCGTACCCAGCACATCGTAAACCTCAATAAGTGCGTCTAAATTCAAAGCTGCGAGCTCGTACGCGTACTCTCGCAATAGTTCTCCACTTTCAATGTCTAAATTTGGAAGATTTTGAAGACACTCCATGCAATTACTTAAATCCAACACTTCTTCACAAAGAACTCTACACGCGATGTGTTGTAAACTCTCTTCTTCTTCTTCTTCTTCTTCTTCTTCTTCTTCTTCTTCTTTTCGGGCTTTTTCTCGGATGATTTTAGATTCCGGCCAATTCGAATTAGGCTCCGTCCAATTCGATATGCTCAACGCGTGCTTATCGCTGATCGAAATCGAAGTTGCTCGTTTTACACCCACGACGCGACTGAAGACTGAGCACTCTCCAGATCGCTCGTTTACTTCAAACTCGTAACAATCACCGTTCCTAGCTAGAACACAGCCTCTCGAATTCGTCATCGTGCACGATACAAATGGCACAGAATTAAACTCGTCGACCCTTTGCGCTTCGCAATCATCGAGCTTTTTGGAGTGAAAACGATACAGATCACCGTTCTCGCAAACAAACGCCGAAATTGTATTGCCGCACGACATGCTCACAATCGCACTGCGAGAAGAACATCTTATTTGTTTCGGTTTACAATCTCCAGAACCGAACCGAACGATGGCTTTCGTGTTGTTGTTTTTTCGCACGAGCACGAGCGTCGTCTCATCAGAACATGAAGCGCTCAGACAGTAACCTTCAATGCCGACTACAACCCTTGGAAATTTGACGCGCGAAATAGCATCGATCTGAAACCCGAGTTGACCAGTCCCATTCAGTCCAAAACTCCAGCATCGACCTTTGGAGTCGATAACGACAGCGTGCGCGTTTCCACAACTCGCATCTACAATGCGTTGCTCTTTAAATGTCTCACGAGAGATTGGATCTCGCTTATCGTCTCCGAAAATGCGTCTAGGAAACATTTGCATGCTGCTGCTATCGTCTTCCTTGTTGTTGTTGTTGTTGTTGTTATTATTGTCGTTAGTGAGACCAGCATCTGACGATGAGGAAAAGAGTCCGAGCGTTTTTCCCATGATAAATAAACTTCCAGAGTCATCCACGAGCAGCGCGAAATTTTCCGAGCACGTGATTTTAACAATCTTTGGTTTCGAGGAAGCTCCACCGATAAACGTCTCGATGCGCGTCGGAAACATATCCGCTTCGCGCTTCAGTGATGCGTTGTTTTCTTGTACTTCACCGTTTCTTTTGCTATAACTATTCCAATCGGTCAGGCCCCAGGAATAAACCTCCCCATCATTTGTCGTCGCGAACGAACGAAATCGAGAACAACTCAACGAAGTCACGTTTAAGTGGTGCTTCGCAAAATACTCTATCCGTTTGCATCTATCGCCGTTCGTGTTCGTGTTCCCGGTGCCTAGCGTATAATTCACGCCTGAGCCCCAAGAAAAGACATCCGATCTTCTCAGGCGCATGTGTCTCTTTCTTCCTTCTTCTTTTTCTCCTCCTCCTTCTTCTTCTTCTTTCGACGCTACGGTTGCTATCGTTATCGATAAACTTTCGATCGGAGTGTGCCCTCGAAAACACCTCGGTTGATGAAGCAGATTCACGCTACTCTTCTTCGAGCAGTGTTCCGTAGCGAATTTCAACAACGTTCGAGCGCACGTCAAGTTGGGACCGTGAAGTAAACATCGATGCATCGCCGAGTGGCCCGACTCAAAGTCTCTTTGCACTAAATACTCTTCCAAGTTCATCGTTTTCTTACTATTCGTTGTGTTCTTCTTCTTGTTCTTCTGTTGTGTTATTGAGAAATATTTCTTTGCCTCCTCTAGTATAAACTGCACAACGCGCGCATCTCCTCGAGAACAAGCGGCGTGTAACAGAGATGGGGAACGAGAAGAATCAAACCACGCCTCGCGAGGTGCGCGTGATTGCATCATGCGCGCTTTCACCGTCTCCAAGCTCGTTCCAAATCGAAGAACTGTATTGAGCAGGAACTGAAACTCGTCGTCATTGGTAATGATGATGTTGCTCTCACCCATAGCGACAACGACGACGACGACAACAACAACAACAACAACGACGACGACGACGACGACGACGACAACAGCGACGCTCTGCACTCGTCAAGCAAAAGTGCGTTCAAATCATCATCATCATCATCGCGAAGAATAAATACAAGTTATGAATAATGCATTATTTTTCTTATTATAAATCGAAAAAAGAGCACATGCAGTGATATTATGATTATTATTATTCTTTTGAGCTTTTGCCGGCTTTTCTCGGCGAACGCGAGAGACGCGATTTTTAGACGAGGCAATAGCTCGGGCTTGATTTTGATGAGGAGAAGGAGCGTTTTCATCGAGAAACAACCTTACGGCGCCAGCCCGTTGAAGTCTTGGTTGTTCGCGGTGATCGTATCCGCGGTGACCTCGCGACTGCCGTGCGCGTACAGGTCATCCGACATATCGTCGCGTTGCGACTTCATGTCGGCGCACATCTTATCAAACGTCGAGGCGGAGATGAGATGGCACGTTCTGTCTACTTGCCACGTGATTGGGGACCACGCAGAGCACACGGAGTTGTCTCTGGACGTACCGGTGGTGGAACCGGTGTAGTAGGTGATCTCGCTCCCCTTGTCGCCGTCGACGATCATGCCTCTCATGAGGTCAGGGTAGTAGTAGTTCTCGTCGTTGACGATGGTGAAAATTTGCGCCTGCACACCAACGTTGAGGTGGAGCGTTCCACCGCTGATAACAGTTGCAAGCGTCGGACCATCGATATCGCAGAGAACCCCGTCGTAGAACGGAGTTTGGTATTGGTTAGGCGTACCACACGCGCCGACGGAAGAGTGCGGCCAGTGGACTTCGTAAGTTTCGCCGACTTTCATGCCAACGCAGTGTTGCCAGTCGTATTCCTTGGTGTACATTTCGACCGAGGAATCATATTTGTGGCATCTACCCCCCAATCGAGCACCTTCGGCGAGGAGCTTACGGTGCGACGCAGAGCCTGGTCCACTTCCGGTCTCGTCGTACTGGCCGACGGAGAGATGTTCCGCACCCAAGTGCCAGTGAACGTTGACCGGGCACAGTTTCTGCTTGTAGTACGGCTCCTTGATTGGCTCGTCCGTCCCCACATCCAAGCCTCCTTCGTAACCCACGGTAACGTTCCCTCCGGCTTGCTCAACACCGGCGACAAGTTTGTCGGCGCAGGACCCGTTATCGAGAGCACCATTAAAATACGTCTCAATCGTCTTTTTTTGGCCTTCGCACGTATTTGTACCGCTCATAGGCGACTTGGTAGACATTGGTGCGTGTTCCGGTTCCATACCTGAAACGATATGATCGACGTCTTTCTGCATTTGGTGGACCAAACCGACGTTGGCGAAAACGCCGCAGAAGGTCACCACGCCGAGAGCCACGAGAACCTTGGACATCATCCCCGAAGAGGAGGACTTCTCCACGTTACTGTATTGCACTCCACTCATTTTCTGTTGTTAAAAATCGTTCATCGCGAGGAAAGTGTTGATTGAGAGAAGAAGAAGAAAACGTTAATATTATTATTGTTGTTGTTGTTGTTGTTGTCAGTTAATAAAAATAGTGTGTTGTGCTCCTTTTTCTTTTTTAATTTTTCTTGAAAAAAATGCAAAATACGCGGTGGCTGACACGTAACACGCTTGGGTGTTAATGATGATGATGATGTCGGAAGCAAAAGAAGAAGAAGAACGACAAAAACCATCTCTTCTTTAAGAAGAAGAGAGGAAAAAGACGAGGCGTGAAGAAGAAGGGTTGAGCATCATTCTGCGGTTGTTTTGCGGTCAGTTGCGTCGCGCGCGGCGACTGTCTCGCGCGATGATGATGATGATGCTTTTCGTATCTATGATGACGCATGAGCGAGGAGAGATTTTGAAAGATAAAATCAATTTCTCATAAACTCATCTTCTTCTTCTTCCTCGAAAACGACGAAAAAGAAAAACAAAAACGAAACGATGAAACGAAGACGTACCTTTATTAGGCTCGCGTATCACTCAAAACACAACACTACTACCTCGTGTGTGTGTGTATTACTTATAGTATTATGAAATGGATATAATTTAATGAGGGCTACTCGTTTGACATGTCTAACTTTTTCTTGGTTTCCTTTCGGAGGCTGTCGGAAAAAAAGAACAAAAAAGCGAGAGAGAACAAAAAAGCTGATGAGATGATAACCCCCAATAATCTGACCTAGACGAATAAAGTCGGATAATATCTCTTCTTCGTTTCTCTACTTTTACACTTCATCGTCCACATCATCCTAATACTACTACTAAAGAACTTTAACAGAAGAAGAAGAAGAAAGAACAAAAGAGAGCGAAAGAGAGAAAAAGAAGTCTTTATTGGTGTCCTCGTCTTTCACGTCGTCGTTTAGAAGAAGAACATTTAAGATGGTGAAAGTAACGAAAGCGACTTCGAATCCCGACCATTACTCCTCCATCACGTCGTACATCAACGAACCTTTGGAAAAGATAACGCCACCGGAACGACCGAGAACGAGCAAAGATGAGATGTATAAAGTTCCCGGGTTTAAGAGTAAAGATGGATCAGTGAGTACGGGAGGCGTGGCATCTATTCACGTGAAACAGAACGTCGCGCAAGCGTTGGCGACGTTGAGACACACGTTCACGGTGTGCGACGCGACTGCTCCGGATTGCCCAATCGTGTACGCCTCGGATTCGTTTTTGCAAATGACTGGATATCCGTCCGAGGAAATCATCCATCATAACTGCAGGTTTTTGCAAGGGAAAGATACGGACCCAGAGAGCGTGAAAAAGTTAAGAGACGCGGTGAAAGCTGGGGAGAGAGTGTCGGTGAGGTTGTTGAACTATCGCAAAGACGGGACGCCGTTTTGGAACTATCTGACAATCGCGCCGGTAAAGTTGGCGGACGGGACGGTGGTGAAGTACATCGGGGTGCAAGTAGACGTGACGGATAAGACGGAAGGGAACGTGGCACCGTCGGTTTTGAAAGACAACGATGGATTTCCTTTACTCGTGAGATACGATGCGCGTTTAGCCGCGCAGAATTTGGGCGCGTTTACCGAGGTGGAAGAAGCGGTGTTGAGCGCGACTGGTTTAAAGAGTTCAAAGTCGTTCGATGACGATCAGCAAGCTTTAACAAGTCGTAGTGGGATGGATATGGCGTCTACTTTAGAGCGGATTCAAGAATCATTCGTTATTACCGATCCGAGTTTGCCGGATCACCCGATCGTGTTCGCCTCGGACGGTTTCTTATCGTTTACGGGATACACCAGAGAGGAAATTTTAGGACGAAACTGTCGGTTTTTACAAGGAAAAGATACCGATCAAAACAGCGTGAAAGCTATAAGAGACGCGATCGATGCCGGGAGTGAAGTGACGGTCAGGTTACTAAATTACACGAAAAATGGTCGTCCATTTTGGAACATGTTTACATTAGCGCCGGTGAGAGACGACGAAGGCAAAGTGAGATTCTTCGCCGGAGTACAAGTCGACGTCACCGTGTACGATGACGACGGGACGGAAAGAACGGTGGCGTCTTTTGATAAAACAGAAACCGCAGAGAGAGAGCAAGAGGAATATTCCAAGAAAGCCGCCTCGAATATTGCCACGGCGACGAACAACGACGCCGCGGATAAATTACCGTGGGAAGGTTTACTCGGCAGTTTGAACGGTCCGAAACCACACCGGATGGGCGAATGCGAAAGAGAGTGGAAAGCGTTGATTGCCGTTGTAAACTCGGCTGCATCAGCTGGAAGAGCAAAGGCGAACGCATCCGCAGCGGAAACAGGAAGACAACTCACGTTGGCAGATTTTAAGCCCGTGCAACGAATCGGCCAAGGCGACGTCGGATCGGTCCATCTCGTCACGCTCAAAAAAGGAAACGATACTACTCAACAAGAAACAAATAGCAAAACGAAAGAAAATACATCAACAAAAACAATAACGAACGAATTAAGCATCGACGGTGAGGAGAAACCGCTAAAATTTGCCATGAAGGTGTTAACGAAGCAAGAGATGATTGAACGAAACAAGTTGCACCGTCTACGAACCGAGTCGACAATCTTACAAATGTGCGACCATCCTTACTTGGCAACTTTGTTCACCGCGTTTCATTCCGAAACGCACGTGTACTTTTTGATGGACTATTGCGAAGGCGGCGAATTGTACGAATACGTCCAGTCGCAACCTGGGAGACGCTTGCCGGAGAAACACGCAAAGTTTTACAGCGCAGAAGTATTGCTCGCGTTGCAATATTTGCACTTGTTAGGCTTCGTTTATCGCGATTTGAAACCAGAAAACGTTTTGTTACGAAGCAACGGGCACTGCGTTATTACTGATTTTGACTTGTCTTTTGTGGCGTCGAGTCGACCGCACATGGTCATGAAGGACGAAATGCCGAAATGGAGACCAATTGATCAAGCACTCGTCACCGAAAAGAAGAAACAGAGCAGTAGTAACCCCGACGGCGGTAAAAATAGTTCCTCCCCGTCATCCGCCGCTGAAACCGCTGCAGCTGCTGCTGCTAAAGAAACAAAGAAAAACAACAATAAAAAATCCGCTTCGCTCTCGAAACCGCCAAAGTTCAAATCTGGAACGCAAAATCCAGTCCTAATTGCGGAACCGTTTGCGTTTACAAACTCTTTCGTCGGTACCGAGGAGTATTTGAGTCCAGAAGTTCTCTCCGGCGCCGGACACTCTGCGCCGGTCGATTGGTGGGAACTTGGAATTTTCATCTACGAATTAGTCTACGGCACGACGCCTTTCAAAGCAAACAGACGCGAGCAAACGTTTGAAAACATCATGAATAAACAACTCGCGTTTCCGGAGCGACCGGAAGTTTCGCAAAGCTTGAAAGACATCGTGACTAAATTACTGGAGAGAGACCCGACGAGACGATTGGGAACGTTCGGCGGCGGGGAAACCATCAAATGTCACGACTTTTTCGGCGACATAAACTGGGCTTTAATCCGGTGGGAAACGCCACCGTACGTCCCCGCAGATGCCGCAATGGCGGCGGCTAAAGGAGACGAAGGTCAGGGAGAAGAGAAAGCTTCTTCTTCTTCAGCGAAATAAAAATGTATCAATCAAACCATCGGCGCTTTAAAAAAAAACGACTACTAGTAGTAGTAAAACCACAATTACGCGTACTATTTATATACTAATAACACTGATGTCACCAAGGCATTCAGGCACTATTTTACGTTGTACTAGTACTACTACTTTTACTACACTACATTTTAAATCGGCGGCACGAACGCTTCGTCCGGTTCGTCGTCGATTTCATCACCCGCCAACGCCTTCACCAACGGGTGCTTCTTCAACTTTGGTTCTAAAGTAACTATCCTATTAATCAAAATTCTCGCCCCGTCCAAATCTTGTCGACACTGTACTTTCAAACTCGCCCAGTTGAACATCACGTCCACGCTTTCCGGATGGTGCGTCAAAGCGTTCAAATAATACGCCTCCGCCTTGTCAATTTCCCCTCGCTCTTGCAACAACATCGCTACGTTATTCGACGCGTCCAAATGCGTCTTATTCGAACACGCTAAAGTTTTCTCGTACTGTTCGATCGCTTTCTCTGGCATCTCTAAAGTTTGATACACGTTCCCGAGCGCGAACTGCGCGTCCGCATCGTTCGTATTCTCCTCCGCTTTCGTCTTAAAAAATCGAACCGAGTTCTCCACGATATCGTTAAACGCCTTGTGAATAGTTTCTGTCGAGTGTATTTTTTCCTCCAAAGCGACTCTTCGCGCAGCTTTGAGTCCTTCGAAGGAGGTTTGTCGAGAGACGCGAAGGATATCTTCCGGCGAGCCTTTCGGTGCGAACGGAGATGCACTTTTGTTCTCATCGTCGTTGTTGTTCGTGTTGTTGTTGTTGTTGTTGTTGTTACGCACATCGTTGACAGCAGCAGCCCTCCTGCGACGATGATGATGACGATGTCGACGAGGCGATATTTTAGCGCAAGAACAACACCTTCGCGACGACGACAATTTTGACGTCGAGGTGGTCGAGGCTCTGACGATAGAATAATAATAATAAGCCCCGCTCGTCGTCATGCTTCTTCTTCTTTGATAAAAGTTCTTCTTTTCTCTCGTTTACCAGAAACTCTTCTCTTTGCGCGTAAAAAAAGTGGATAAAATTTTAGTCTCTTTCCTCGGGAAAACATCTCATCACAAATAGAGTAAACCACCACTTTCGCGAAGAGATGACGACGATACAGACGACGATACGGACGACGATACAGACGATGTCCCTATTCTCTCACTCCGCTTCTTTTTTGAAAACAAACGCTGATACTAAACCTCCTCCCCGACAACTCGTCGAAAAGGCGTCGTCCTCCCGTTGCAAACTTCATCGTTCACAAACTGGAAGTCGTTTAAAACGGTGTCGTCAACTCCACGAAGTTGTCGTCACTCTCGCGAAGAATAAAACTGATGACGATGAAAACCACGATTCAGATGATGATTCAGACGATTCAGACGACGCGTTTATTCAACAACTCCTTCTCAACAACAACAACGATGAGAAGAAGAACGAGAGTCGGTATGATTGCCACTCTTTGGAGGACTTTTTGGACAGAAAAAAGCTGTCGAAAATCGACTTCAACAGAAGACGGTTCAAAGTGTTTTCGAAGTTTCCCAACGACAATCGCTTGATTTTCGCTCTCTCAGGCGAGTTACAAACTCGAAACGGATTCGAAGGCCACACGGCGAGGTTCCGCCAAATACCAGATTTTATGTATTTAACTGGCATCAGCGAACCGGATTATTTCCTGTTGAGCACGTGCGGACCGAACGAAGAAGACGTGAAGACGGTGATATTATGTCCGAGAAAGACGGAACAGATGAAAGTCTGGATGGGCGCGGGAAGAAGCATTCAGGAGATTCAAGAGACGACGATGTGCGACAGGTGCTTTTACGTGGACGAAATCGACGACGCGATGGAGTATTTGAACAACAACGGTAGTAATAGCAATAGTAACAGTACGGAGAAAAATAACGACGAAGGAGAGGAGACGAGGAGTAACAATAAGGGAAGAAGGGCGTTTAAGATTGCGCACTCGAAGGTGGTTTTTGTCGCGCCGGAACTAGACGACGTCGCGTTGAAGAAGCGGTTACAAAGCAACGACGCTTTCGTGAAATCAAAGACGTGGGGACCGTCGATTAGCGCGAACGCGACGTCCTCAAATTTCAGATTCGATTACGTGGCGCTACCGGATAAAATCGCGCGCCAAAGAGCGATAAAAACCAAGGAAGAAATCGAAAGGATTAAACGCGCAAACGACGGGTCCTCGGACGCGCACATCGCGATGTGGCAATTTTCGAAACCAAACGAAACGTATGAGTTTCAGTTGGAAGCTGAATTTATCGCGGCGTCTACGAAAAGGAATTTGCGCGAACTCGGGTACCCGTGCATCGTCGGGAGCGGTAAAAACGCGGCGATTTTGCACTACGAGGAGAATAGCGCGTTGTGTAAAGAGAAAGAAATTGTATTGGTCGATGCCGGCGCGGAGTGCGAAGGGTACACCGCGGACATCACCAGGTGTTTTCCAACCGACGGGAAATTTACCGAAGACGCCAAGCTGCTCTATAACGTCGTTTTAGACGTGCAAGTCGATGCGATTGAACGCTACACGAATGGCGCTCTTTGGGCAGACATCGCTCGAAAGGCCAAATTGAAAACCATAGAAGGATTGCAAAAGAAATTGGGCGTGGTAAATGCAGATGCAGATTTGAACGAAGCTTTGGAAGCAGGTATCTCGGAAGTTTTTTTACCGCACGCGTTGGGACACTATCTCGGATTACAAGTTCACGACGTAGGACCAAACTCTGGGACGCCGTTACCAGTAGTGTTAGAAGTCGGCAACGTGATCACTTGCGAACCGGGGGTATATTTTGTCGAAGCTTTATACGAGAAAGCGTTAGCGAACGAGAAGCAAAAGAAGTTTTTAAACAGAGAAAATATTGAACGGTTCGCTAAAGTAGGGGGCGTGCGCATCGAAGATAACATATGGGTCACCGAACGCGGGCCAGTTAATTTAACGCGATGCCCGAAAACAGTAGAAGACGTTGAAGCCGCGTGCGCTTCCGCGTAAAATAGATTTGCACCTAGGTACACATGCAGTGTATTGTTTACTACTGTTACATTACTATTACCGCGCTAACATGTTGTGGTTTAAATTCGCAATTGGTTTCTATACGTTATTGCTCGGATCATTCTCTTCTTTGACCTGTTGTAAAGGCGGTGGAGATCTCCGTCCGCTTGGACTTTTCCGAGTATCGTAGTCGCTCGGACGAGTCGGGGTATCTCCGCTTGCAACATCGCCACCGCCATTAGTCGTCGGAGCGAGATTCTCTACCATCTCTGACGTGTCCACCCCGAGCTCTTCTAGCTCCGCTAAATCCATCTTACCTTCCGCGACGGAAGTTTTTCTAAAAAACGCCCCAGCGGTTTCAATTTCCGAATCTCTCGGCATGTGCTCTTTCAAAATCGCCTCGACGCCCATCTTCGCGATCGCGAACTCTCTTCTCTGGTGTTCGTCTTGTATGCTGTCTTCCATGTTGCCGATGATGGACATGTGTTTCTTAAATACCGCGGAGGTTGTCCTCGGCAACACCACTCTCTTCTTCTTCTTCTTGCCTTGCTTTTCGCCAGGGGGGCTCATATCTCCAACTCTAATCTCGTACTCACCCCAACCGTCTACATCTTCGTTATTGTCGTTATTGTCGTTATTATCGTTATTATCGTCGTTATCGTTATCGTCGTCTGATTGTTCGAACGGCGTGTGCCTCGCCGATGGATTTCTCGAGGAAACCATGCTCGCGATTTTCGAAACGACTTCTCCGGCGAAGGAGTTCCTTCGACCCGACGGCGAATCATCTATAGATCCTCCTCGTTTACCATTCACCGAAGAGGGCGTCATGATGTTCCCATCGCCATCTCGCATCAACTCTCTTCTTCCATCATCTTCGTCTTTTCCATCGCCTTTCTTGTCTTCGCTCATGGACGACCCCGGCGCGACATCCGTAAATTGTTGCTGGTTCGTATCTAAATTTAACCATTTCGGACCTAGATTCGAAATGATCAACATACCAACCGGGGCGGTTAATATGATTGAAAATACCGCGGTCGTTAAGATATCGTTGCCCCATTTCACCCACTCGTCGTAATTCTCTTCTCCACTTTTACTTTTCAAAATGCTCTCCAATGGGTCGCTCGCTAACGCCGCTTGCACCGTCGCTTTCGGCAACCACGACAACGCGACAAACGCTCTCTCTTTCAAATTCAAATCCCCGCCACCGACGGCTAGATACGCGACCGGTAAGCGTACGCACAAACCGATGAATAAAAGTAACACGGATTTTGGTATAGTCGACGCGGTTAAATCTGCAAACTTTACCGCGCTTCCGATGACTCCAAACAGCAACGGTTGGAACAACGTTCTCCAAGCTCGAGATAAATCCACCTCCACGGAATGCGCCAATTCCGGTCTCGGCCCCAACGAGAACCGGTCTCGCTTAAATGGATTAATTGGAATCGGTAAAGCAAACGTAGGAATTGGACATCTGCCAGTCGTCCACGCTTTATTCGCGGTGATCCCCATCGCTAACGACGCCATCGCGCCGCCGCCGCTAAAATCGTACTTTCTCCCGAGAAACATCATCGCCATCCCGAGTTCAAACGTCAACAACGATCGCTTCCACGGCTTATTCCATATCGCCGTCGCGCCTAAAATGACGTATCCAGCGAACGACCCGACAATAATCCCTAACGCCACGTCCGTTGGTCCGTGCATAATCGTCCACCCTAAATTGTTGTGGTCGTTCGATTGAATGGCGAAGGACTTCATAATCGTGTACCCGGTAATCGCGACGACGTCATCGAATGACGCCGCGGCGACGACTAAGCTCGGAATACCTTTCGCGACCCCGTACCCTCTGGCTTGTAAATCAAACATGCCCCCGACGACGACCGCTGGCGATACCGCGGCTAAAATAAACCCCAGAGATAACCCAAGCGGCACGCTCAAATTAAACAACGCCGTCGCGACGAACCCCGTCACGATCGCCTCGCTCAACCCGGGCATCACCGTCAACCTCGCCGCGGCTAAGCCAACCCTCTTAAAAGCTACTAAATCCAACTCCAAACCCGACCGCATTAAAATCACGGACAACCCAGCCGCTCTCGTCGCCGAACTCCACTCTTTCGGCAACGCCTCTACCAACCCTCCCGGGACGTTACGCAAGCACAAACCGCTCAACAACATCCCGAGCAACGGTGGGACATTGATGAGCTTCGCCAACGTCGCGCCAACGTGCGCGGCAGCCCATATGAATATCAAAGAGAACACCGCGCCGCCCGGGATGACGACGACGTTATTTTGGTTCACGTTCGGTAACAAAACGTCCCCGAGGACGCAATAGAGCATCACCCAAGTGGTGAAAACTAAAAGAATAGTCGCCGTTCCCTTGGGTACCGACGGTGCGATGGAAGGAATGTACGCTCGAGCGACGTTCGTGGCCGATTCTGGCGGTTGTTGTTGTTGTTGTTGCTCTTGTTGTTGAAACTCACTCTCACCACCACCACTCCGAGGCGCATCCGAATCGTCGTTCTTGTTGTTCTTGTTTTCACCCGGGAGAGTTCTCGTCGTCTGAATCGTCTCAGCCTCCATCATCGTTTTTTCAAAAAAGTTTCCAAAGCTGTCTTTTATATTACTACGTATCGTCGAGTTCTATTCAACGCGATAATGCGCACGTTTAGATGATGTTTATGATGATGATGATGCTTTGTATATCTTATAGTAACTAACGCTTTTTCCTCTCTGCTTCTTAATTAAGAAAACGAGTAGTTTAAAGAACTCTTTTTCTCGCGTCGCACTCCCTCAAAAAAGCAGTTCAGAGAGTGAGAACGAGCCGCAAACACCTTCGCGTTTTGCAAGAAGAACTGAAATCCTCAAACCCTCAAAATCGTCGTCGTCGAAAGGAGGAACAAAGTGATGATGATGATGAGTAAATGTAACGAAAATGAGATAAAAAAATGTCAACCAAAGGACAGAAGGACACACAAAAATGGTAACCAAAAGGCGTTCTTTTAGAACATCTGATTTTTGACAGGAACATTCATCATCATCATCCAAATATCACACAACAAAATAAAATTAAAACCAAGCCTTATTATTACCTTCGTACTCTTTTAATCTCTCTCTCAAGCGAAGATTCTCACGGTCCAAACGCTCTAACTTATCGTTTAATTGCGCTTTGATTTTTCGTTCGGATTTAAGGAGGCTTTCGGCGTCCACACGCATGCGTTCTGTGTGTTCGAGTTTTGATTGTAAAGAGGCGTGCGCGTCGACGACGAGACGAGCGTCGGCGCGGATTTGGTTCGCCTCTTCTCTGGCTTGCGTCAAGAGGTGATGAAGTTCTGCTATCTTTTTCTCGTCTTCTCCGTCTCCTTTGCTGTTGTTGTTGTTGTTGTTCGTCGATGGCGCCGTCGTCGTCTTCCCCGTAGTCGTCGTCGTTTCTTTGGCAATCGTAGTACCCCTTGTTGGGAACTCGTTCGGTAACTTATACACTTGTAAATCGTTCCCGCAAGAACCGTTATAACCCCCAAACGTCATTAAAACGGACTCGTTACCGTCCACAGATTCAAAGCTCACCGCGCTCATGCCTTCGCCGACAAATTTTGGACTTTCAAACTTCATAAACTCGGGGTTGTTCTCGTCGTCGGACGTGATCCATTTCACTTCGTTCAAATCTAAAATCGCGGTTTCCAGTACGCCGTTTTGGTTGTTCCCGCCGCCAATGATTAACGCGTACCGGTCGTTCTTTAGCGACGCGACGCAATGACCGGCCCGAGCTAATGGAGTTTTGCTAGCATTATTGTTCGAAGAAGAAGAGGCGGATACCGCCTTCCATTTCCCACTCGACACGTCCAAGGCGTATAAGTCGTCGAAGCACTTGAAAGAGGCTCCCGTGCCACCAAAAATGATCATCTTATCGCGGCCCCACGGGATGGCGACGTGCTCGGCTCGCGCCGCCGGCGTTACGAAAGTCGCCGACACCGACGCAACCGCCGCTTTTTCCTTTTGATCCTCCGAACTATTTCCCGTCAACGCGTTCGTATTCTCATCGCACGCGACCCAACTCATAGTTTTAAAATCTAAGCGCCAACAATCGTTCAAATATCTTCGATCTTCGTCTTCGCCGCCGAATACGACCACGTCGCCGTCTTTGCCTACTTTCGTGACAGACATGCCTCGTCGAGCGCACGGGCCTCTCTTCCCTTTCACGTGCACCGGAATCCACGCGCCTTTGAGAACGCTAGTAGAAGAAGAAGAAGAAGAATTTTCCTCCGCTTCCATCAACGCCAATCGAAAGACGGCTAAATCGGTATCGTTGGCCCTCTTCGAACCCTTTGAAAACTTACCTCCGAACGAATACGTGTACCCATCTTTCAAAGTGATCAATCTGTGACCACTAATCGGCGCTAAGCTCTCTTTCTCTTCCTGCTTGAAACTCTTCCCCCATACTCTTTCGTCTTCGGTGTATTCCATCTTTCTCCATCTCGACGCGGCGACGTCGAACGCGTACGTATCGGCGACAAATCGCCCTCGATAACACCCGCCGGAAACAATCATCTTCGATCCATCGCCGGTTAACGTCGCTCCGTGTTGGTATCTCGGACACGGTGGTTTCGAAGTAGAAGTTGTAGTAGTAGTCGTCGTTTCCCACCTCCCCCTCTCCATCGCTTCCGCCCACTTTGCCACTTTCTTCACCCGCGCGCACGCGCTCGCGTTGTTACTATTCATCCTCTCTTCCTCCGTCATCACTTTCCCGAAATTCTCTTTAATCTCCATCGTTTCTTCGTCGATCGCTTCGTACCAATACTTATCTTCCTCCTCTAAGAGCTTCACGTACAATCGCATGGCTTCAAAATTCGACATTTTCCCCAAATTCGCCCACGTTTCGTACTTCCCTCGTTCCTCTCTCGTCATGTGCCATTTGCTTTTGATTTCCGTCGGGCCGTGCATAGCTTGCGATTTTAACGCGTATAACAGTAACCTCGTTTCGTCCGTGAACGTGGATTCCAGGGATGGAAGTTTCGCCACTTTCGTCGCCGCGTGGAATCTGTTATTTAGTATCATCGAAAGAGAGAAGAAGAAGAAGAAGAAGAGATGAGATTTTCCGTTAGAAAAATTTGGAGTTTTGTTTTCGCCAAACACGATATTGAATATAATCTAACAGAGAATACTACTTTAAGAATACTAAGAAGAAAAACGAGAAGACAAAACGTACTTGTCCGGGTACGCCAGCGTCGCCATTATTGTCTTCTTCTTATAAATAACTTTTGACGATGATTTTACTTTTATGGAGTAGTAGTAGTAGTAGTAAACAAAGGAGAGATGTGAAGAGAGAGAGAGAAGTTCTTCTGTGTCTGTTGTTTTTCCCCTTTTTGTTTTTTTGTTTTTTTTTGGTCAAAACACACCCAAAAGACTGTTTTCTGTTTTCGTTGTTTTTTGAGGAGAGAGAGAATTTTTTTTTGTTGCAAATGTGTTGTCCCTCATAGAAATTGGTGTCTTCTTTAGTCGTACGCTTTCGTAGTACGAAACTTTTGATGATGATGATGATACGGATGATGATGATACAGATGATCGAATAATAATGAGAGAAAATACTACGAGTAGTATGACAACAATAATGGATGCAAAAATCGAGAGATGCGTGGAACCACTTTTTTCCAAAGGAGGAGGAGGATTGAAGAAGAAGACAAAGACAAACGACGACGACGAGAATAAAGACGACGGGGAAAAGAAAAACATTCTTCCTGCGTTGAGGATGATGAGAACAAAAAGAAGAAAGATTTTTGAGCTGACGACGAAAGTATACGCCTTGTGCGCGTTAAACGGCGATTTAGATCTCGCGAACGCGATTGAACGCGTCGATTTGTTGCTTCTCGCGCTCCAAAGTGATGATAATGATACCGATGATACCGCTGATGATGATTCAGAAGACTTTAGTAGGAGTTGGGCGCAAACGAAAATCGAAAAACAGTTACGAACGAAAGAGAGGAGATTGAAAGAACGGAAAGATCCGTTCGCGGAGAAAGAGTGGGTGAGATTTTTAGCGAGAGAAGAAGGGAAAGAAATTCTCGAGGAGCTGTTCAGGATGGTGTTGTCGTCGTCGGTTTCTTCTTCCTCTTCTTCTTCTTCTTCTGCTGACGAAGATATACGAGAACTTTTTTTCCACCGGTACGTGGTGATGTTCGTGACGAAAGAGAAATACGACGCGCGAGCGCGAGCGAGTTTACGGAGGATGGCGAGCGTTTTAAACGAATATTACGAGGAGTATATTATTGTAGATGGTGACGATAAGAGTACTAAGAATCACAAGAAGAAAAGAGTATTCATAGATTGGCGAAAAGATGTGTGCAAATTTGAAGCGGCGTTCGCCTGGCACGTGATTCGAGGCGCGAGGGAACAAATGAAACGAGCGACAGAAGGAAGTGGAATAGAGAGTACTGGGACGACGACGACGACGACCGGAGGTAGCTGGTTGATGTCGAAAATACGTGGAGGAGGGGGAGGTGGAAGCAGCGCATCCGGGAGCAGCTTGAGTACTGTTAGCGAAGAAGACGCAAAGAACGTGACGTCTAAATTTGGTAAATATCTAACGTTAGGGGCCGCCGCGGTGGTGGGCGGTAGTTTGTTGACGTTGACGGGGGGGGTAGCCGCGCCAGCTCTAATCGCCTCGGTGGGAGGTCTCGCCGCGTCGGGTTCTGTCTTTGCGGTTTTTGGTGTCGGGACAGCGTATGTTTTGGGAGTTTTAGGTACGACGGGTGTGACTGCGATATTTGGCGTCACCGGCGCCGGTTTAGCCGCGCACAAAATGTCGAAGCGAATCGAACAAAATTTAGAGATTTTCCGAATTTTACCGCTCCGAGACGGAGGATTGTTGCTTGGTAGAAAGAAGACGAGTAATGGTGAGGACAAAGACGAAGATGAGGAAGACCAAGGATTTGATACCGTCATGAACGCATCCTTAAATGTCGTGCTGTACGTTCCCGGATTCTTAAAGTCCGGACCGGATGAGCTGTTTGACGCGTTCGGGTCGAAGAACGGGAACTATTACGCCACCGTAGACGGCGACGGGCCGCTCGGTTTGCGCGTGATGAAGGTTAAATCAAAGGAAGACATCAAAAATTACGCGGAGAAGAGTGACCGATTGAGAAAACTAGCGCATCTGGGTGGAAACGAGTACACCAATAACGCAGATATCGATGCTGATACTCTATTAATTGTCGAACACGATGCGAAAACTCTGGACGATAACAGCGGAGTGGCAAAAAATGCAGGCATTTTAAGCGGGTCCGCGATTCTTTCCTACCACATTCTTGAAACGAACGAACGCATAATTGTTGATAGTAACAATAGCAGCTACCAAGCTCACGTGGCGACGTTGAAAGCCATTGAACGTGCACCGAGACCGGTGCGTTTGCAAATGCGCAAAATACAAAAGCTCGAAATCGATCGCGAAGAGATTGCCGACGTCGCGCTATCGATCAACGAAGACTTGGAAGAACTGGTTGAGAACGTCGCGAAGGAAGAAAAAGAAAGGGAAGAAACTGTGGATTGTGAATCACCGTCGTCTCATTCGTCGGCGGAGAAACCGAAACCTCCAGCAAAGAAGGATGATGTAGATGATGTCGGGGAGAGAGAATCGAACGCAAACGCAAATCACCAAAATCTCTTGACGAGAACGCTCACTCGGACGATATCGTCGCCTACAATAACAACGGCAACAGAATCAAAATCAGCGGCGGAAGAGGAAGAAGACGAAGCGATGGGTACAAACACATACTGGCCGATTCATAGCGGCGAGCAGTTTGTCCTGGAATGGGAAACCACGGAGTTGACCAATTTAGGCTCCGCCATCAATTTCTTCGCGAGGAAAACGTTAGTCAACGCCGCCGCGCCGCAAGCGTTAGGGCACACCGTTTTTGCCGGTCTCGCGGCGTCGGTCTCGTGGCCGGCAATTCTTTTAGGCGGCGCGAGTTTCATCGATAACCCATGGTCTGTTCTGAAAGAACGCGCGCAAATCGCTGGAAAAGAACTGGCGACGATTCTTCTGTCCAGAGAACACGGGAGAAGGGCGGTAACATTAATCGCGTACTCTACTGGTACGTGCGTAATTCTCGAGTGTTTGAAAGAGCTCGACCGAATGATTGAAGACGGGACGTGCTTGGAAAAAGACGCGTTAGGGATTGTCGAAAATGTCGTTTTGATTTCCGTCCCGGTACACGTGGGAAGAAAAGATTGGCGGAAAATTCGACGAGTGACATCTGGTCGTGTCGTGAATTGCAGAGCGAAAAACGATTGGGTTTTGCGATTTATTTATAGACTGAAATCCTACGACGTCATTTCCTCGTTAGCGGGAGTCGTGCGTCAAAACTACGAAGGCGTAGAGGATATTAAATTAAGCGGCGATATTTGCTATGCGCACGGCGATATTCCGAAAGCCATGGGAGATATATTGAAAGTGGTAGGGTTGGAAACGGATGAAAGTTCGAATGCATTCGGCGATACCGCAGCAGCTCATAATATTCGGGAAGACGAGAACGAAAGTTCCTTTGAACAAAGAGGAGAGAGCAATTCGTCGATCGTCTTGAGCGAGTCCGATTACGATAGCGAAAACGAAGCTGATTTTGCCGCGCATCAGGAGACGATATACTGAATCGGAAGGCGTATTTATCTTAGTCTTCTAGTCAACGTCATCATTGTTACTATAAATGCTATTTTCTTGCTACAGCTACTTATGCACATAATATTTTATGATTGAGTGCCTAAACCTGCGCTCGCAGAAGTATTCTTTATTAAAGTGCGCCAAAGTTATGCCCTGGCGGTAAATTCTTTCTCGCTTCCTCTCTTTCCTTTGAGTGTTCACTTGTTCGTTTCATCGCGTGCATCGTCAAATTGGCCACTTCCGAGGCGGATTGGGCGCGCACGAGTTGACTCATCTGCGGCGCCGTGCTCTGCAACGCCTGCATAAACGACCCAAACGTTATGAACGCATCGATGTCGTCCAACGGACTTTGCGATCCTTCGTCGTCTTCGGCGAAACCTTCGGAATCCGAATCTGAGAAATCCTGCTCCTCAAATTTAGATTGGTCGAACTCTAAAGGCTCAGCGCTACCGCTGGCTTTGACTCTGTCCAACGCTTGTTGATAGCGCATTTGCGGCGTCATCTCATCTGCATCCTCGTCCTCCTCAAAGTCGTCGTCGTCGCGGTGGCGCGAGTACTGTTCGTACACGTCGTTCTCTCGAGATTTCGCGGCGTTTTCGAGGTACGTTTTAATACTATCCTGATATCGCGAATCTTCCGATTCGATTTGTTGGCGTAAATCTTCCAACAGTGAAACTAAATGTTTCATCAAGTGCATCAACGATTGCTCGTTGAGCAAATTTTGGTTATTCGCCTCCGGGCTTTGCATCAACGCCATCAAACCGAGCGCGACGATTTTCTTGTCGTGCACGCGAAGAAAATGTTTGCGTTTCTTGGACGATTTCGATCGAAGTTCAAGCATAGCGACGAGCTTTTCTAAAACCATCGGTAACGCTGGTTGTAAATGTTTCACCGTCTGGTCCGCGTTGTAAATCAGCCCGTTCATAACGACTCCCATCAACAAGTCTTGCAAAAATCTCGAATCCGGTTGGAACTCGATGAGCGATTGGACAGATAACTGTAAATACAACGGAAGTAAATCATCCACGCGCCCTTTGCAGTTTGCTAAAACGCACTCCATCAACTTAGGTGCAGTCATCATGTCTTCTTCCATGACTTGTTCCGGAGTGAGCACCTTCTCGCAAATTTTATACGTATCCTGTTTCGCTTGCGCGCTCGAGACGAAAATGTCCGTGTTTCGACTGATAAAATTATCCATCGGAATCAGAACGTGTTCGAAATACTGCAACGCCCAACCGTTATTGAGAACGGCGAGCATTTTCGGCCACACTTGCCACATCTCTTGACTAATACGTGGTGAATAATAGGTGATATACCCGACAATTTCTAACATTTCCTCGAAAAGGTCGATATCGATTTCCATTCGTAAAATGATTGGCAATAAAATATGTTCGAGTTGCGGATACACCTCTGGGAGCGACGATACGGACGTTAATATGGTCGATATCGCGCGCAAACACCCACTCGATTGCATGGCTTGAAAATCGTCGTCATAATCTGCATTTCCAGTGCCTTCGTTATCGTCTTCCGCGTTCGATCTCTCTTCTGCTTCTTTTATGCACTTCCAATACGCCTGCGCCAGGTTTGTCGTCATGCCTAAGGCGTAAGGCGCAATCTCCTCGCCAAACTTTTCCGTGATAGTTTCCAACGTGTACACGATATCCTCACTTTCTACTTGGTCCATGATTTTGAAAAATTCATCCAATAATTGCGGTAAAATTGGTTTCAAAGTTTCTAAATCTTCCGAGTGATCGATAAACGCGCGCAACGAACACACGGCTTCAACTTTCACCGGCAAATCTGGGTCTTTCAAGCAGTTACACACGTTCCAAAACAAATTTACAAAATTTTCCGGGTTGTTAAATTTTATATCCGCAAACTGCGCAGCAGTCCAACACGCTTTCGCGCGAAGATTACCGTGCGGCGATTGAAACGACGGCAGGACGTGCGCGACTAACATATCTTCCAGAGATTCTTTATAACCCTTCTCAAGTTTCAACACGCCGCTGAGTTGCCCGACCAGATATAACGCCCCGTCTAATCTCGATCGATCTCTGCTCGCTAAATCCGGTATTTGCGCGTTCGCTTGCAACACTTCCACCGCGCAATTTACCACCGTGCTGAAAAATTCCGTCTTGCGTTTCCCGCCTCTGCTCAGTTCGGACAAGAAGTTTACCGCCGCGTGTCTCGGCGAATACATTTCCTGCATAATATCTGCCGACCGTCTGACAAACTCTTTTGGATCGTCTCTCCATAACTCGTCGTCGCTGTTATCGTAACATAAAAGCGGGAAACACACTTTAGTAATAAGATCTGGCATCACCGGCTTCATCGCCTTGTACGCCGCCGCAACGTGCACGGCGGACACTAAAAACTGCAGCGCTAAATTCACTATTCGGTCTGGCACCCTTGTCTCGACGTTTTTCCCTAACGAGCTATCTGCCAAAGTTTTGATGTTTATGTTCACTAAACTCTCCACAAAGTGCGCTTTGAAAAATTTCGCCAGATCCTTGTGTTCCTCCTTTGCCAATTTCACGTTCCCGAGCCGCGTGAACAATCGACCCATGACGTGTTGCGCCCACTTCTTCGTCTTCCAAAACGGCCACTGCTTAAATTCTAACTCGTCCTCCGTCACGTCGCATTCGATCACTTTCGACGCATCTTGCATGCTGATCATTTTCAACGGCGTCTTGCAATCCAAAATTTGCAAGAAAGTCTGAACCCAACCGGCGAGCGCCTCGAAAGGTTGTCCGCCCTCTCCCGCGTGTTGTTGCCTCATCGCTTTCGGTATGTCCAAATACGTCGCCGACCAAAACGTCTTAATAATAGCCTTCGCGTACTCCCCGACCATTTGCTCGACGACGATATCTTCTCTCTCTTGCGATTGCATCATTCTCTCCAAACACCCTCTCAACATAATCAACATCTTCGGAAACGCCCTTTCTACGCACGGATTCAACACCTCCTCCCTTTCCATTTCGCGCTTAAACTCGAACTTCCTCGTAATCGCGTGCATTGCCGTCATCCCGACCAATTTCCTCGTGTCCGAGCTCCCATCGTCCATGGAACTCAATATCCACTCCATCATTTTCCCGGCGTCCCATTTTTCCGGGAAGTCCTCTCTCACGATATCTTTCACCGACTCTTCCATTTGGCTTCTCACTCTCGCGCGTAAACTCGGATTGGACATGATCTCTAAGATATTCTCCCTCACGATCGCTTTATCTGTTTCAATCATCGCGAAAAATGTCGTGTGTCTCGGCTCCCAGTGTTTCCGAACGTGTAGTTTTAACTGAATACTCGCGCTCAGTTTTAACGCCTCGTCGGTCACATTTTCGGCGGCGATGAGATACAACAAATCGGTCGAGAAGTTTTCCCTGTTGCTGTTCGTTTCCAGCCATTCTTCCGCGCTGGAACGGACGAGTTTGTCGGGGGAGAGCGTGCAGGAAAGTATTTGCGCCAAATGCGAGAGTCGTTGCTCTTGCAGTTCGGTCATTTTATATGAAGAGAAGTCTTCGTGTCCGTCTCAAGAGTGAAGAAGGTAAAGATGAGAAATTTTTCAAAGAGTTATGTAATAAACGAAAGAGGAGAGTACACGTACGATGGCATTTTTTAGCAACGACGGAAGGCGGCTGTAATATTAATAATAATCATCTGCTTTTATCTCAAAGTGTTGTTATTATTACCAGGAGTACTTGGCGTCTATGAATCTGTCTTCGTATTTCTCCGCGGCACCGTCCCAGGTGTAATCTTTTTCCATGCCTCGCATTTGTATTCCGCGGAAGCTCTCTCGATGGTCTCGGAACGTCCCCAAGGCGTAGCCCATAGTTTCTCGTAACAAATGAGATTCGGCGGAATCGAAGCGCCAGCCGGTGCCGGCGTTATTGAATGGATCGTACGGCTGGACCGTATCTCGTAAACCACCAACCGAGTGGACGATTGGGACCGTGCCGTAGCGCATGGCGTAGAGTTGGTTCAAGCCGCACGGCTCAAATCTCGAGGGCATTAATAAGCAATCGCACGCCGCGGTGATTCGATGGGCCATTTTCACGGAGAACCCAACCCAGCCTCGAATTTTGTCTTTGTTCCTTTCCTCCATACCTCTCAGCGCGTTTTCTAAATCGTCTCGACCGGAACCGAGCATGACGAGTTGGACGTGGTTGTCGCGAAACCACCCCTCGGAGTCGGTGATTAAATCGACGCCTTTTTGGTCGTCCAATCGGCCGATAAATCCCATGAGTAAAGCGTTTTCATCCTCCGGTAATCCGAGTTCGCGTTGTAAAGCAAGTTTACACTGTTTTTTTCCACCATCTATTCCGTTTGCATCTGGAGTGTACGTTGTATATCCGTCCGACATTAAGTGTTCGTCGGCGTCGGGACTCCACTCGTCGTAATCGATGCCGTTAACGATGCCGGATAACTTCCCTTCACCAAACTCTCTCACACACGGAGCTAGCCCCCAGCCACCCATATCGGTGGAAATCTCCCACGCGTACCCTTCTGATACCGCAATCACTTTTGTCGCTAATCGTAAACCGGCTTGCATGATGTTCATGCACTCTCCGCCGAACGGATCGTCCAAGTAAAATTTATCCTTGTACTTTCCGGCATCCAAACCCAATCGATCGAACTCATTCAACGGACCACGACCTTGATGCGCCATATTGTGAACGATGAAACACGATCGAGCAAATTCGTACTTGCCGTAATCGCGGAAATAGCCTTGCAAATACACCGGTAACAACGCCGCGTGCCAATCGTTGGCGACAAAGATTAGATTTTCGTCTCCGTACGGCACGTCCCCGGGCGCGATGCAAAACGGTAGCTCCAACGCTGCTTGGCACAAAAGTGAGTTCCGAAAGTTTTGTGCTTCGCGATCGCCGGAATATATGGAATCTCGCACGTGGTGATACGAGTTATGATCGACAAATACGATATCCACGCCGTCTCGGTAGTGATGGAAAAAACCAACTTCCACGTCTTGGCCTAAAACTTTCAACCGTATTCTCGCGCCGGTATCGATACCTTCTTCGTACTCTTTGTATCTTGGAACGACGGTCATGACTCGATGACCTCTTTTCGCCAATCCTTTCGGTAAAGATTGCATGACGTCGCCTAAACCTCCGGTCTTTGAAAACGGCGCGCACTCGCTCGCGACCATGATGATGTTCAATTTTTCTTTACATTTAGGAGCTTCTTCTTTTTTGACTTGCTGAGGAGGCGGAATTGATGTTGATGTTGGTGGTGGTGGAGGTGGAGGTGGTGGCGGCGGCGGCGGAGGCGGCGGAGGCGGCGGAGGTGCTTGCGCAACTGGCATCGGCGGTGGGGGCGGCGGCGGAGGCGCCCGGGCGGCGACCGCCGCGGCGACCCCCGGTATCCCCGAATCCACGAAAGAAGAAGTATTACCACCACCACCACTGCTATTATTATTACTATTCCACGGCACTCCCTTCGCGTTCGTCGTGCTTTCTCTGGCTACCTTTTCCAGCAAAGCCTTCTGTAACCTCTTCCTCTCTTCCAGCTGTTCCAGAAGGAGTTGTTGTTTTCGAAGCAAGTCTTCGGATTCTCTTTGAAGTCGAGCGACGTTCTCGTACGCGTCGTCGTCATCCTTCGACCCTCTGATAATTTCTTCTCCTCTTCTTCTTCTTTCGGGACGTCGACGACTCAATCTTTTCAGCTGTATCGCTTTGTTCCTTTCTCCTCCTCCTCCTCTCGTCGTCGTCGTCGTCGTCGTCCTAATATTAAAAGTCTTCTTTTCCAAAAATAATGATGACTCATGTGTTTTTATCCCGAACGAGGAAGAGGAGGAGGGTTGCATTCTTTACCAACAACACCACTCTGTTTTTTGTATGTGTTGTTATTATTCGTAGTGTTCTTAATAAATAAACGAATCTCTCTTCTTTACTAATGAGAGAGTATTAAAGCGTCTTCTTCTTAATGTGTGCGCGCTGCTTAAAGTTGAGAGTGAAGAAAATGGTGATGCATCATGTTGTGACTCCACACACTACGAGATATCTCTGTGTGTTATCCAAAAAAAAAAAATTCTCGTAAACTCTCTTTCTCTCTTTTGTTTGCCTGAAAAAGACAGAAAAAGAAGGATTTGTTGTTTCTGTTGTGTTTCTGTTGTTACACGACTCGTACATTTTTTTCTCAGTCATCAGTCTGTCTGTCAAAACGTAGAAAAGACGACAAAAAACGAAAGAAATTCCTCTTTAAAACTTCGTCTCATCATCATGGTGTCTGCGACCAACAACAACGCGATGATGATGATGACTGTTCGAAGAACAGTCGTCGTGAAGCACTCCGACTGCTGCGCATCATCATCGACGAGGAGAACATCATCAGCGACACATTTTTTAAGAAGAGAGAGAACAACGAGAGGATGGAATACGAATACTACTACTACTAAAAGAGGTTTAAACACGATTTCTTCTTCTTCTTCTTCTTCTGTTTTGTCTTCTCGACGACATCGATGTCGTCGTGACGTCGTTTTATTAACGACGATGGATGGAGATTATTATTATAAACACTTTGGAGGAGGAGGAAAAGGAAAAGGGAGAACAACAGAAACAACAACATCAACTTTAAGAACATTGACGAGGAGGAAAACCAACAACAGCGCGCAAACGAGTTTTAGACGGAGAACGACGAAACCGAGAGATTCTTCTCTCGTCGTATGCCTCGCAAAAGCGAGTGGTTCGGATGGTTCAGACGCCACGTCAGAAAAGAGAGAAGAGTCGTCCTCCTCTTCGTCGTCGTCGTATCAAATGAATGAAAAATTCTCGAACGAAACGAAACTTCGATCGGAAGCGCAAGCACCGTTTCGAGTGGCGCGACAGTTTTTATACGCCTCGTGCGCACTGAGCGCGACGATTGGGTTTGGTATCGCGACTATTCAGTTGTTGACCGGTCTCGCCGGCGCGCCGAACTCGCCGCCGTTTGATCAATCGGTGTCGAACGTCGGCATCGACGGCGCGTGCGCGGCGTTGTTTGTATTTTTGTGGAAGAAGGACGAAGAGGCGAAGCAGAAGCAAATGAGCAGAATCGGGAGAGAGGAACGTTTGGGTGGGTTGAAAGTAGAGCTGACGACGGGGAAAATCGTGCGCATGCAAAGTTTGAGAGGCTTTTCGAGAGTCGTTTTATTCGCCGGGGATTTGGAGTATTTGGAGAAGTCGTTGGAAGTCGCCGAGGAGTACAAAGACGAATTGATTAAAAAAGGCGTTTTTCTAGTACCCGTGGCTATGGACGACGAAGCGGCGACAAAGTTAAACAAACCAGACAACGCGAAGAAAGATGAGCGAAGATTCCGAGGTTCCGCGGTGAACGTCTCCCAAAAAGACGGGTGGAGAGATTGGATTTTGGAACAGAAGAAGATGGCAAAACTAGGCGACGACGTCGGCGTATACGTCGGTTTGAGGATGGACGGGAGAGTGAGAGCGAGTGGTAAAGGCGTGGCACCGTTCGATAGGTTCGCTGCAGAACTACCGCCGACGGATGGTGGGTGGGGCGGCATGATGGACGGCTTCGACGGGAAAGTTGGCGTAGACAATTAATAATTTGTATAATATTTTATTACCGGTCATTCATCTCGCGAAACTTGACTTTAGAACTTCGTTCAAACGTCGGACCTCGGTTGTTATTGAACAGTTTAATGAACCCTCTCGTATCGTTTCGAAACGTTAACACGTCTACGTCCCAGACCGAAGTAGGACTTTTAAACGAGTCTACGCCGCGCTGTAAAGAAATCAACTCGCCGGCTTTCTGATCGCCTCGCAAGTAATATCGGAACGCGGCGTTCGCGAGCGCTAAATCGAACGCTCGAACACCCCCGATATCCTCTTGAATGTTGAGTAAATTGCACTCGGACATGACAACTGGGAAGTGACAATGCGTGGCGAACCGTATTTCCACCAATAAAGCTTCCAGCTTCTCTGCTTCGAAATAAAAAGCTCTAGAGCTACTTAAGCCGCCCATCCCGTCCGCCGAGCCGGTTACGATGACGTTCGGGTTGTTATGTAAGCCAGAGGAATAGAGGTTCCATAACTCTAAACCAACTTTTCTCGCAGCGCCTGGTCTTTCGCCAATAGTTGGCGCGAGCAAGAAAGACATTCTCAAATTCATTTGATTCCGACTCTTTAAAATACTTCCTGAATACGCGGCGATAGCGCCTCCGACGCTGAAACCAATCAAAGCCGCGTTTTCGACGTCAACTCTGCTGTATAAAGTATACACTCGCGTTCGGTAATTCCTTCGAACGGTATCCAAAGCTGACTCGCCTGGAACGTAATTATTGTTATTGTCGTTCTTTTTCTTACTCTCACTGCCGAAAAACTCGTTCGTCAAGTACGTAAAACTCGCCACCGTGAAATTCAAATATCTCTTCGCAACCTCTTCCAAAGACACGCCGTTTGCTTGCGAATCAAGGTTGGGCATAATAGCACCCAAAACTTCGTTCGAAGAACCTCGTTCGCCGATAGATGACGGCACAACAACGGCATATCCGTGAGACGTTAAAAAATTAATCAAAGATGGCTGCATAATCTCCGTCCATCGGCGAAACGTGAAACCGTGAATCGGAGTGCACAGATAGACGAGCGGAAACTTCGTCCGTACAGATTCCGGCGCGCCTCGCGGGAAGAAGAGTTGCACGACGCCTGATTCCCTGTGATAACTATCAAATCCACTGTTGGTCGATGCTTGACCAACGGACGATTTCGGAATGGAAATATCCTCCCTCGTGTTTCCAAAATACGAGCCTCGTTCGCCGTATTCGAACAGAGCTTTGAACTCTTCTCCGTTAGCGCGAGCATTCTTGGCGACCATTACGACGCCCAGTAGCACTACAATTCCAAGTAACAGTTTGTACCGTCTTTGTTTCGCGCCTGATGGTGAGAATAATAACACCATCATCCTAATTACGATGATGTGCTGCTAATTATCGTAGAAGATTTGATCTTCCTTCTTCATTTCGCGTTTTTTCTTATTGTCTCGTAAAATCGAACTCGCTTTCCGATACCGCCAAATCACCGAAAAGAAATCAAAAACGCCAAAGTCCGGCCACAGAGCGTCCACGAAAACAATCAACGCGTTTTCCAATCGAGTGGTCATGAAATCCGACAGTCTGTTCGTGCCTGACGTTCGAACGACCAAATCCACGTCGGGGAGGATAACCGCTTCCAATTTATTTTTCTCGTTTTTTTTACTTCGCCTCCTCCTCGTTTTACCGCCATCGACGCCGTCAATTCTACCGTTACTCTTACTACTACTATTACTATTACTACCGTTCTTACCACCCCCCTCGCTACAACGACTACTATTACCTCTATCGTACCTATTCTCGCTACCATTACCACCGTAATAAAAACGTCTCTTTATGCTCTCCTCTCCGCTCCTCCTCCCAACCTCGTCTTCTTCCTCTTCTTCTTCTTCTTCTTCTTCTTCTTCCGTCGCCGCCCACGCGGCGCTCCCAAACTCCTCCGCGCCGCTATACGCCAAACAAATATTCAACACGACAGTTTTCTCTTTTTCACCTCCTCTTGTGTGTCCTGTTTCTTCTTGAATTTTATCTCTTCGCGCGTTCCTCCTCGTTTCCTCCATAGCGTACACGCACGCCTGTCGAACCTCCTCGCTCAAAGCGTCCAACCTCCCCGAGATGACAATCCTCGCGTTCGCGTTCCTCACCGCGTCGCTTCGTGCCAGTTTCGGTAGCTCTTCGATGCATAAGGACATTAATCCGTCCACTTCTCGTGCGTCTCGGTTGAAGTTTTCCAAAGAAAACGCGTAGACGGATATCGTTTCAATCTGAGGGAGTTTCAAGGACCACCTGAGGACGTTTTGTAAGGTTTTGGCACCTCTTTCGTGCCCTTTCTCTTTTTCTACGACGTCTTTGTCTTCGTCTTCTCCTTTATTATTCATTCCTTTTTCGAGTCGTTTGAGTTGTTGTTCTTTCTCCCACCGGCGGTTGCCATCCATCACGAACGCGATGTGTTTGGGAATAACGCGATGCCTTTTTCTCTTCTCATCATCATCATCATCAAAAAAAGACCACCAAGAATGAAAAGAATACATCCAGGATGAAAGAGTTAAGAGTCTTAAGAGGAGAAATTCCAGCATCGCTGTTATCAAAATCATCATTTCAATCGGGAGGAGGAAGAGAGGAGGAGAGAGCGTTGACCTTTTGTGATATATGTGTTTGAAGTACTTGAGGAGTACTAAAAATTCCCCTAAAATGTATGCACCCTACCCTAAATGTGAGCACCCTAAACTGTAGGGGTAGGGGAATATTTTGAAGTATTGAAACGTTTCAATACTTCATTTGCAGAACGCGCTGACGAAGAAGAAAGGAAGCGAGAGAGAAAGAGACAAAGAAAGAGTTGCTCTAACCGCATTTAGTGTGTTGTGTGTGCTTGCGTGGCGTTTTTGCTCTTCTTTTCGTTTTATTATACCATGAGTAGTACGAGTAGTTTAGAAAAAAACGATGATGGAAACGAGGAAGAGTTTCACCAGTTGAAGACGACGACGACAACAGAACAACACGAAAAGGAAGGGAGGAGGCAACAAAAGCATCATCCTTTATATCACGGAACAAACCTCGCACCAAAAGCGTTAATATTCGATTGCGACGGGACTATTTTAGAAACCATGACGTTATTCTTCGTCGCGGATAAACAAACGTGCGAAGAATATGGATTAGAGTTGACGAAGAAACGATTTTACGAACTCGCCGGGGTGCCGATAAAAGAGATTTTTAGACTATTGAGAGACGAGCAAGGGAAAACGGAAGAAGAAATAACGGAAGAAGATTTAGATCGAATGACCTTACGATGTGGCGAATTAGCAGAAGAAATGGGCGCACCGGAGATCATACAGAGCACGGAAACCATCATCATGCACGGGAAGAGGAACGGGGTACCGATGGCGGTGGCGTCGAGCGGGTGCCGCGAAGTCGTTCGAATGCATTTGAAGCAAAGAGGCCTGTTAGATTTATTCGATTGCGTGGTGACGTGCGAAGACGTGGAGCATGGGAAACCGGCGCCGGATTTGTATTTATTAGCCGCGAAGAAGTTACGCGTAGATCCGAAAGAGTGCACCGCGTACGAGGATGCGTTATTAGGCATCGCGAGCGCGAAGAAAGCCGGAATGGATGTAGTCGACGTGAGACAGTTAGAAGGGTACCCGAATCCCGAGGCGTTGTTCTATGACAATTAGCTATATTTATTACTAGCGTGAGTGAATAATACCGATGAATAGTGAATCGATGATGCGCGTTATATTATACGTAGTCGTTTGATTTTGCCTAATTTTCGCCCTTTTGCTTTCTTCTCCACACTTTTGTGGAAAGAAGCGCAGCAGCTCTTCGCTTTACTAAATGTCACTCGCGGCGCTGCGCATTCTCCGGCGCGCAGGAACAACAACAACAACAACAACAACGACAACAACAACAACAGCGAGACGGCGAAGCTCCTTCCTATCGTCATCGATTGCCTCGTCGTCATCTGTTGAGCGCATCCGAAAGAAAGGACTTTTGATGACGACGACAACAGCAAAAATTCCCCTGCGGCCTTTGAAAGTGAACGCATTATCGTCATCATCTACCTCTGATTTAAGAACAACAAACCCACCTTCGACAATTAAATACGGATACGTGGATACCCACGCGCATTTAGAGATGATTTTAGAGAAATTAGACACGAAATACGAACACTGGATAGAGTCTGTTCGGGAGAAAGAATCGGAGCAAATGTACTCGTTAGAGTCGATTTTGACAATCGGATGTAAACCAGAGAATTGGAGGAAAGTTGAACATTTCTTACAGTTTGAAGAAGTGTACGGCGCGTTCGGGGTGCATCCGTTAAATGCAAACGCGTTTGAAGAGAATACTTTTTCCACGACCGTCTCGGATGGTTTAAAAGCTTTGCATAAAAAATACCCGCGAAAGATGAAAGCGATAGGGGAGTGCGGTCTCGACTACTACGTCTGTCCGGACGTCGCGAACGCGAAAGAATGGGTCTGTCCTGTCGATTGTCGAGAGCATCAGCAGTTTGTTTTCAAGGAGCAAATTCTGTTGGCGAAGGAGCTGAATTTGCCGTTAGTCGTGCACGCGAGAGATGCCGGGGACGGAGACGCGGAATCGGATTGTTTGGATATCATGCGGAAACACTGCGACGCGGCGCAAAAGATTCACGTGCACTGTTTCACCGGAACCACGGCGTTTGCTCAAGAGCTATTACAGTCCTTTCCGAACTTAAAGCTTGGCTTTACCGGCGTCTGTACTTTTAAAAACGGTTCGAACGTCCGCGAGGTTGTTCGAATGACCGATTTGAATAGAATACTGCTCGAAACGGACGGACCTTTCATGGCGCCCGTGCCGTTTCGAGGAAAAGTCGCGGAGCCGTCGATGGTACCGCACATTGCTGAAATCATCGCGACGGTTAAGAAATGTACCGTAGAAGACGTGTTTGAGGTGTGCAGAGAGAACACGAGGGAGGTATACGGGATTTAGAATTGTATTCGTAATTATTTATTTGTGTTGCTTTATTTTTGGTTATTTTCTCAAGTTTTTGTTGTGAACTCGTCCAATTACACGTCATTTTATCTTCTGCAGACTCTCTCGCGGAGATATCCACCACCACTCCAAAAACGAGCCCTTCGTTCGGGACGAAACGACAAAAAAATCTAAACGCTCGAATCGCCGAGATGAATAAACCGCCGCTTCCTCGATTAACCGCGACCATGAACGCCCCTTTGTGCATACGGGCGAGATTTCAATCCTTCCTTTCGGGAAAATCCAAACAACCGGATTACGACGCGCGAGATTGGTTACGAACGGTCGTCTTCGCGCCGAGAAACATACGAGGGTTCGAGAATATCCGCAACCCGTGGTTGTGCGTCCAATTCGTGACCATTTTGTGGGTGCTGTTTACGAAAATCATCGAACCGAAACCGTTGAAAACGTTTAGCGAACAGTTGAGTAAAGTCGAGTCGGTGTATTTGATTATGTTCTCGACGCTAGGATTTTTAATCGTGTTTCGACTGACGAGAGCGGCGGTGAGATTTTGGGACTGCAGGCAAGCGTGGGGGAACATGGTTATTTACAGTCGGTGCGTAGCGGACGCGCTGATGGTTCGCGCGGAGGAAGTTCAAATGGATTGCAACAAGAGCGAGGAGGTGACTCGCGAAATCGTTGCGGCGTGCGACGATTGCGTGGCGTGGTGCGCGGCGTTCGCGGTGAGTTCGAAGCAGTTTTTACGAGGGATTGACGCGTTACCGAAGGAAGAGTTGCTGGGCGTTTTGTCTGAAGAAGACGTGAACAAGTTGCAAAAATCGCCGCATCAGCCGATGTTTTGTTACTCGATGATGCGCAGGTGTTCGAGTAGGATTTACGTGACGTATAGACATTCCCAGAAGAGCGAGATGAGGGAGATGCACGAAACTATACGAGACGAAAGTGGAAGAAGCGAGTTGAGCAAATACTTACAAGGTTTAATCACGCAAGAAGGCGCGTTAGAACGTCTCCGAGCGACAAAGTTGCCGCAAATTTACGTCGCGCATTTGAGAACGTTTTTGATTTTGTATTGCTTTTCGATTCCGTTCGTATACGCGATGAATTGGGGTTGGGCGACAATTCCAGCGACTGCGATTGCCACGTTCGCGTTGATGGGCGTGGAAGGTGCGGCCATGGAATGCGAAATCCCTTTCGATGCGAACAGGGCGAACCATTTGCGCATGGATCAGTATTGCGAAACGATTGTGAATTCGTGCGCGTTGTTGGCGCAATGGGGCGGCGAAGAACAAGCGAAGAAAGAATTAAACGGCGGGAGAAGGGAAACGATCACCGAAGAAAGCATAGACGAAGAGTGCGAGCGAATGACTGTGGTGGCAGCAAACGAAGGAGACAATGGTGGCGTCGATCAATCGAAAGACACGACCTCAACGAGTCTCTACGAAACGACGCGAGAGGAGATGAACAGAAGATTGAGCATAAGCAAAGAACACGTCACCTTGGACGTTTTGAATACTAACGCGACGCCGACAGAGTTTACCCCAGCCGGCGCCGCTTTCGGTATAGAACGGACGGGGAGCGCTATGAGCGGCATCTCAATAACGCCTCAAAACGAGCTCACTTCGCAGAGTTTAGAAAACATCGCGGAGACGCTTAAAACCGGTTGATGTGTAAGAGATGTGTTTGAACGTTGTTATATAATTCTAGGCCACACGTTATAGGTAGCACAGACGCTGCGTGATATAATGCTACTCTTAGTTACATAAATAGTTTCCTTCAATGTTTCCCTTTCTGGACGAATCCCCCGTACACCGTTTCGATCGAGTTTTCGTCGATGCTATAAAACACGCCCTTCTTTTCGTGTTCGTATTTCTTCAACTCGAACGCGATGACTCCACAATTGACGATTTTCTTCGATTTCGCGTCGTGTTTGCTCGCGCTCGGCAAAAAGAGTTTGAAAAACTCTTTGAAATATATAGAATGGCCGGTGGCGATGATCGCTTCGCACTCTTTCGGAACCGCGCTCGGACTCGTCGCCCAATGCGCAAATCTCAAACAATCCGTCGCGCCACGCCTCCCAATCCCCTTATTCCCGGCGTTCGACTCCACGTCAAACTTCACCGTTTCCTCTACGATCGTATTCAACGTCCCTTTATCCTTCGCCACGTTCGTAATTCCGGTGTACGGTACCGCGTCAAACGCCTCTCCCGCCAACGCGAACGCGTCCACGTTCCTCGCCATCTCTTGCAAAGCGTCGTTCACGAACAACTTTTCCTTCGTGCGTTCAAACCTATCCATAAACGCAATCGCCGCGGTATGAGCCGCACGTCTTAAATTTGACGTCACGATGATTGATTTCTTGCTCAACTTCTCTCCCTTCGCCGCGTCCGCTCTCAACACGTCCACGTGTTTCGATCGCAGCGCCGCGACCTCCGCGTCTGTTAAAAACGGATCGTTCACTTTGTTCAAAAACTTCCTCAACTCCTCCACTTGCTCTAAACCGCGATCGCTCAAAGGCGCGTCCACGAAGAACGAGTTTCGCGCGTTAAACAAACACATCAATTCCATGACTAAACCTCTCGCCAAACGCAAAGGAAAACTGACTCCAAAACCTCTGTTGAAGACGTAATTCCACTGACTTTCCCCGTGCCTGAGGAAATAAATAGTTCTCGTCCCTTTCAGCGTTGATTGCGATTTAGTCGTTTCCTCGTCGAAATCCATCTCTTTCTGTAACGCTTTCAGCCCTTTCTTCTCGTTGGAAAGGACTAAGTGCGAAACCGCGAGCACATACACGCGCGTTTTTTTTATAAGATTTTTCCCGAATTGGATTGGATGTACTCTTCGTAAAGAGACGAACAGGAACCCGACCGAAACGGCGACGAAAACCTTCGCAATCTTTTGCGCCTCCTCTGTTGCGTCGTCGTCGTGGTAAAAGAACTTTTTCATCATCTGGTCGTTAAACGCTGAAAACATGACGAGATTTATTGCTCTGTGAGAGAGAGAATAAATAGAGAATATTCGAGAGTGGTTTTTCTTCAGAAAACTCTCGCGATATCACACAAAAACACTTATATTATCCTACGAGACGACGAGAAAGAGAAAGAGAGTCGTGACTCTAAAGAAGAAGAAGAAGAAGAACAAAAGATGCCTCCTCACGTAATAACAGTCCCTAAAAGTAAAGAAAAAGGAATCCGAGTGCGGCGATCGTCGATGGAGAAAACTATCTTTTGTGTCTTGATTGTGATTGTGATTTGGAGAGGGATCGCGGTGTCCGGATTGTTTTCTTCTGATTCTTCTTCGATGATGACGACGACGGGTCGTCAAAACGAGAACGACGATTTCGACATCGGGTCAGGAGGAGGATTTAAAAGGAGTGACGACGAGGACGAGGAAACCGAGGATTACGGCGGCGATGGTGCCGAGGAGAAGAAGGTTTCTGATGACATCAGTGGTGGGAGGAGTAGTAGTAAGAGTAATAGTAATAGTAATAGCGGTAGTAAAAGGAGTAGCGAGAGCAATAGCGAGAGTAACCCAACGAGAGGAGGAGGAGGAGGAAGAGGAGGAGGAAAAAGTGGTGGCACGAGTAGCAGAAGTAACGAGAAACGAGCGAGCGGGGGTACCGCGGCGAGGAGCAACAGTCGAACACAAAAGATGGAAGACGACATCTTCGAGACGCTGCGAGACGATTCGCAGCCGCTCGTCACGCACAAGAGGTTATTTATAGTGAATAAACCGGTCAATCCTGAGGACCCGAAAGATTCTCGGACGAAGCCGGTTTTGCAACACTGGTTGGAATCAACGACAGGCGATACGAACGAGACGTTGATTTATCACTTTCCGAGAAGTTTGTTCGAACAGTTGCCGTTGGACGAACCAAAGTTCGAGTTTAAAACCTGTGCGGTGGTTGGGAATTCCGGAGTAACTTTGTTGAAAGAGTACGGGGAGGAAATCGATAACCACGACGCGGTCATACGGATTAACATGGCGCCTATTCGCGGGTTTGAGAAGTACGTCGGGAAACGCACGACCTTCGACGTGGTGAATTCGCACAACGTGAGAGAGATTTTACAAGGCGTGCGCAGATGGCGTCCGGCGAACGAAGGCGAAACTAAACTGGTCTTGTTTGAAACCGCCAGTCATTTTGCGAGATATCACCTCTGTCAACCGCTTTTGAAGAAATACGGCGCGGAAAATGCGATTTTACTCAACCCGTTGTTCTCCAATCGAGCGCATTCGCTCTGGATCAAACTGAAAGAACTTTTGGAAAAGACGAAAAACAGTCAATACAACCGCAAACCAATGAGTGGGTTCTTTGCCGTTTTATACGCGTTGCAAATGTGCGAAAAAGTCGATCTCTACGGTTTCGACGCCTACACGTCCAGGAAAAAATCCTACCGATACCACTATTTCGACAACGTCCAAGGCTTCACGGACGTCCACTCGTTCGATTTAGCCATCGAAGTGTTCAAGTTTATCGCCAAGAAAGGCACTAAAGGCGGGTTGACCATTAACGTTTAATTTTTAAAATTCTACTTTATCTTACTGCTTCTTCTTAAATCATCATCATCCGATTATTATATACTACGCGTCGTATCGTCCTCTTTTCGACTCGACTTAGAGAGACAAAGGGTCTTCAATCTTCAAGGTCGGTCTTACACCCTAATCATCATTAAAAATTCCTCCTCGAAAAAATTCAAAAAAAAGCAGCCTCACAACCGCGCAGATATATAAGCGCACTCATCATCGTTTACTCTTAGTAAGAGAGTCCACCAATATCCGTTTGATTTATTAAACTCTCTCTCAATCTAACTATTAATACGCGCTCTTTTACGCGCAACGTATTATCATCATCATCATCATCTAGAGAGAGCGGCAGAAGAAAAAATCTCCAAAAATCCATCCCCGGGAATTTCAAAAATCGAGACGACAGATACGACTCATTAGAGATATATCGCCCCATCATGTTCAACGATTACTACTCCGTCTCGCAATTCCTCGCGGAATCTGAACCGGTGCAATTCGAAACAAACCGACCGTTTTGCAATTTAGGTCAAGAGTTTGACCCGTCGTGCCCGTTCGACGATTTGCCCGAGGAAAAGAAAATAACGATACCATTTTGGATGTGCAAAGAGTTTACAATGAAAGGGTTCGGGATACCGTTGAAGACGGTGGCGAGGACATTCCCGGAAAACACGCACGTCTGGTCGAGAATTAACGCGGAGCCGAAGATTGTGAACTTATCGGAGGAATATTCGGATATGTTCTTCGAGTTGGCGTCGATGTATGGGAAGTTGTTGATGGAAACGTTCGACCCCGATTTTAAGGAGGACGACGACGAGGAGGACAGCGATAGTGAAGATGACCACGAAGATTACGAAGCGGGGAAGGCGTTGGTGCAGAAAGCGAAAGAGGCGTTTAAGAGCAGATTTAGTAAGATGATCATAGAAAGTCACACGGTTGGATCGAAAGAGCCGAGCTTCAAGGAGGAATATTTGACGAGGATGGAACGAGAGTTGTTTCGCATCGGCAGAGAGAGCTGCGAGGAGTTCACGAAATGGAAGTACCAAACGAGCGAACGCATGGAGGCGTGCACTGTGGTGCTGCAAGCGAGGAAAAGGAGTCAAATGAAGAGGAAAGTAGAGATGGGGGGAGGAAGAAACGGTTCCAACGGAGGCGTGTTGAGACCAAGGAACTTTTAAAAAAGAGTACGAGTATTAGTATTAGAGAGAGAGAGAGAGAGAGAGAGAGAGAATTTTAATGTTATAAATAAGACGACGAATTTCTTCGTCGCTGATATATACAACGTGCGTGTAATTTTTCAACTACACTTCATATATATTTAAGTAAGTGACCACACACAGAATGTGGAAGGAAACAACTGAATACGCATCATCACGCATCCATCATTTTTTGAGTCCGCGAAAAAACAACATTCGCAAACTCTCGCACGAACGATTGCACGCGTTGAAGCTCTTGTTTCATCTCCTCTTGACTCGGACCAAAGCGATGAATGAACCGTAAAGATTGCACGATCAACGCGAAGATGACCAAGGAGAACAAGATCAAGCCGGCAATCCAGAAAAATTTATCGTAGGCTAACTTGGCGCCGAACGAGACGCCGCGGAGGAAACTTTGCGCTCGGTAAAGGAAACGTCGCAGTTTGGCCACGGCTCGTATGCGTGTGACGCTCCTATGCATGCGATTGTTCACGTTATTGGTCGTGAGATAGAAGAAGTTGCTGTTCGTCGCCGTCAAGTCGTGACAGAATGGGTCAAACATGTGGAAAAACTCGTTCTCGTCGAGGTTATGTTTCAACGCCTTTGCCAACGCTCGTAAATTCAGGACGCGTTTTCGTTGCGCCTTTCGATCGTTTTTTCTCTTGACTTTTAGCAACACGTCTCGAAGCGTGAGAGCTAATTTATGCGCGCCGAATGAATCGAGCTCTTCGTCCGTGAAAACAATGCGGACGCCCGAGACTGTCGGAATGCTCGTATTTTTTGCGTCTTCGGCGTCGTTCTTCGTACCATCGGCATCGCCACCGTTTTGTTGTTGCCGTTCTTCTTGTTTTTCTTCCTTTGAATACTCGTAGACGATACTCAAACACGTTTCGATTAAAATTCTCAATTTCCTTCTGTTCGCGCTGTCTTTGCCAATCTCTTCTTTTCTTATCGTCGCCGCCGAGATCGTTTCTCTCTCTTTCGAAAGCACCTCGCCAATCTTCTTCATCAGTCTTTTTTCTTTCACGCATTCCCAATTCATCCATTCCATTGGCGCGTACCCCAAAACGCGAACGATTGAAACTGAAATCAGTTTCGAAAACAACGCAAAGCGCGTCTTGGCGTCTCCGGTGCTCAACATCGACGGTCTGATTTCCAAAGCCGCGCCAGCAGATGGGATCGGATTGACGCATCGAACGAACCACCACAAAAGAGTGCTCGCAAACTGCTCCGGACGCGACCGAACTTCCTCGAAGGATGGTCTTTGCATGTTGTTCATCCCTCCTCCTCCTCTGCTTTTGAAACGCGTGAGCAATTGTTGGCGACGGAAGGAACTCGCGTTGCCGCCGTCGAACGCGAGGTCGTAATCTCTTTCGTTGTTGATCTCGTTGAGACGTTCGAGTTCTCCGTTATCTTCTAAAGACGATTTCCATCGAAAGACGACGTCTTTCAGCGGTAAGTTTCTCTCGCGCTCGTCTTCTGCGCTTTCATCAAGCGCGTGTGGTCTTTTACTTTTCATTGTTCCTTTCCTCGTTCGTCGGTGGCCCTTCTCCATTCCTGAAACGCAATCGTCGTGCGCGAAGCACGCGTGCGAGCCGAAGTATCCGCTCTTCTCCGCGAGCGTCGCCCACGCATAAAATGTCGCCTCGGCTTCGTCTACAGAGAGCAGCAACGAAGCTTTCGCTTCATCGGCGCTTCCAGCGAGGCGTTCAGTTAATGACGACCAAGGCGCGTCTATGCGTTCCGTGTAATCGCAAATCGGAAACGCTTCTTCTCTCATGTTCTCTTCTTCTTCTGTTCCTTCTTCTTCTTCTTCCGATACTACTTCTCCTCCCGCGTATCCTCCGATTTCTCCGTTTTCTCCTCCTCCTTCGTTATTGTTATTATTTCTATTATTCACGCTCGACTTCTGTATGACGACAACTTTCTCTGAATCCGCGCGTATGCGAATCAAGAACCTCCCGTCGACGGTTTCGCTCGCGGCGATAATTCGAGCGATAATTCCGTGTCTCGCGATGGTATTCCTTTTACGATGGTATTCTAAACTCGTAGTGTTATTTATATCGTAACGTAAACTCCTCTTTACCGATCCATCGTACGTCCTCGCGCACATCACAAACGACGGATTATAATGTTGCGTCAGCACCGTTTGCACCATCAAACGTAGTTTCGGTTCGAAGACGTTCAACATCAGCTCCGTCCCGGGCACGACCGCGTCCAAGACGAACAGCGGTAACCGCTTCCACTTCTCTCCTTTTTCTTCATTTTCTTCTTCATTCTCGCCGCCGCCGCGTACTCCTCCTCCTCCCTCCTCCTCCTCCTCGCCGCTCGAAACTCGAGTTTCGCTTCTGCTTTTACTTCTTCTTATCATTTTCTTCTTCTTATCATTCATTCTCTTCGTTAAAAACTCCACCGCGTTCTCGACGACTTTGTTCACCCGCATCTCCTCGTTAAAGTCGAATATAAATTGACTTTTCCGACACGTCGGACAGCACGGATTCTTCGCCATCCATCGCATCAAACTCGTTTTCGAAAACGTGTGTCCGCAACGCAACGTCACCGGGTGTTCGAATATCTCCTGCGTGATTGGACAGTGGAACACGCCGTTTTCGCCGCTCAAGAGAAGATCTTCTTCTAGAGAAAGGCGTTTCTTTTCATCATTTTCATCATCGTCGTCATCATCATCATTTTCATCATTTTCATCATCATTCTCTTCTTCGTGTACTCCCAACGCTTCCCTGCTGCGCACGTTTCCTTCCTCCTTCTCTTCTTTCCTCTTCTTTAAAAATAACTTCTTCTTCTTCTTCTTTCTCGCAAAAAAGCCTTCACCTTCTTTCTTCTTACGAGAGGAAAGAGAAGGAAGGAAACCCATGTGATACTAATTTATTATAAATAAATGTGTCTTTTCCTTCCTCTGACTGATGAGTTTTCTCTGTGGTTTTTTCTTCTCGTCGTCGTGTAGGAAAAATTCATCGTCAGTTCCTTTTCATGCATCAACGACACATGTCAGACAAATCAGACAAAAGAAGAGAGAAATTTTTGCGAACCACTCGCTTAAAACTCAAGAAGAAAAGGCGAAAGAAGAGCAAAAATTTCAACGAATTTCAACAGACTTATCATAGTAATTGAACGACAACTTTGAAGCAAAAAAGAAGGAAAAAGACCTTCACTCTCAAAGTCCTTAATAAATTTCTCTGCATTATTCTCTCTTTGATAGTAAGAAGAAGAGACAAGAACTTAATAAGAACAAAGAATACACTAGAGTAATATGAGAGGGAACGCGGGGTTCAGAGCACGACGGAAGAGTCGATCGGAAACGCCGTCTCCGCCTCCCTCGCCTTCGTTTTTGACTAATACGAATGCCGAAAGGACGATGCAAAACGAGACGAGAAAAGAAGAAGACGATCTCAATCGCAACGAGGAGGAGGATCAAAAAGTTGAACGACTCGTGCAGTGCGAAATCGCGCGTCGTAAAGAATTGAAGAGGAGAAGAAACGATATGCTGGACCTAAAATGCGTGGAGTGCGGGGCGACGGAAACGCCGCAGTGGAGGAAAGACGAATCCGGCGAGTCCGTGTGTAACGCGTGCGGGGTGAGAAACCTGAGAAGGAGACGCAAAAAGCAACGAGAGAAGCAGCGAGAAGAAGACAACCAACAACAAGAGGAAAAGAAAAAGTTAATCAAGGAAAAGAAACGGTTGGTGAAAATGGCCTTGTTCGGAGAGGCATCGACGTCGACGAGTGGTAGTAGCAGCTTTAGCGACGACGAGGATAGCGAAGAGACCGAGTACAGGAAAGCACAACGACGAGAATACTATCAACAGCTGCTTCTTTTGCGGCAGCAGGAACTAGAACGAGAACGAGAACGAGAACAACAACAACAACAACGCGCGTGGAGGGGGATGCTGCAGTTTCCATCGGTTATCAACGACATCGTCGAGGCGGTTCGATATACTTTTTCTTCGAGTACGAGCAACTGGAAAAACGAGGACCAGCGCGTTCGCGCGGCGGAAAAGTTGGCGAATTCGTTGTGCGAGATGGAGGAGGAGTTTTTACAAAAAGAGGGCGCAAACGACGATATCGCGGCGAAAGCAGCGCAACATCAACAAAGACAAGAAGAACCAGAAGAAGAAGTAGAAGTAGAAGATCAACAAAAAACAATCACCGGGAGCGACAATGAAGAAAATGAAAACAACTTCGTATCCAACGCCGTGCCGCCCAATCACATGTTGGGATACAATCACGCCATCCAAGAAATGATGAGGTCAGTTGTAGATCAATCAAATCGCCCGAGACCGTCGTCCTCGGCGAATGACGGAACCGTCGAGGAGGAGGAGGATTTGGAGGAGGACGCCAACAACGACGAGGGCTTTAGGATTCAAAACTTAGTCTCGAACAACTCTCCAAAGGGCCCGTCTTGGAAGGCGGCAAAACCGGATATCATCAATTCCATGGAGAAAGAGCGCATCGTTAAAGCCATTCGACAAAAATATTGGTCGAACAAGGATAAGGATGGTCTTTCGTCAGCACGACAACTTAGTAAAGAAGAGTGAAAAGTCATTTACTAGAGCCATTTAGTATTAGTATAGTTAAGGGAAAATTTGTTTTAAACTTTGTAAAACACCATGGTATTATTTTCAAATCAAACCTTGCGAGCGCAACTCGGCAAACGTTTTCGCGTTGTACACGTTCCCGTCCGCGTCTTCGCACTCTTGGTCTTGTTTGCGATCCCATTTCCCGACTTTCTTCTCTTCTAACGACCGGTGCAACCTTCTCGCCTCTTCAATCGTGGTGACTTCGTTGAACGCTTTGCTAAAAGGAATGTTCAAACATCGCATGCCGTGTTGATGGCGCCACTGCGTGAAGTGTTGTTCGTAGGCGCGTCTACCCCAGTACGAATAGTTGCCGCAGATTTCGCATTTAAACTCTACGTTCAATCCGTGCAGTTTATATAGCCAATACGGGATTGGTTTCCCGTCCCATCCCATCGGAAGTTTCAACGGGTTATAAATCTCTTTGTTCATCTCGTCTTCGTCCTCGTCTCCTTCGGAAAAAGCGAAATCGTCGTCCTCTTCGTGTTCTCGTTCGATTTCTTGGCGGGACATGGTGAGTTTCTTTTCCGCTTGCGATTTCGTGTTGTCTAAGGTTTTACGTAAAGCGCCCGCGAATAAGAGTTTTAATCGATATTCGAGTCTGGCGATGTGTTTGGCCTTTTCTTTTTGCGTTTTGCTTCGATCCTCGGCTTTTTCGTCTTTTTTATCTGCGCCGCCGCCTACGACCACGCCTTTGCGAATGTACTTGGACGGGATGGTCGCGTCGTCGTCTTTCCCTCCTTTCGCCGCCGATACCAATTTTATAACTTGGAACAAACGCTCGCACCGCTCGTCCGGCGTGCCTCCCGTTTTCAAACCGGCTTTGTTTAGCGCGTCTTTAATCTCCTCGTCATTCATGGAACTTTTCAACGCTTTCGATGACGACGCGTTTTTACCTTTCGCGATGCCTTTGATCGCGGCCAAATCTAATTTGACGGTACCAGTGGTAGAAGCGACGACGCCTTTATCTTCCCACCCTTTCAAAGCTCCTCGTTCGAACAGCTTTTCAAACTCTCCGTCGATTTCCTCTTTCACGAGCACGTCGCGGGCAAATTGCAAAGGACTCGCGCGTTCTAAAAAGTCGACGAGATATTCGCACAACTCTTCGCAGAAAGAGACGTACGCTTTGGAGAATTTCTTCGATCGATCGAGGTTGGCTGTTTTTTCAGCGTCGAACAAGTTTGGCAGCTCGTGGAGAAACGCGACGTATTCGAGCGGTTTACGTCTCGTCTCTTCGTCTTCGTCGTCGCCTTCCTCCTCCTCCTTCTCTTCGTCTTCTCCATCCGAAGGTTTTTTCCCCGACTTTTGCCGCTGCTCCATCTTTCTCTTCTTGGACGCGTTCTTCTTCACCTCCTCGGTGTAACTCACTCCGAACGTTCTCGCGACGTCCGCGACAAACGCGTGATGAAATCTCACTAAATCCAAATATCTGCCCTGATGTTCCTCTCCCGAAAAATCCACTCCGTCCGGCAACTTCTCCGCGTTCGGATCTAACCTCGCGTCGTCCTCTTCTATCTCTTCTTTCCCGTTACTCTTCGCGGTTAGCTTTTTCCTCAACCGTTCTTTATTCGCGGCGATCCTTTGCTGCTCTTCCAACTGTTCTCTCATCGCATCCGTATCGTCGTTAGCGTTCGTCGTCGTCTGCATCGTCGCCGCGCCGCCGCCGCTCTCATTATTACGACTCTGTAATCTCATCTTCTCTTCTTTCATTGCTCGGTAAAACGTTTCGAACGGTTTCTCCCCAATGCCGCCAGAGCGTTCGATTTCCTCTTTTCGGCTTCCGTCGAGGTCTTCATAGTACGCTTTCTGTTGTTTTTAGTTCGCGTTTGTTCATAAGAGAAAAGGTCAGTCGTTTTCAATCTCACGCGCGCGCGTTGTTCTCTCCTTTAGAAGAACACGGCACATTACATCTGACGACGTAAACGACGACGCGTAAAACAACGCACAAAAGAGAGGAGTATTTGTCGTCTTAAAGAATGCGACGAAAAAGAAGTAAGAGAGAAAAAGAGAGAAAAAGAGGCGCACCAATTTCCGCGCGTTCGTTCGCATTCGATCGAGCATTCCTCTCACTCGGTGCGATTGCGCGAGCCGTTTCTTGTGCGAAAAATCCACCCCTTTCCTGGAAAACTCTCTCGATACAACAAGTTCCAGAGATTCGTTCTCGAGGTGCATCGCTCGCGCGTTTTCTAGGTGCGCTAAGGACATTATTATTATAAGTTTAAGTGTGTTAAAGTGTCTCAGAAATGAAGTAAATTGGGGAAAGTTTGCTTCATTTTATTCAGCGCGGAAAGGAAAACATGACGACGGCAAGGACGACGACGAGTTCTTCTCATCTCTCCCTCGCGAGAAAGGGCTTTAAACAAAAGAGCGCTTCACTTCCGCGTCGCGATCGTTCGAATACAAAGCCTTCTCTCGAAGGCGTAAAAGTATCGCGCAGTTCTTCTCATCATCATCATCCTGATGAAACGACGACGGGGAAAAGCAACACCAACGACCAAAGACGACGAGTGCTGTTTTTAGGGATGACGACTGTGGCACTCTTATCCGCAGAAAAAGCGAAAGCGTTTACCGTCGGCGGAGAGAATTTACCATCCGGGTCCATGTTTCCATCGTCGAATGAAAGTTTCTTTAACGATGAAGATGAAGAAGAAGAACGATACACGACGAAAGATTTGGTGTTGGACTTTGTCTCACCAATAGTGGCGTTGCGCGTGGTGAATATCGCGTTCAACGGAGGAATGGGAGGGAGCCCGAAATGGCTGGATTATTTGTGCGTAGCAAGTGTTGGTGTCGTGTTGTGGGTGTTTGCGACGGATTATAGCGGGTTAGATGCCGCGCTGCATTGATGTGATTATTATTAGTAGTACTCTTTAACGCGAACGCGGTGTCTCGTCCGTATTCGATTCGTCTCTCTCTCGATTGGAAGAAGGGTTTATTATTATAGTAAACTCTTTTCGATCATCGATGATGCTTCTTCCTCCTCTTCTTCTTTTTCTTTCGCGCGGATTTTTCTCATCTCGTCGTAACTTTCGTATTGTTTCACGATGTTCAAATACTCCTCGCGAGTCGGCTCGACGTTTCGCACGTTTTCGATGAAGAAGTCCCAGTCTTGATTGCTGAAGGATTCCGCGAGTTTCGGGTACAGATGTTCGCGACGGAATCGGTCGATGTCGTTTTTTGTCTCCTCGCTAATAGTCAACGAACGAAGTTTTCCTTTTTCCGTCTCTTTGTCATCTTCCTCTTCGCTCTCCTCCTCCTCCTCCGCTTTTGCCGCTCGAGTTTTTTCTTCGTGATTCGTTTTGCGGAAACTCATAAACTCAGCGCCGGTTAGAAATAAAGTCAACGGTGGTGCCATCGGGGTAACCACTCGACACGGGCGACACAAACTCGCTTTGATAAAACTCAGCGGCATCGTCGGCGTTTCTTCGCTATCCAACGCGACCAACACCGCGGTGGCAATCATCTTGCGGATTTGGTGCAACATGAAACTTTCGCCGTAGACTTTAACCCGAACGAACGGGTACGACTCGAATCCTTCTATGATTTCCGGTTCTTTCGAACACGTAAATTCGTGTATTCGTCGATAGTGCATGACGTGCACGAGATCGTCGACGTCTTTTTCCAACAGCCAATACGTGTGTTTGCCGCTCGTCTCGATGCGCTTAGGTAATTCTTTTTCTTTTTCTTCTTCTTCTAATTCTTGTTCTTCAGACGACGACGTCTCTCCTAACCCGTCGTCGTCCTCGGTCAACGCGTTCTTTTTGTTTCGATTACCTCTGCCGCCTTTTCGATTTTTATCGTTCCCTTTTCCGGCGCCGTACAACCCTCTCTTGGTGTAGTTATGAAACGGATGCGAGCCTTCGAAGGTCTTCAACGCCTCTCGAAACATCTCGAGTTCGCCGTTTTTATCATCTCGCAAACACTTCAGAGGGAGTAAATACTCGTACGTTCTCGAAATCGCCGCGCGTCTGGCATCGAACGATTTCGTCGCCTTGAAGCACGCGAACGCTTTCACCGTATCCGTCGGTAAGTGTCGGTTGATTTTCTCCACTATCAACGCTTTCGCCTCCGCGTCGTCTTCTTCTTCTTCTTCTTCTTCCCTCCTTTTACTACTTCTATTACGACTACTACTCTTTCTCTCGTCCTCCTCATCCTTTGTCTCCTCTTCACCAACAACTTCTTTTCCTCCTCCGTACGCTCTCACCGGCGCTTCCATCCTCAGCCCGACCACGGTAAACAAACTCGACACGCCTTTATCCGTCCTCGAACTCCTGGACCATTTCAAGCGAGATAACCCTTTCGATCGATAATTCGAGAATAAAATCCCTCCGGCTTTATATATCGCGTCTTCGATGACGTCATCTACCGTGGATCCTCTCGGGAGCATCACGTTCTGCGTGTTCCCTTTAAACGTATCGCCCACGTACGCCAAGACTAAAGCTATTGGGATTTTTTTCCTCGGGAGTTCAAATTTTGTTGCATCTTCGTCATCCGTTGGTGATGGCATAAAATCATCCGGACAGAGCACGTGCGACGGGTGCACGTTTTTGTTGTCTGTCTCGTTCAACAGAGAGATGCCTCTGATCGTTCTCTGTTGCTCGCGCTGAAAAGATGACGATGAGTTTGCGACGATGCAATTCCGCCGCCTTATCTGTTTTTGCGGGGAAAAGAAACGAGTGAAAGTATTCCTATTCCCGCTCGTGCTGCTCCCGCAAAACACCTGAACCATGGCTCTTTTGAGTATCCTTTGCGTCGTCGTTTCTTTATGAGTAGTGATGAGAGTACTGATGCCTTTTCCGCTGGTAAAACTGATGTTGCGCATGTGTTAATGTGTTACTTTTTTATGCTGTTGTTATACAGTTGGTAGAACAAAAATTATTAAAAAGCGGTTTCATCGTCGTCCAACATTTTCATCGAGTTGGTGGTGGTGTTGTTGTCGTCATTATTCGGTCTTGCGACGATTTCGACATTCTCCGGATGATGATGATGTTGTTCTTCTTTTTCTTCTTGGTCTTCATTTTTTGTTGGTTTCGTGCGTTGCGACGCCAAGACCATCCAGACGGCGTCTCCGGCGATGATCCCGTTTTCGTCAATCGGGCACACCAAATGTTCGCCCGATTGGACGTTGTAATCGGTGATTTTACAAAGCAGCCAATCCGTTGTCGATTTTGTTGCTTCTTTTAAAGCTCCTTCTTCTTCTTCTTCTCCTTCTTCTTCTTCAAAGACCGCGTATCCGTTTTTGAACACAAACTGACTTCCTCGATGGCAATTCAAATCCAACTCTAACGTTTTACCGATAACGACGCCGCCCCACTGGTCTCCTTGAGTAATCAACCATTTCAACAGCGGCATCTTCTCGTTTCCGTATTTGCGTTTGAGTTTTGTAGAGGAAAGATTCGATTCTTTGCAGTCTTGCCATCCTCGAGGATTGTACGCGACGTTTTTACGCCATCGACGCTGCGCGTTGGCCGATAAAAGCTTGTTGAATTTTCTTTCAAAATCCGAGCCTTTCATCGCGTGCCATTTCGTTTTCTTGCTATCAGTATCTAATCTCTTCCGTTTCTTCCCTGACGTCGTCGGTGGTTTGAAGACGATGTACTCTTCGTGCCTTCTCGCGCCGATTTCCAAATACCCTTCGACGCCGCCAACCTCCACCGGCACGCGCAACGGCGTGATGCCGTGTAAATCCTTGTGGGACATATCCGTCGGCGGCACGTACTGTTGACTCCGTTCCGTCCATAACTCGACTTCTTCTTCAAGTTGATCTTCCACGTATAAAACTTTCACTTTCTTCGTTTCCTCGTCAAAGCTTAAAACGTCCGCGACGTACCAGACTTTATCCAAAGGCCAGTAGATTTTAATCTTTTGATTGACTAACCCGCGGAGGAGTTTGATATCGGCGTCATTCAAGGTTACTCTCTTCTCTTCTTCAACAGAAGCTTCAGGGTGCTCTGTACATTTTTCAGCGTTCACTTCTCCATCCGCGGTATCGGTCGGGACTACTTCTTCCTTCTTTGAATCGACGCCGCCGCTGAACGCGATGGTTTTCCAAAAGCCATTCCTCGATCCTCCCGTCGTCTGAATCGTCGTCGTCGTTTTCCCCCGGGCTTCGTTATCAAGCTTCTTTGTTTCCACGTTACGCAAAGCCTCCAACTTCTGCATCTCTTCTTTCTCCTTCTCTTTCTCCTTCTCTTTCTCCTTCTTCTCCATCTCCCTTTGCTCTCGTCGAATCTCCATCTCCGCCAACCTCTCCGCCTCTCTCAAAGCTTTTTGCATCGCAAACTGTTTCCTCCTCTCCTCTTTAATTCTCTCTGATTCTTGATTCCCGCACGGCACCCACTGCGTTCTGCACCCTTTCTTGTGCGGTTTATATCTCAACTCGACTCTTTCGTTCCGAATGTCAATCTCTTCCTCGACGCCGTCTTCGGAGTAACAAATTTTCGTTGTTTTTTTACCGCTCTTCTTATAATCTTCGGCTTGAACGACCTTAGCTTCGTACCACTCCTTATCGTCTGGCCAAAACACTCGAATAGTGTCGCCTTCTTTCACCTTGATGTTTTTCATCTTTTCGAGTTTGATGATTTGCGATTTGTCGGTGAGAATTTTAGCGGATGCGTTTACGCCGGTTGCCGCGTTGGTCAGTTTCTTGAACGCGCCGTTCGCGGTCGTGTCGTCGTCGTTCGCTCCTCCGCCGCCACCACCGCCACCGCCGCCACCACTTGCTATCGCTACGTGTCCAACGATGCCTCCCATCTCTTGAATAATCGTCGCCTGTTCCGCGGCGATGAGTTGTAAAAACAACCGCTTATTCGAGAGAAACTTCGTCGTTCGATAATTACCGTCTGCGGAGATCTCCCCGGTATTCACGTTCAGAAATCCTAACCGTGCCAAGGAATCCGCCGCCATTTCGCGAACGGTTTCGTCTGAATCGCCGTGTAACATCCTCGCCATCTCCGTTCTTCGCGTATTCGCGGCACCTCTCACGTACCCTAAACACTCGATCGCTTTCGCCCTCACGCCGGCGTCCGGATCGCGCATCAACTCGCCCACGCACTCGGCGGTTTGAAACAACTTCAAATCGTCCGACCCGTCTGTTTTCGGCTCGCACTGCTTCCCTTGCCACGATTTCTTCAACGTTTCGCAGAGTTGCTCGCGAATTTCGCAAATTTCGTCGTGCGCGTTGAACAAAATCAACTGCGTGTAATACGGCCTCGAATGAAACCCGAGTTTCGCGAACGCTTTCAGAGCGGCTAAGCGTACCGACCAGTGGCGTTTGTCTGTGCACGCTTTCGCTAATAAGACGAAGTCTTCCTTTTTCCGCGCGCAGTGTGCTAAGTATTCACACCCGGCGGATTTAATCCACGCCGGAACGTGATGGCCGCTTTGTAACGTTTTCTTGCCCACCAAGGCGGTCACGGCGTTGAAATCCACGCGATCAAAGACGTCTACTACTTTTTTGCTACTATAAATGCTATTATCATTATTACCTTCCTCTCCGATGATGATCGTTTTCGAGTACATCTTCAGTTCCATCTCTTCGACTCCAGTTCGTCGTCCTTGGCCTAAGAAATTCGCGACGACGATATCGTTGTTGTCCCCCCCCGCGTTACCGTCCGCCTTTTCAGCGCCAACCCCTACGCCGCCTCCACTACCACCACCACCCACTAATAATCCATACTTCCGTCTTTTTTGCTCCAACAACTTCGGCATTAAAAACGTCAACACTCTCAAACTCCCGCCGCACGCCAACGTCCCTTGACTGTCCCCAACCGACGTCCCTTTTTCCACGTACCTCAACAAACTCTGAATATCTTCAATCGTAAAAAAGGAAGTCCCGTCGTCGTCTAAATCGTTATCTACATCGTCGCCGTTTTCTAAACCACCGTTCTTCTTCTTATCAGTCTCATTCTTAGTAGTAGTAGTAGTGGTATTGTTTTTCTTCTTTTTCTTCTGTTTCTTCTTCTTCGCCAGCGAGGAGAGACAGGCGACCGAAGCGGTGTACAACTCTCTGTTCATATCTTTCGTCGTCTTCGCGTCGTTCGTCGCGCCGGGGCCTCCTGAATCTTCGACGATGTATAACTTCCCGATGCAAAACTTAACCACTTCATTGGTCAACTTTCCAAACAACACTCTTTCTTTGTTTTCCTTTTCCTCCTCTAAATCCTCCTCTTCGTCTTCTTCTTCAAAGAAGACGTTGATTTTCCCGCACGCGTCGAGCGCGAAAAGGACTCGTTTTAACAGTTGTTCTTTACTGAAATTACTCGTAGTACTCTCGTCGTCGTCAAGAAGAATCCTCATCCACTCTCGTATTGGGTGCACGCACATTTGCTCGTAGATGATGA
>Ga0255752_10000307_pt1 | contig 60798 bp, 51 predicted proteins | sample 011ome_25_FD_179952 | JGI IMG/M metagenome (GOLD analysis project Ga0255752, IMG submission 179952) | Coastal salt marsh microbial communities from the Groves Creek Marsh, Skidaway Island, Georgia - 011512CT metaG (version 2) | ecosystem: Environmental > Aquatic > Marine > Intertidal zone >...
ATTAAGGGTATCGAAATTATGAAGCTTACTTTAAAGGTCAATATAAATTTGAATGATCAAATGGATTAATTTATGAAGAATATTTAAAGATTATAAGTTTTATATATTTACTTTAGTCCTTAAAGTTTATAATTTGAATCATGACTTAATGTGATTTGCTTTGCAATTTCGTGTAAGTTTGTATGAAACCCTGTGTCATAAGTAAAATTACTAAGATCAACACCATAAATACTACTCAACCATAGCATAGTACCAGTTTCTCTAATGATATTGCCTTGGTGTCCTTTAGGGTCAACAAATAATGAGGTTGCTTGTGGTCCAAATCTTGATATATCATCCAATAGTTCATTGTTTTCATTCATTTGATCCAAATTTACAGATGCCCATCCCGTAGGTATGGTGAAAATTTTTGTAGATGGAAATTCTATACGTAATTGGTCTACCATCTGATGATGGACAATATCATTAACAAAATAATCGTATAATTCTTGGATAGTTTCAAATCCATATTCTTGTGCACGTTGTTCCCAATCTGCTGGAAAATCAATTTATGGTATCGCAATAAAAATAGTAATGTTTGGATTGTTTTGTAAAGCATAATTTATCCATGCGCGGTGTCCTTCAGTTGGATCTTCAGGTTCATGACCCGCTGTCATTCCAAAAATATCAATATTGCCTTGATCTAGGGTTGCTTTAATTTGTTGATGTTCACTTGTGTTTGAGTCATTCCAAAAATTGATTGGTCGTCCATTGTCGCCTCCTCGGGTTATTCGAGTACCATTATGATTTTCAAATCCAGCAAGAATTGAAAAGTCATCAAGTTTTTCGGCATAGGGTTTGAAGAAACTATTTCCAATAAGCAGCATATTATAACCTTGGTTCTGTATTGGCGGAGGCGTCTCTTCCTTGTTACAAGCTATCAAAAGCATCATATTTAGAATGAAAAGAGAAAGAATTTTCTTCATGATTTTATTTTTTTAAGTTATTTAGATTATGATCTTTTTGTGTGTTTTAAATTTAAAAAAAATATTCCCTAAAATAATATTTTAGGGAATAATGCCGTGGAGCAGAGGGGAGTAAAATCGAACTATTTTGTGGAGGATTTGAATAGATTTATATATGTCTAAATCTTCAATTATTTTCAATAAAATCTAATTAAAAATATTTTTTTGTGTTATTTTAAATGTATATCAACTAGTTTATCAATTTTTCCTATATTTAGTAACCAATTTAATTATTAAAGATGCATAAATTTCTTTTTATTTTTTTAATAGTAAGTTCTTTTTGTTTTAGCCAAACCCTCAGTATTGCATCTGGCAACAGCATTAGTATAGACTCCAATAGTTCAGTAACAATAGACGGTCTTGAGTTAGCCCCAAGTGCTACTTACACCATTGCAGGTCCCAATGCATTTGATCGCACTTCAACGCCTACTGTTGTAGGGGATAATAGTAGTATCAATAGAGTGTATACAATGACAGAAGTACTGTCAGATTACTTAGGGGTTGTTAGTTTTAGCTATGAAGAGAGCGAGCTTAACGGCATCTCTGAATCAGACTTGGTTTTAGAAGTCCAGGACGCTAATGGGGTGTGGACAGACGTATTACCAACAATAGACCAAGCAAATAATACTTTGACCTATGATTTTACAGAACTAATTAGCTTTACTACTGTAACGGCCAGTTCAGTGAACGCCACACTTAGTGTAGACCCTATAAAGATTAATGACTTTGTCAAAGTCTATCCCAATCCAGCTACAGACTATCTATTTATTAAATCCAACCTCAATTATCAATCTACACTCTACAATGTAGCCGGACAACGTGTAATGCAATCCAACGCCAAAACGCTCAATGTGGTAGACCTACCATCGGGTGTTTACTTATTACAGTTAAAATCAGAAAACAACAGTATATCAACGTTTAAAATTATTAAGAAATGAGAAAGTTACTTCTATTACTAATCCTACCATTCATCTCACAGGCTCAGACCATTTGGACAGGACCAATGACTACATTCACAAAATTAAATGATGCCGATTGGACCTTAGAAGCCAATCAAGATAGAATTACAGATAATGTTTGGATTACAAGAGCCAACTACCAAAGTATTTTCAATATTTCTGATAATGCAGACACATCATCTGGAGATTGTGATGGTTCTTCGCCACTTGATACTGAATGGGCATTTGGTACTACTGCAGATGGCATTAATACATTAACGTTTGGTCCGTTTTTAGGAACTTCTTTTGCTGATTGCGGGCCACCCTCTGTAGTAAATCAAAATGCTGTTCTTCATTTAATTACGGATGATATTTATATTGATATTAAGTTTTTGTTTTGGACTAGTGGTGGTAATGGCGGTGGATTTAGTTATATGAGATCAACGCCTGGCTTATCTGGAGATGCTGGGATACTACTAAATGGAGTGGTAAGCGCAGAGAGTAACCAAATCAAAAATGTTGCTGAACCTACTGATGCGCAAGATGCAGCCACAAAAAATTATGTAGACAATGCTGGAATACAAGGTCCAGCCGGTCCACAAGGAGAGCAAGGTATACAAGGTCCAACTGGTGCTACAGGTCCACAGGGTCCACAAGGGGAAATAGGCCCAGCAGGAGCAGATGGACAAGACGGGGCGGTCGGTGCTACGGGACCCATTGGACCACAAGGCCCAGCAGGTCCTCAAGGTATTCAAGGTGTTGCTGGAGCTGATGGTACAAATGGTAGTGATGGTGCAGATGGAACAGATGGGTCTTCAGCGTATGAGATTTGGGTATCAGCAGGAAATACAGGAACAGAGGCAGAGTTTTTAGCTTCATTGGTAGGAGTTCAAGGAGAGCCTGGTGCTCAAGGTCCACAGGGCATTCAAGGAGAGACAGGTGCTACGGGATCAACAGGACCCGCAGGCCCACAAGGACCTCAGGGTATTCAAGGTGTTGCTGGAAATGATGGAGCTGATGGAACAAACGGAACAAACGGTTCTTCCGCATATGAGATTTGGATAGCTGCAGGTAACACAGGCACAGAAGCTGAGTTTTTAGCCTCATTGGTAGGAGCCCAAGGAGAGCAAGGTATACAAGGAGATACAGGTCCACAGGGTCCAGCTGGTTCTGGTGGCGACGGTTTTATAGATTATTCATTTTCGACTCTCAATACTTTTTTTGGGAGTGGGTTAACCAATGGAAATATTGATGTACGAACTATGAGTTTAAATTATCAGTATGGAGGTTATATGAAATTAGGATTTTCAATTTACAATCCAAATGGTTATGGGGGTGCTGGCAACATTGATATTTATGACGAAAATTCTAATTTATTATACAGAATTTCTGGAAATTACAGTGGAAATAACACAATTGATGATATCCTCTGGGCAGGGTTTAAAATTGTGCCTGAAATGACAGAACTTACTTTCCATATATATTGTACTGATTGTCCTAGCAATTCAAGTGGTTTTATGGAAAATTTTTTAAAAAGGAAAGAAGTAGTTTTATTTGGACAATAACAACCAAACCATAGGCATATCCTCCTCTTTTAGTTCAGCTATTTCTAAACCTCCTACTATACGGCTCCCCACCTACAACTTAAACGCGTATTACCCCCTGTGTGTTAGGCCAAAACAGCCCATTTCATTAACTCAAAAGGTGTTTTTAAAATTGTAGCACATTAAAATATAAATATAGCTAACTTTAAAAATTCTAAATAAATTTAATTTTATGTCATTTTTGTTTTAAAACATTATATTTAAAACATTCAAAATAATATTACATGAAAAATTTAGTACTTACAATTTTATTGTTAACATCTTTTACGCACTACTCACAAACAGAAAAAGATATGTTGGATGCTGGCATTAAAAAGAATACTGTGAAAAAGATAATTAAAAGTTTTGATGGTGATATTTATGCTGCAGTAGACAGATGGGCTTTGACAGGGTCTGGTAAACTGAGTAAAAAGTTCATTAAAAGTGCTGAGAAATTAGGCTTGGATAAAACATATCTTGACAATAAACTCAAAGAGGCAAGAAAAGTCAGGATGGCTGCATTGGCAGCTGGATTAGCTGGCGCAGCAGAAGGATATGCGGCTAGTCAATCTACAACTTCTACTTCTAGTAATAAAACATCAAATCAGGGGTCATATTCTAATTCAGGGGGGTACTCTACAGCTGGCGCTTACGCTAATCCAGGGGGGTATTCATCAAGTGGAACTAGTTCAAGTACCACAAACAACTTTAACAATTCTTATGTTGCTCCAACATCATCATCAGTTGATGTCTATCAAAAGAATGAATATGGATTTGAAGAAAAGACAGGAGAAATAAGAAGCAACTATTACGGAGGGTCAGATATTTATCAAAAAAATGAATATGGATTTCAAGAAAAAACAGGGGAATTAAAAAACAACTATTCTGGTGGAGTAGACATTTATAAAAAAAATGAATACGGATTTCAAGAAAAAACTGGTGAAATGAATAGCAATTATAGCGGTGGAATAGATATTAACACAAAAAATGAATATGGATTTCAAGAAAAAACAGGGGAATTAAAAAACAACTATTCTGGTGGAGTAGATATTTATCAAAAAAATGAATATGGTTTTCAAGAAAAGGTTGGAGAGTATAGGAAAAACTTATCTGGGGGGTTTGATGTATATATGATAAATAGTAATGGATTTATGGAAAAGACTGGGTCCGTAAAGTCAATTCCTAATAATTTATAACTTGTCTTGAAATTGAATAACATGTTCTAAATCAAACGGATTTTCTATTTTTTGGTGAATGGAATCAAACAGCAATTTTAAAGTTTCATTGTTTTTGAATTCATTAAGTTCTAAAATCTTAGTGTTGCTATCCATGTATAGATTCTTTTCAGTTTCAAAATCTGACGTGTTATTTTCATCAGTATTGTTTAAAACAAAATGATTGTAAATATCCCATTCAACATAGGCATAAACTCTTGGAATATTGTGTGCAAAGGAGGAACCACCTTTAGCCATTATTGAATAAGCTCTGTTGATTGAGTGGTACAATTCAACAAGTTTACTCCGCTCTGTATTATAAGCCTTACTGTTGTATTTCTTTTTTAGAAAATATGCATAGCATTGGTAAAAGGCATCAGCGCCAAATTGACTAACAAATCTATTATCAATATTAGCTTTTAGATAATTCTCATAAGTTAAATCTGGATCTTTAAAATCATCTGAGAAAAACTCATCCCATTCCATGACAATTTCGTTGTATTCATCCTTTAAATAATAGAGCTCTACTAAAGAATCTTTTGAAATATAAACAGTGTCAAGTTGTGTCTTCCTGCTTTTTTTGGTGTTAAGTAATTCAGCACCTTTAGTATTGGATTTATTTACACACCCAAAAGCAATAAACATTAAAAAAAAATACTTAAAAATCTTCATTCTAAAATGGAGTTGAGTTTTTATTATCCAAAAATTTAAAGTCTTTAAAGGGCTCTGCGTCTTTATCATGATGATCAAATGGCACCCCCTCTGGTTGTTCATTTTCATAAACCTTATTTATCCTCTCATAATCCTTTTTCCATTGTGCTAGTTGTTCCTCAGACCAAAATTCATCTGGGCTGGGTAGGCCATCAGAGTCAATTTTTTTTAATTCTGTCTCAGATTTAAAATAGTACGAAAAATTAATTTTAAGTTTTGAAATATCTACTACCCCTTGTCCAGCAATATTCAAAAGTTTATTAATTAGACCATCTCTTTCATGATTTGAATTAGTGTAAAACCCAAGTTCAATACATGGCCGTTGTTTTATCTTCCACCCATTAGTAAATTCCAATTCTAATTTTATAATGTTGTAGGGCTTATCACTAAGATATTCTATTAGCTCACCTGTATTTTCAAGAGGCTTACGCATTTTCCTAATGGGATGTTTAGTGTTTTTACGTTGTCTGATACCATTATCAATTTGGTAATAAATGGTCTTGTCCTTAATTTCTAAATCTTTAAAATGAAGCAATAGCCACAAGTTTCTTGTAGTATCAACCCCTAAGCTAAAGCTTTTATGGTTAGAGTAAAGTTCAATGGAGTTGATTAAATACATGTTACTAATTTTTTGTAAATTAGGTACAATTACTAACTTTTTAAAATGGAAAAACATTTAAAATTAAAAAAATTTTTGGGTTTCGTTGTTTTAATATGTGGCACTTTGTGGATACTAAACACCATTGGTTTATTGTTGGGATTACTAACAGGCTACGAATCTTTTTATGAGCATTTTAATAAACCCAATGTTATTGATGGGGAGTTAGTTTCTCCCATGAGTCTTTTTGGGTGGAAATTTAATTTTTGGGCAGCAGTTTTGAGTTTGGTTTTAATAAAACTTTTGGGGGGTAAAATTTCAAATATTAATTTAGGAGGCTATGATGACAAGAAATAATAATTACAGATTCATTTTAATTTTTTTTCTTTTAATTGTCTCATGTGATTCAAAAGTATTACCAGCAATAAATACTTCTTATTATAAATTTGATAATTCTTTAGCGGTAGATCAAAATTTATTATTCAAAGAAAATGAATTGACATACTACAAAAACAACAAGTTTAGTGGAATTGGAGTGCAAAAAATTGAATTACTACACGGAGACGGAGTTTTGTTACAAAGCCTGTATTTTTACAAAGGCAAAAGGCTGTGGGGGGAGTACCATAAAGAAAATAGTGGGTTATTAATTTCAAGATTTAATGATAAAATCATTGAGCAATTTCACTCAAATGGTAACATTAAAGCCAGATTTCAAACAAATGGTGTCATAAAAAATGGTTATTACAATGAATTTGATAATAAAGGAAATTTAGTATCAATTTTTAAATATGATGATGGAAAAGTAATTAAACGTTACAAATAACAAATAAAAGTTAGCTTATGTTTTTGGCGGAAGTGATTATAGTGGAACATTTTATCTTATGGCAGAGCAACCTTTTTTTGGAGTAAAAACAAAGCTAACCCCCATACGAAAGTTATCAAGCTTGGAAAGTATTGTTATCTATAAATAATGCAGATTTTTGGGTTGATTATCCAAGTGATATGGTAAATGGTTTTTCAGTCCGTTTAGTCAAAGACTAACCACTCTACTAATAGGCAAAGGCAAGTCAGTAGCTTCTACTTTATAGCTTCCATTCAGTCAAGCGCTCTAGCCAACTGAGCTACATCCCCAAAATTTGACGTACATTTAAACAAATATTTCAATGCGCAACTTAGTATGATTCGAAAAGCAACGGTTCTTGATCTAAATTCTATAATGCAAATCACCAAAGCCTGTGCAAAACACATGATCAACCAGCAAATTTATCAGTGGAACGAGCATTACCCAAATAGAAATGCTTTTGAAAATGATGTACAGCGCGGTGAGCTGTATGTTTATATGCAAAACAACATTTGTATAGGCTGTATCGTTATTACAACAATCAAAGATGTAGAATATGTCCCTATAGAATGGCTTACAAAAGATAAAAATATTTACATACATCGCCTTGCTGTTCATCCAAAATATCAAGGAAAAGGTATTGCTCAACACATGATGACTTTTGCAGAAAATTATGCAAAAATAAATGGATATTCTTCCGTCCGACTGGACACTTTTTCACAAAATAAACGCAATCAAAAGTTCTATGAAACAAGAGGGTATAAACGGCTTGGAAATATCTACTTTCCAAAACAAAGCAAACACCCCTTCTATTGTTATGAACTTGTGTTTTAACTCTTTGTGTTCTGATTTTGTGTATTTTTGAATCTAATTTAGCCTTCATTGAACACCACCATTACCAATAAGCAAATCAACAAACTGGCCATACCGGCCATTATTGCTGGAATTTCAGAACCTATCCTATCATTGACCGATGCAGCCATTGTTGGACACACCCCAAACAATGCTACAGAATCTCTTGCAGCAGTAGGCATTGTTTCTTCATTTTTGTCTATGTTAATTTGGGTTTTGGGGCAATCTCGTTCTGCAATTTCTTCAATTATTTCTCAATATTTAGGGGCGAATAAACTTGATGAGGTCAAAAATCTACCTGCGCAAGCCATTGCTATAATACTGCTTTTGAGCGTTCTGATTTGTCTTGTAACCCTGCCGTTTTCAAATGCTATTTTTAAATTCTATAATGCAACGGGAACGCTTTTAGAATATAGTGTAGACTATTACAAAATCAGAATAATTGGATTCCCTTTTACACTCTATACATTTGCAGTATTTGGTGTTTTTAGAGGATTACAAAACACCTATTACCCAATGATCATTGCAATTATTGGTACAATTATAAATATTGTTCTAGATGTTATTTTGGTCTATGGAATTACCGACATCATCCCTGCTCTAAACCTCAGAGGCGCTGCCATTGCTAGTGCATTTTCACAAGTATTAATGGCTTTGATGGCTACTGTTTTGTTATTGAGAAAAACACCCATATCACTAAAACTTTCCTTTCCTTTCAATAAAGAGTTGCCAAAATTCTTACAAATGATTGGCAACCTCATCATTAGAACAATTGCTTTGAATTTAGCATTGTACTTTGCCACCAGTTTTGCAACAGCATATGGCACCAACTCAATTGCGGCCTACACCATAGCTATTAATTTGTGGTTTTTTGCGGCATTTGCTGTAGATGGATATGCAAGTGCTGGTAATATTTTATCTGGTAAATTATTTGGTGCAAAACAAATTGAAACTCTTATCAAATTGAGTCAACGCTTAACAAAAAAAGCATTGATTGTAGGCTTTATTATGGCTGTAGTTGGTGGTATTTTTTATTTCCCAATTGGTACAGTTTTTACCTCTGAGAGTGAAGTATTATCAAAATTTTACGAAGTGTTTTGGATCGTTTTAATCATGCAACCTTTTTGTGCATTGGCATTTGTTTTTGACGGCATTTTCAAGGGCTTAGGAAAAATGAAAGATTTGAGAAATGTTCTTGTCGCTGCAACCCTAGTGATATTTATTCCAGGATTACTAATTTCAGATTATTTAAACCTAAAATTACATGGTATTTTTATTGCTTTTACCTTTTGGATGATTGCTCGAGGTGTTCCATTAATTATAAAATTCAGAAAACAATTTTCACCACAAAAGCAAAAGCACTAACTTTGTTATAGCAATACACTATAAAATAAGACCATTAACTATGACTCATATTCGAATTACCAAACAATTTTCTTTTGAAACTGGCCATGCACTTTATGGTTATGATGGTAAATGTAAGAATGTACATGGGCATAGCTACCGTTTGGATGTTACTGTTATTGGAAGCCCAATTACAGATGCGTCAAATGTAAAATATGGAATGGTGATTGATTTTTCTGATTTAAAGAAAATTGTAAAAGAAGAAATTGTAGATGTTTTTGATCACGCCACAGTTTTCAACAAAAATACCCCTCATGTAGAACTAGCAAGAGAACTTAAATCTAGAGGGCACAACGTTCTTTTGGTAGATTATCAACCCACTAGTGAAATGATGGTGATTGATTTTGCAGAGAAAATCAAAAGTCGTTTACCAAAAAATATAAAGTTACATTCCTTAAAATTAAAAGAAACAGCCACCAGTTTTGCAGAGTGGTATGCTAGCGATAATTAGTACTTAAAATGAAATCAATTCACCTTCCCAAAGGGAAAAACATTTACTTCACTTCAGACCACCATTTTGGTGCACCAAATCCTAGTGCATCAAAACCTAGAGAGGAGCGTTTTGTGAAATGGTTAGATGAAATAAAAGAGGATGCAAGTGTTATTTTTATTTTAGGAGATTTATTTGATTTTTGGTTTGAATACAAACATGTGATTCCTAAAGGGTTCACAAGAGTGTTAGGAAAATTAGCTGAATTAACTGACAGCGGCATAGAAATTCATTTTTTTGTAGGCAATCACGACCTTTGGATGAATGGTTATTTTGAAGAAGAATTAAATATAAAAGTACATCATAAGCCAAAACATTTTCAGCTCAATGAACGTTTGTTTTTTATTGGCCATGGCGATGGACTGGGACCGCATGACAAAGGATATAAGCGCATGAAAAAGCTATTTGTAAATCCTTTTTTTCAATGGCTCTACAGATGGCTTCATCCAGATATTGGAGTACACTTTGCGCAATATCTTTCCTTGAAAAATAAACTCATATCTGGTGATGATGACATAAAATTTTTAGGCGAAAAAAAAGAATGGTTGGTACAGTATGCACAAAAAAAATTAGAAGAAAAACACTTCGATTATTTTGTTTTTGGCCACCGCCATCTCCCCTTAGATATTCAATTAAATCCCAAATCTAAATACATCAATCTTGGCGATTGGATCACGCACTTTACCTACGGCGTTTTTGATGGTAAAGAACTCTTATTGAAAAAGTTAGAGTTCTAAAAATCTCGAATTGAGATTAAATTTTTTATTAACCAATACATTTAAAATGGAACTTTTTGGAATCCCATTCTTTGATGATGACTTTTATAAAATGATTTTTCGTTTTTTAATCAACATCTTTTTTTTAACAGTCCTTATTAAATATTCTTATTATAAATTTTCTAAAAAAGCAGAATACCTTTTTACTTTTTATTTAGTTGGTACAATTGTGTTTTTCTTGTGCTTTACCCTAAAAAAGTATGAAATTGATTTAGGCTTGGCCTTGGGTCTTTTTGCTATTTTCGGAATTTTGCGCTACAAGACAGAACCTCTTAAGGTTAGAGAAATGACATATCTTTTTGTAATTATTGGTCTTTCCTTGGTGAATGCATTGTCGAATAAAAAAATGAGCTACATAGAAATCATTGCGGCAAATACAACCATTGTTGCCATGGCCTATTACCTAGACCTTTATTGGAGTCGGCAAAAAACCTATACAAAAGATATCCTTTATGAGTCGTTAAAGCATATTCGGCCAGAGCATCATGAAGAGTTAAAAAAGGAATTAGAAGAAAAATTAGGTCTTGAGATTTTAAGTATTTCTTTGGGTCAAATAGACTTCAAAGCAGAAACCGTTAAAATAAAAATTCGTTATAAAAAATAATATGAAAGCATTAAAACAAAAATACTTTGCCTTTGCCCTAATTGTATTCTCTATACTTTCAGTTCAAATGAATATTGCACAAAACAACAGCGACTTAGAAGGTTGGAATAGTGTTGGTCTAGACTTAAAAGCAAGTAAAAAACTGTCGTTTTCTATCGAAGAACACCTTAGGTTAAGAAATGATATATCTACAGTTAAAAATTATTTTACACAGATTAAAGCCAATTATGAAGTTTTGAAAAACTTCGAGCTTGGTGGTGGGATTCGTTATATCACTAGAAATGATGATGTTGGAAACAAACAAGGTCTTGATCGATATTTTCGATATCAGTTTGATGCAAGTTACAGCCAAAAAATTGAAAAAGTGGCAGTTTTATTTCGTTTAAGATATCAAAATAAAAATCAACTTAGGGTGTCGGAAGAAGAAAAAGATATTGCACAAGAGTTTATACGAGCTCGAATAGGATTGGGGTATAAAATTAAAGCTGTAAAATTGAACGTAAGACTGTTTGCAGAGCATTTTAATCAACCCAATAATTCAAAACTTGCTCAAACCGAAACTCGAATGAGGTACACCCTAAAAATAAGCCGAAAATTTAAAAAAATAGGCACTTTTACTGTTTTTTATGGACTACAAGAAAACAATTTGAATCAGGAAAAAACAAATAAATCTTTCTTAGGCTTTAAATATGCCTATAAGATTGATTTTACAAAATAAATCCCTAAGCATGATTTTCGTGCGCTTCCAAATCACTTTCTAAGTCTAGTTTTCGGAAACTTGGCGACACAAGGCCTGTTGTAACTACAGTGATTAAAGTCATGGTACCACCAAAAACTACAGCGGTAACCGTACCCATAAGTTTTGCTGTAAGTCCACTTTCAAAAGCGCCTAACTCATTGGAAGACCCAACAAACATAGAATTCACAGAAGACACCCGCCCTCGCATATGATCGGGGGTTTTGAGTTGTAAAATAGTCTGCCGAATGACCATTGAAACACCATCCGTTACTCCACTAAAGAAAAGTGCAACAACCGAAATCCAAAATACAGACGATAATCCAAATACAATAATAGAAACTCCAAATCCAAAAACTGCGCCCAAAAGTTTTAACCCAGCTTTTTTGCTAATTGGAATATAGGCGGTGGTTAACATTGTTAGAAAAGCTCCAACTGCTGGCGCAGCGCGTAATATTCCAAACCCTTCTGAACCTACTTTTAGAATGTCTTGAGCAAAAACTGGAAGTAGTGCAATAGCACCCCCAAAAAGAACAGCAATCATATCTAAACTTAATGCCCCTAAAATAGCTTTTGTTTTAAACACAAAACGCACCCCCTCATTTAAACTTTGCAAAACGGGTTCTCCTATTTTTGGATTTAAAACAGGTTTTTTAGAAATCAATACACCTAAAAGAAACGCTAAAATCACTAAAACAAAAACAATACAAAGCGACCAATGTACGCCGATCCAGTTTATTGTAAATCCTGCAACAGCGGGTCCTAATATTGAAGCCATTTGCCATGTAGAACTGCTCCATGTAGCCGCATTAGGATATGCTTTTTTTGGAACGATAAGTGCAATTAGCGAAAAAATAGTTGGCCCAAAAAATGCACGTAATAATCCTCCAAAAAACACAAAAGCATAAATAGAATATAAAATGGATTGCTGGCTCCAACTGTTTGAAACTGAGTCATGTGAAAGAAAAAATAAGCCAAAACTGATCAAAGAAAATAATCCAATACACCATAAAAATAAGTTGCGCTTTTCGCTTTGATCTACAATATGTCCTGCGAATAAAGCCATACTTAGTGCAGGAATAATCTCCATCAAACCTATAATTCCTAATGATAGAGGATCTTTTGTTAAGGAATAGACTTGCCATTCGATGACAATAAACTGCATGGACCAAGCGAATACCAACACAAAGCGCAACAAAAGAAAAATATTAAATTCCTTAAATCTTAACGCTGCATATGGGTCTTTATTAGCCATAGTTTAGGGTTTTATATCTTTTAGTTTTAACTGTAAACTAATGTTGCCATTCCATTCATTTTCATCAATTGAATAGACAATTTTAAATGGATTTTTGTTTTTTATTATTTCTAATTGGTCGCCAAGACCAAAACCAATGCAATTAATTTTTGAACTATTGTTTTGAGATACTGTAACTTTTAGATGCTTGTTGTCTTGACCTACGCATTTTCCATAACCAGAGTCAATAACATCTGAAGTCATAAAAACTGGAGACATGTTTTGTGGTCCAAATGGTGCAAATTGTTTTAGAATTCTATAAAATTTTGGGGTAATGTCTGCGAGGTTTAGCTTTGAATCAATAACAATTTCTGGGGTTTTTAAATGAGATGGTATAGTTTGAGAAACTTCTTTTTCAAATGCTCTCTTAAAGGCTTCGTAGTTTTCTTCTTTTATTGTTAAACCTGCTGCGTATTTATGCCCTCCAAATTGTTCAATATATTGGCTGCATTTTTGAAGTACTTTATACACATCAAACCCTCGAACAGATCGAGCAGAAGCCGCTAAAAAATCGCCACTTTTTGTAAAAACTAATGTTGGACGATAATACGTTTCAATCAATCTAGAGGCTACAATTCCAATCACACCTTTGTTCCAAGTTGGATGATAAACTACTGTTGTTGAATATTCAACCTCCTCTAATTCTTCAATTTGAAGTAGCGCTTCTTTGGTTATTTCTTGATCTAAAGTTCTTCGAGTTGAATTAAAGTCTTCTATTTCCTTAGCTGTAATTTCTGCCTGCTGAATATTTTGTTCTTTGAGCAGCGCAACAGCATAGTTTCCGTGCTTCATTCGTCCTGCTGCATTAATTCGCGGGGCAAAAACAAAAACAACATCTGTAATGCTTAAAATGTCTTTTTTTATATTTTGAATTAGGGCCTGAAATCCAGGGCGTGGATTTGAATTTATAACTTTTAATCCATAATAAGCTAAAACTCTATTTTCACCAACAACAGGTACAATATCAGCACCAATTGCCGTAGCTACCAGGTCTAAATAAGAGGTCAAATCTTCTGTAGTTTCACCATAATTTTGTCCTAGCGCTTGGATTAATTTAAATCCAACACCACAACCACAAAGCTCCTTAAAAGGATATGTGCAATCAGATCGTTTTGGATCCAAAACAGCTACAGCAGCAGGTAAATTTTCTCCGGGTAAATGATGATCACAAATGATAAAATCGAGTCCCTTCTTTTTTGCATATTGAACTTTATCTATCGCTTTTACACCACAATCTAATGCGATAATAAGACTAAAATTATTGTCAAGGGCATAATCAATCCCTTTGTAAGAAATCCCATAACCTTCATCAAATCTATCGGGGATGTATGTAGAAATTTGCGTACTTTTTGATTCAAGATAAGTGGCCATTAGTGCCACAGAAGTCGTTCCATCTACATCATAGTCTCCATAAACCAAAATACGTTCATTATTGTCTAAAGCCTGTAGGATTCTTTCAACAGCTTTATCCATATCCTTCATTAAAAAAGGATCGTGCAAATCTTTCAGCTGAGGCCTAAAAAATGTTTTGGCTTGCTCATAAGTGGTAATTCCTCGCTGAACCAACAAAGCGGCAATAGAATACTCCACTCCGAGTTTTTTTGCTAAATCTTTGGTTGTCTCAACATCAGAAAGTGGCTTTAGCGTCCAGCGCATTTTAATTATTTTTGAAAATGAATTTTAGTATTTACTGTTGCAAACTTGCGGAACATTTCCATAACTCCACAATATTTATCAATAGACAATTGTACAGCTCGATTGCATTTTTTTTGATCTATTTGAGGCCCTGAAAAATAATAATCAACATGAACTTTATGATAATATTTTGGGTGTTCTTCTGTAAGTTCACCTTCCACATCAATTTGTAGATTATAATCTGTTATTTTCATTTTTTTAAGAATATCAACAATGTCAATTCCTGAACAGCCTGCTAAGGAAGAAAGCATCATTGCTTTTGGAGAAACGCCTTTTTGATAAGGTATACCTTCTTCAGTAGTGTCCATGAGCACATGATTCCCGCTTGGATTATCAGACTCAAAAAGCATTCCGCCTTTCCAGTGTGTTGTAGTTTTGTGGGCCATAATAAAATTATTTTTTGTTTATTGTTCTTTCAAAAATACTATTAAAAATTCAAACAATGCCATTAGTTACTCCATTAAACCCAGACCACGATTTTGAAACACAATCCCTTGCTGATTTTTTTAATGAAACTCTAGGGTTTTGCCCAAATTCGGTACTAACAATGCAACATCGCCCTGCTATAAGCAAGGCTTTTATTCATTTAAATAAGGCTGTTATGGCCAATGAAGGTCGAGTTACGTCTGCACTAAAACGCATGGTAGCTTGGGTGAGTAGCAACGCCACGGGTTGCAGGTATTGTCAAGCACATGCCATTCGAGCAGCAGAACGTTATGGTGCAGAAAATGAGCAATTAAATAACATTTGGGATTACAAAACTCACCCTGCATTTAATGAGGCAGAACGTGTAGCTTTAGATTTTAGTTTGGCGGCATCAGTAGTTCCAAATGCTGTAGATGAAGCATTAAAAAAGCGATTGTATGCACATTGGAATGAGGGTGAAATTGTAGAACTATTGGGAGTAATTTCTTTATTTGGATATTTAAATCGTTGGAACGATTCTATGGGTACAAGTATTGAAAATGGGGCTGTAGAAAGCGGCACAAAATACTTAAAAAAACACGGTTGGAGTAAAGGAAAACACGCTTAACAAACTTCTAACTAACGCCCAGAAATTACAATTACAATTTCTCCTTTTGCAGGGGTAGTGGTATAATAATCCAATAGGTCTTTTGCAGTGCCACGCTTAGTTTCTTCAAACAATTTGGTAAGTTCTCTTGAAACAGAAAGCTGTCGTTCATCTCCAAAAAAATCACAAATTTGACCTAGAGTTTTTAATAATTTGTGAGGGCTCTCATAAAGGACTATTGTTCTTTGTTCCTGAGCCAATAATTTTAGGCGTGTTTGGCGGCCTTTTTTTATGGGTAAAAACCCTTCAAAAATAAAACGATCGTTTGTTAAACCAGAGTTTACAAGCGCTGGAACAAAAGCCGTTGCGCCTGGTAAGCATTCTACAGGAATTTGTTGTTCTATACAAGCTCTTGTCAATAAAAACCCAGGGTCCGAAATGGCTGGTGTCCCTGCATCACTTATCAAAGCGATTTGTGTTCCATTTTTGAGTTTTTTTAAAATCCCTTCAAGAGTTTTATGTTCATTATGCATGTGGTGGGACTGCATAGGAGTAGAAATCTCAAAATGTTTGAGGAGCTTTCCAGAAGTTCTTGTGTCTTCAGCTAAAATCAAATCAACATTCTTAAGCGTAGAAATTGCACGAAGCGTGATATCTTCGAGATTCCCAATAGGTGTTGGTACAATGAATAATTTCATAGACTTAAGTTTGTCTTCAAAGGTACAATGTTTTGTGTCTTTTTACATTAAAATATTAAAGTAAAACCTACATAAATATATTTGTAAATTTTATAAATTGTTTTTAAGTTTACACTATTCAAAAATTTGCCCACCCCAAATTTACGAACTATGGAAAAATACCTAGAAAACGCAAAAACATTTTTATTCGAATACGGACCAAACGTTCTTTATGCCTTAGGGTTATTAATCGTTGGATTGTTTCTCATCAAAAAATTAGTCAAGTTTACCAAAAAGATTATGTCTTCTAGAAAAGTTGACATAACGCTTCAAAATTTTCTTATCAATATTGTTTCTGTTGGCTTAAAACTATTACTGCTTGTAGCAGTCATTTCAAAACTTGGAATAGACACAACTGCCATTGCTGCAACTCTAGCAGCAGCTGGTCTAGGTGTTGGGTTGGCGCTTCAAGGTGCTTTATCTAATCTTGCAGGAGGCGTTTTAATTATAGTTTTTAAGCCATTTAAAATTGGGGATCTTGTTGATGCTCATGACGAATTAGGTATTGTAAAAGACATCAATATTTTCACTACACAAATTTTAACCCCTGATAATAAGCGCATTATTATCCCAAATGGGACATTAGCAAATAGTAATATTATTAATTATTCTGCAGAAGGGAAACTTGGTGTAGACCTCACTATTGGCGTGGGTTATGATGAAGATATTAAGCAAACCAAAAAGGTGTTGTTAGATGTTTTAAAACATCATGATAAAGTTTTAGAAGAGCCACAACCTTTGGTTAATGTTGAAGCGCTTGCAGATAGTTCTGTAAACTTTGCGGTTCGACCATGGTGTAAAGTAGAGCACTATTGGGACGTATACTTTGGTATTACTGAAAATTGCAAAATAGCACTAGACAAAGCTGGAATCGAAATTCCATATCCACATTCTGTTGAAATACAAAAAAGGGCTTAAAGTAAGAATTTTATGTTAGAAGTGAATAATTTTACAGCTATAGCGAGTAAAATTACACCAAATACTTTACGGGTAATATTGATGCCATTTTGCCCAATAAATCGTTCAATTTTAGCTGAAGTTTTTAAAACAACATAAATCAAAATAACATTGATAACGACTGCTAAGATGATGTTTTCTGTATAAAATTCTGAGCGTAAAGACAATAGCGTTGTCAAACTTCCAGGCCCTGCAATTAAAGGAAAGGCCAATGGAAAAACCGTTGCATTTAGCTTTGCACCTTCATCTTGTTTATAAAGTGTAATTCCTAAAATCATCTCAAGTGCAATAAAAAATAATATAAAAGCTCCTGCAACAGCAAAAGAATGAACATCAATCCCCACCAATTTTAAAATACTTTTTCCAACAAATAAGAAAACAATTAAAATTACTCCTGCAATAACTGAAGCTTTTTCACTTTGAATATGACCTGCTTTTTTTCTTAGGTCTATGATAATGGGGATATTTCCTACAATATCAATGACCGCAAAAAGAACCATAAAAGCGGTAAAAATTTCTTTAACATTAAAATTCATAAGCAAGGATTTAATGGCTGCAAAGGTCATAATTTTTTTTAGAATCACACGAAAAAGCTTATACAAATTGTAGAAAAGAATTTTTTATAATTTTTATATTTGCAATATGTTTCAGCTCGGCAAAACAATTGTTTCAGAGAACATTTTAAGCCATGATTTTGCATGCAACCTTTCGGCATGCAAAGGTGCATGTTGTGTGGATGGAGATGCGGGAGCACCATTAGAAAAAGAAGAAACACAGCAACTACAATCCATTTATCCAAAACTAAAATCTTATCTCCGCCCAGAGGGTATAGAAGCCATAGAAAATCAAGGCGTTTTTGTAACAACTGAAGATGGAGAATATGAAACACCATTGATTGATGGTGCAGACTGTGCTTATGTGATTTTTGATGAACATCAAACAGCGCTTTGTGGCATTGAAGAGGCTTATAACCAAGGAGATATTGATTGGAAAAAACCAGTATCTTGTCATTTATATCCAGTAAGAGTCAAAGATTACAGCGAATTTTCTGCAGTGAATTATCACAAATGGCATATTTGCGATGACGCCTGTAGTTTGGGCAAAGAACTTCAAATTCCTATATATAAATTTGTTAAAGAAGCGCTCATTAGAAAATTTGGTCTACAATGGTACGAAGAACTAAAAAAAATTGCTGCTGAAAAATGTTCGTAATAACTGTCTGGTAAAGTGAAAAATAATTTACTTTCAAAAAAATCTTTAAAACACAAATTCTTTTTCTTTTTTGACTGCTTAATTTCTTTACGAGAGAAATCAAACATAAGTAACTGATAATCAGTTTATTGACATAAACATTGATTTTTTATTCTGTAAGAAAAAACCTACTCGTTGTTAAAAACTTGAGGACAATGTTTATAAAAATGACTTTTATTTAAACCAACAATTTTAAATCTTTGTTAGGTGCTATAAAACCAATTTATAAAACAAAAAAACCATTCATAACATGCCACAAGTAGAACCAATTCTTAAAGAAAATAAAGACCGTTTTGTTATCTTCCCAATTCAACACCATGATATATGGGAATGGTACAAAAAATCGGAAGCAAGTTTTTGGACAGCAGAAGAGATTGACCTTCATCAAGATTTAACAGATTGGAATGAAAAACTTTCAGACGATGAACGTTATTTCATTAAACATATTTTAGCCTTTTTTGCAGCAAGCGATGGTATTGTAAATGAAAATTTAGCAGAAAACTTTGTCAATGAAGTTCAGTATAGCGAAGCAAAATTCTTTTATGGGTTTCAAATCATGATGGAGAACATTCATAGCGAAACGTATTCACTTTTGATTGACACATATGTAAAAGATGAAGCAGAAAAAGACAAACTTTTTAATGCAATTGAGAATTTTCCAGCGATTAAGAAAAAAGCCGATTGGGCTCTCAAATGGATAGAGTCTCCAAGTTTTGCAGAGCGTCTTATTGCATTTGCCGCTGTTGAAGGCATCTTTTTCTCAGGAGCCTTTTGTTCCATATTTTGGTTAAAAAAACGTGGTCTTATGCCAGGGCTTACATTTTCTAATGAATTAATCTCGAGAGACGAAGGCGTACACGCAGATTTTGCAGTTCATCTTCACAACAAACACTTGATTAATAAAGTTCCAAAAGAGCGTATAAGAGAAATTATTGTAGACGCCCTAAATATTGAGCGTGAGTTTATAACAGAATCATTACCAGCAAGTTTGATAGGAATGAACTCAAAATTAATGGCACAATACCTAGAGTTTGTAACAGATCGACTTTTGGTAGAGTTGAACTGTGAAAAAGAATATAACACCTCGAATCCGTTTGATTTTATGGACATGATTTCACTACAAGGAAAAACAAATTTCTTTGAAAAACGTGTATCAGAATATCAAAAAGCAGGAGTCCTTAACAAAGAAGAAGAGGATACCAACAAATATAGTTTCGATACCGATTTTTAGAAGTCTGTTTTAAGCATCGAAACGAACACCATTTTATAAACCACGATAAAGTAGAGACTACTTTGTCAATTTTTTAAATAAATAACTGAGCATTTGTCCAACCACGAATGCGATAGAACAACCAACTAACCGCCTTTTTGGAAAGCCCAAAAAGCCAAAAAATTGAAAAGAGTATGTATGTAGTAAAAAGAGACGGCAGAAAAGAACAAATTATGTTTGATAAAATCACAGCAAGAATTAGAAAACTTTGCTATGGTTTGAATGAACTTGTTGATCCTTTGAAAGTTGCCATGCGGGTCATTGATGGACTCTATGACGGAGTTACCACCAGCGAGCTCGATAATCTTGCTGCTGAAATTGCAGCAACAATGACAACTGCTCACCCAGACTATGCACGTCTTGCAGCTCGTATTTCAGTTTCTAACTTACATAAAAGCACCAAAAAAACCTTTAGCGAGGTTATGCACGATTTGTACACCTATGTCAATCCACGTACTGGCAAAGATGCGCCACTACTTTCGGATGAAGTGTATAACGTCATCATGGAAAACAAAGAAAAATTAGATTCAACAATCATATACAACAGAGATTTTGGATATGATTATTTTGGATTTAAAACGTTGGAACGTTCATATTTATTAAAGTTAAATGGAAAAATAGCCGAACGTCCACAACACATGCTTATGCGCGTATCCATTGGGATTCATCTTGATGATTTAGAATCTGCGATAGAAACCTACAACTTGATGTCCAAAAAGTATTTTACGCACGCAACACCAACACTTTTCAACTCAGGGACACCAAAGCCACAAATGTCATCATGTTTTCTTCTAACAATGAAAGAAGACAGTATTGATGGAATTTATGATACTTTAAAACAAACTGCAAAAATATCGCAGTCTGCTGGAGGAATTGGATTAGCAATGCATAATATTCGTGCAACGGGGAGTTATATTGCCGGAACAAATGGGACAAGCAATGGTATTGTTCCAATGTTACGCGTATACAACGATACTGCGCGGTATGTAGATCAAGGTGGAGGAAAACGAAAAGGAAGTTTTGCGGTATACCTAGAACCCTGGCATGCCGATATTTTTGATTTCTTAGATTTAAAGAAAAACCACGGTAAAGAAGAAATGCGTGCTCGCGATTTGTTTTATGCTATGTGGATTCCAGACCTATTTATGAAACGGGTTCAAGAAGATGGCAATTGGACCTTGATGTGTCCAAATGAATGTCCTGGTCTTCCAGACACCCATAGTGAAGAATTTGAAGCTTTATACACTAAGTACGAAGAAGAAGGAAAGGGTAGAAAAACCATCAAAGCCCGTGAACTTTGGGAAAAAATTACAGAATCTCAAATTGAAACAGGAACACCCTACATGCTGTACAAAGATGCTGCAAACCGTAAATCAAATCAGCAAAATTTAGGAACAATTCGTTCTTCAAATTTATGTACAGAAATCATTGAATACACATCTCCAGATGAGGTTGCTGTTTGTAATTTGGCATCAATTGCCTTACCGATGTTTATCAAGGACGGTAATTTTGATCATAAAGAATTATTTAGAATTACAAAACGTGTTACACGCAATCTTAATAAAGTCATTGATCGTAATTATTACCCAGTTGTCGAAGCAGAAAATTCAAACTTTAGGCATCGCCCTATTGGATTGGGAGTTCAAGGTTTGGCGGATACCTTTATTAAGTTACGTTTACCATTTACAAGTGACGAGGCCAAAAAATTAAATCAAGATATTTTTGAAACAATTTATTTTGCAGCAGTTACGGCTTCAATGGAAGAGGCAAAAGCAGATGGGCCGTACAAAACTTACAAGGGCTCACCAATAAGCGAAGGAAAGTTTCAGTACAACCTATGGGGTCTAAAAGATGAAGAACTCAGTGGTCTTTGGGATTGGGGTAAACTGCGAAAGCAAGTTCTAAAACACGGAGTGAGAAATTCACTTCTTGTTGCGCCAATGCCAACAGCGAGTACTTCTCAAATTTTAGGGAACAATGAATGTTTTGAGCCATACACTTCAAATATCTATACGCGTCGTGTCCTATCTGGTGAATTTATTGTTGTAAATAAACACCTATTGGAAGATTTAGTGGAGTTAGGACTTTGGAATGAAGGTTTAAAACAAGATATCATGCGCGCCAATGGGTCTATTCAACATATAGATATTATTCCACAAGAGATTAAGGAGTTGTACAAAACCGTTTGGGAATTAAGCATGAAAGATATTATTGACATGTCGCGTCAAAGAGGTTATTTTATTGATCAATCTCAATCATTAAATCTCTTTATGGAAGGTGCAACAATGGCAAAACTAACCTCTATGCATTTCTATGCCTGGAAGAGTGGACTAAAAACAGGGATGTATTATTTGCGCACCAAAAGTGCAGTGGATGCGATTAAATTTACTTTGGACACAAAGAAAAATGAAGCACCAAAAACAGAGGTTGGTACCGACCCTCAAGTTTTAGAAAAACAACAGCAGAAGGCCGCAAATACCGCACAAAAGTTTTCTAAACAAACCTCAACAGATGCAGAAGTGGAACCAATGTCAGCAGAAGAAATGAAAGCGCTTATTGAACAAGCCAAAGCTTCTGAAGGGGACGATTGTTTGATGTGTGGGTCTTAAAAAATGAATTAAATAGTATAAAAAAACCTCGCATTTTGCGAGGTTTTTTTTCTTTAATGTATTTCTCAGTCGTTTGAATTTTTATAAGCCATTTGATATTCTTCTAACAAGTTTCCTGAGGCTTTCAATAAGTCTTTAGTTTCAAGAAGCAAATTGAAATACAGTGTGGTATTTTTAGGACTCGACTCGTCCGTACCTCTTGTTCTTTCAACTTGCAGAGCAATGTTAGATTTTAGAATTTTGTAAACATCATTTTTACGCTCACTAATTGCTTCGATCTTATCAAAAGATTGTGTTTCAAATACATCCTTTGCTTCAGTAAAGAGTTCATTTATTGCATCGCTGATTTCACTTAATTCTTTGATTTGCTTGAATTTTAATTTTTTGTGATTGTTATCAACATGCTTATATGTAACTTTTGAAATATATTCCAAAGATTGAACCATATCATGTAGATATCCTAGGATGTCAATGTAGAACCCACTTGCGCCAACGCTAGACTCGTCTAAGTTCTTAATAAAATAGAAGATATTATCTCTTAATTCATCAACTTCATTTGAGAGTTTAATGATTTGTTTTTTATTCTTTTTAAGGAGTTTAGTGTTTTCATTTGCAAGACCATTAATGGCATTGTTGTAAATCGTGTTTGATCTTTTAATCACATTCGAAATGTTTTCTGCACTTTCATTAATAACGCCTTGGATAGAGCTACTTTCCGAATATTTTAAGTTGTCTCCATTGGATACTTTCGAAGAATTATTTTTATGCGAAACATAGTTTCTATACAATAAAACTGCAGTTAATAATAGGAAAATAGGAGTAACTACCGATGGATTCATATTGATTAAGAACACCACCACACCTGATGCAATAAACGCACCAATTGCAGTTCCAAACCAACCACCAATTACATTAAGAACACCAGCGACTCTATATACAGCGCTTTCTCTTCCCCATGCTTTGTCTGCAAAGGAAGTCCCCATAGCCACCATAAATGTTACATAAGTAGTGGACAGAGGTAGTTTCATTGTAGTTGCAATGGCAATTAGAATACCTGCAACCATTAGATTTACTGAAGCTCTAATTAAATCAAAAGCTGGAGCATCAATACTCTGATCTTTTGTAAGAACAACCTCTGGTGTTTGAAAACTTTTTTGAATTTTATTCTGTACGGGTTTTGGTACAATCAAGCTAAAGTAATTAGACAATTGTGTGGCCCCTTTTACAATCCCACGGGAGATAAAGTTTGGTTGAAATTTCTCATGGGTTTCAGTCTGTCGAGACAAGCTAATTTCTGTTTCTGCAACAGTTTTTGCTTTTTTGGAAAACCAAAGTGTAACGACCATAATCCCCCCAGAAATAAAAAGTAATAAAGGTTCTGCAGGAACTTTCTTATCTAAAACTTCCATGGAAAACAAAGAAGCATCTACTCCAGACGCAATCCATGCTTCATACGAATGATATGCTGCCATTGGAACACCAATAAAGTTTACTAAATCGTTTCCAGAAAATGCAAGAGCAAGTCCAAATGTTCCTACTCCAATAACGACCAAAAGAATGGTTTTTTTTGTAATGGCTTGAAAGACATAAGAAACAACCAGCCAAAGTGTAAAACTAGCCCCAACGATGTAAATTTCATTACCCTCTATAGAGCCCTTTAAATCTTTGTAATAAGGTGTTCCTTTTAGACCTTTTAAGAAAATAAAATATGTAATCGCTGTTAATGCAACAGCACCAAAAATAGCGCCAAAGTTTTTAATTTTCTTTTCAGTTTGAAATGTAAAAATCAAACGAGATACCCACTGTACAATCGCTCCAACACTAAATGCGATAAAAACAGACATAACAATTCCTTTAATGATTTGTAATGCTTTTTTTGTATTGATGTAATTTCCTAGGTCAGCAAATGTCTGAGTATCAGAAGTACCAATTTTAATCAATGACATAATAACAGCTGCTCCTAATAAGTTAAAAACAATTGAGACCGTGGTTGAAGTTGGTAGTCCTAAGGTATTAAAGAAATCTAATAACAAAATATCTGTTATCATGACGGCCATAAAAATGTACATGATTTCATTAAAATTGAACATTGCAGGAACGAAAATTCCTTTTCGGGCAACTTCCATAAGACCGCTGGAATATACTGCTCCAACAAAAACCCCTAAACTTGCAACAATCATGATTGTTCGTAAAGAAATGGCTTTTGAACCAATTGCCGAGTTTAGGAAATTAACAGCGTCATTACTGACACCAACTACAATGTCTATTGTTGCCAAAACCGTGATGGCAATCAACATAAATATATATATATTATCCATAGTGTTATTTTGTACTATATCGGCAAATATCATAATTTTTTTGTTTTTAAGTGTTAATTAAACATTATTAAAAATGAAGATCAAATCCAAGTCTAAAAGTAATATTATCAGCATCTCCGTCTAGAGTTGTATAGCTAATGTCACTTTGAATTTTTAACTTATGACCAACAACAAATTTATTAAAACCTAATGTGTATTGTTTTGTAGGCAGTTTGTTGGTAACAGACTCGTAATCTACCGTTGTAAAACGTCCAGCAACTTCATAATTATTTTTAAATAAATACCCAGCTTGTAAGTTCAAAGCATTTCCAGTAAGAACAATATCCCCAGTTGGTGTTACTCCATCGGTTTCTGTTGCAATTTCATTATCTGCTGTACGCTTTGCATATTCTCCCATAAAAGAAAACCCGTTGAATTTGTACATTGCATCAACAAAAATTGTGGTTTGATCTGTCCCATAGATAGTTTCATCTGATCTTACCATGTAATCTCCAGCAAACCCTCTTTCTCTTACAGCCTCTTCATTGAAGTTGTATGTAAACCCAAGCATTAATTTTGGCTTTTCTTCACGCTTTAAATCGGACTGGCTGTAATCACCCTTAGATTTAAATGCTCCAAAAGGAAGAAGCTCTAATCGAGCAGTATATTGTAATCCGCCTTCATTGCCTTCCGTCACGTTTCTACCCTCTCCTTGAGATATAGAAAATTTTTCGCGAGTCAAAAACGTTCCTCCTAAATTTGACTTGTGACGTATTTGAATCCCTAAATCACGGTCAATATTAAAACGGCTATTCAACAAAGATCGATCGATCAACTGTAAATTACCTGAAGAAACTACACGTTCTACGTTTCCAGGCAACTTGGTTTGTCCTGCCCAAAACTCCCAGTTTTTAGCAAATTTCCATTTAATAACAGCATCTAAAATGTATCGAGGTGTATTTCGGTTAAAAGCGTTTGCTCCAGAAATATCTCTATTGGACAGTCCTAATTCGATTTTATAAATTAGATTTTTATTATAGGCAAATCCATCAAACTTCAGACGTGCGCGACGTACAATAAAATTATGCTCTGGACTTTCATAAATATCACCATTGTAATCCCACGATGACATTGAACGCACTTGAAAACGTGGTGCAAATTTTACACTAAACGTGCTGTCCTTTGCAACAAAATTGACCAGCCCTTTGCCGAAAGAAGTATCGCTAATTTCTTGAGCTTGAGTGTTAATTGATAAGAAAACAATAGGAATTAATAATAGTATTTTTTTCATTTTATTTTGGATATTAGTTTTTGTCAATGCAAAAGTCTAAATCCAATGTTAACTTAATGTTTCCTAAGCATTAAATTTAAATAAAAAGACTGCCGTACCTGAATCTTGAGCGGTCAAAATTAAAGAAGCAAGAGAGAATAGGATTAGAAAATAGTATTTCATTATTTGTGAATTTTAATACATTTAATTTTTTGCAAAATTACATTTGAAAACCGCTTTGGATGATATCCCAATCTTTATAAAACCATTAACTCAATGTTACTAAAACCCACTAAAACATTCTTTTCGAAACATTTACTTAACATTGAAAATTACTATCTTGCACACATGAGTAATAGCATGAATTGGGAACAATTATTATCCTTAAAACGACAAGGGGATACCAACAAGCGCTTGCGTAACGAACAAGACGAAACACGATTGGGATTTGATGTCGATTATGACCGTATTATTTTTTCTACAGAATTTAGAAGCCTGCAAGATAAAACTCAGGTGATCCCTCTTTCGTCTACCGACTTTGTACATACACGTCTGACGCATAGTCTAGAAGTGAGTGTTGTGGCGCGGTCATTGGGAAGAAAAGCGGGTGTAAAAATTTTAGAAAAACACCCAGCCTTGCAAGAAATACATGGCTATAAACCCAATGATTTTGGGGCTATTGTTGCCGCAGCGGCATTAGCACACGATATAGGAAATCCACCTTTTGGTCACTCTGGAGAAAAGGCCATTGGACATTTTTTTAAACATGGTGCTGGACAACATTTTAAAAAAGAACTAACACCCAAACAATATCAAGACCTCTGTGATTTTGAAGGCAATGCCAATGGGTTTAAAATTTTAACTCAAGATTTGGAAGGTCAACCTGGGGGTTTACGCCTTAGCTATGCGACTCTAGGCGCTTTTACAAAATATCCGAAAGCTTCGCTCCCCAAAAAGCCAACCCCACACATTGCTTCAAAAAAGTATGGGTTTTTTCAAAGTGAAGAAAGCATATTTTTTGAAGTCGCAAAAGAACTAGGACTTTTAAAAATAAACCCTAATGACCATCAATTTGTAAGACACCCGCTAACGTATTTGGTTGAAGCCGCAGACGATATTTGCTATACCATTATTGATTTTGAAGATGGAATTAATTTAGGTCTTATTGAAGAGGAATTTGCGCTAGAGTATTTAATTAACTTGGTTAGAGACAGCATTCAAACCAAAAAATATAACGCGCTTCCAACAACACAAGCTAGAGTAAGCTATTTAAGAGCTTTGGCCATTGGAACTCTTATTGACGATGCCGTAGCTATTTTTATAAAAAATGAAACTGCAATTTTAAATGGAACTTTTGATGTTTCACTACTAGAAAAAAGTAAATACCAAGCCCAAATAAATGACATTATAAAATTAAGTATAGAGCGAATTTATAATGCAAAAGAAGTTATCGACAAAGAAATATCTGGTTTTGAAATTATCAATGAATTGCTTTTACGTTTTACAACAGCGGTGAATAATTGTCATGAAAACAAAGCCAGTAGTTACGATAAACTGTTAATGAAATCACTTCCAGAAGATATGGAACTTCAGCACCAGAAGTTGTACAACCGTTTGATGGGCGTATGTTCTGTGGTTGCCTCATATTCCGATAGTAAAGCGGTATTGATGTATAAAAAACTCAAGGGGTTGACGTTCTAAAGGGTTTTTAGAAATGCGCTTAACGCATCATCATCAAGTCCTAGCTGTTTTTGCAGTTCCTTTGTGGTTCCATGTTCTATAAATTCATCTGGAATGCCTTTAATATAAATGGTATTTTTAAAATTATGCTGCGCTGCAAACTCTAAAACAGCACTTCCAAATCCCCCACGAATTGTCCCATTTTCTACGGTTACAATGGTAGAGTAATTTTTAAAAATAGCTTTTAATAAGCGTTCATCAAGGGGTTTTATAAAACGCATATCAAAATGAGCGATTTCCAAGTTTTCAATAGCATTTTGAACATTATTTGCAATGGCACCAACAGAAAGCACCGCAATTTTTTGCCCCTCTTGAAGCTGTACGCCTGTTCCAATAGTTATCGTCTCAAAATCCTGTTTCCAATTCAAAATCTTGCCACGTCCTCTGGGGTAACGAATGGCGATAGGATGTTCCAATCCTTGCTGCGCCGTATACATGATATTTCTAAGCTCAATTTCATTTCTGGGAGCAACAATAATCAGATTTGGAATACAACGCAAATAGGCAATATCAAAAACACCGTGGTGTGTAGCTCCATCTTGGCCAACAAGTCCGGCACGGTCCAAACAAAATATGACGGGCAAATTTTGTAATGCAACATCGTGAATCACTTGATCATATGCACGTTGTAAAAACGTGGAATATATGGCACAAAAAGGAACTAATCCTTGTGTCGCCATACCAGCAGCCAAAGTGACGGCATGTTGTTCGGCGATTCCAACATCAAAAGCGCGTTTTGGAAAAGCTTCCATCATAAATTTTAAAGAACTTCCAGTTGGCATAGCAGGGGTTATTCCTACAATGTTTTTATTTTCTGTAGCAAGTTCTACAAGTGTTTTTCCAAAAACATCCTGAAACTTAGGCGGAAGATGCGTTTTATCAGAGGGGATTAAATCTCCAGTTTTGGCATTAAATTTTCCAGGAGCGTGGTATACCACTTGATTGTCTTCGGCTTGTTTTAGACCTTTTCCTTTGGTGGTTATCACATGCAAAAACTTTGGCCCTTCAACCTTTTTTAGACGTTCCAATTCTTGAACTAAAGCATTGAGGTCATGCCCGTCAATAGGGCCAGAATATTCAAAATTGAGCGCTTCAAAAATATTATCTTCCTTTTGTTGTCCTTTTTTGACATTGGTCAAATATTGTTTGAGTGCTCCTACACTTGGATCAATTCCAATGGCATTATCGTTTAATATCACCAACAAATTCGCCTTGGTAACGCCTGCATGATTTAAACCTTCAAAAGCCATTCCGCCAGCAATTGAAGCATCTCCAATGATTGCAATATGGTGTTTTTGAAGACCTTTGAGTTGACTCGAGATGGCCATTCCTAGTGCCGCAGAAATAGACGTTGACGCATGACCAGTTCCAAAAGTGTCAAATACACTTTCGCTACGTTTTGGAAATCCGCTAAGCCCCCCATATTGTCTGTTGGTATGAAAATTAGTCCTACGCCCTGTCAATAATTTATGGCCATAGGCCTGATGGCCAACATCCCAAAGCAATATATCCTCTGGTGTTTCAAAAACATAGTGCAATGCAATAGTGAGTTCCACGACTCCCAAACTTGCGCCTAGATGTCCTTCTTTGGAAGCCACAATTTTGATGATAAATGCTCTTAATTCTTGAGCAAGTTGTGGCAAGTCCTCTTTTGCTAAGGTTCGCAAATCTTGTGGATGATTGATATGGTCTATTAATTTTTTTTGCACATTACAAAAATACAAGAGAAATTGTATTTTTGCTTGATAATCAAGATTTAATGCTGAGGTGATATTATGGAAGCACTATTTGATGACACTTATTTTATGAAAAAAGCCTTAACGGAAGCCGAAATGGCTTTTGAAAAAGGTGAAGTGCCAGTTGGGGCTGTTGTTGTGGTCGATAACCAAATTATTGCTCGCGCGCATAACTTGACCGAACTTCTGAATGATGTGACTGCCCATGCCGAAATGCAAGCCATAACCGCAGCATCTAATTATCTAGGCGGAAAATTTTTACACAATTGTACATTATACGTCACTTTGGAACCTTGCCAAATGTGTGCTGGAGCGCTCTATTGGAGTCAAATTTCTAGAGTGGTCTATGGTGCCAAAGACCAAGAACGAGGGTTTACAACAATGGGAACCTCATTGCACCCAAAAACAAAAATTGTTGGGGGGCTATTAGCCGAAGAGGCATCAGAGTTATTAAAACGCTTTTTTATCCAGAAGCGTAATTTGAATTAATTTTAGTTTATTCAAAATCTCTCATTTTATCAAGATTTTCTTTAGTAAGCATATAGTCTGAGGCCTTTTTGTCTTTCCAGTGGTAATAGGAAAATAGAGGAAATACAATAAAAAACAAACCTGCAACGCCAAAGCCAATAAGTTTTTCGGAATCATCAACGTCTAAAAAAAATCCTGAAAGGATGCTACCAATGGCACAAATAAAAAGAAACCAAATAAGGTATTTCATGATTTGAAATTTTTATGTTGTTTTCAGCCCCAGTTCGTCCAATTGACTGTGGTCAATAGGTGCAGGAGCATCAATCATCACGTCTCTACCAGAGTTGTTTTTTGGAAACGCAATAAAATCACGAATGGTTTCTTGGCCACCCAAAATGGCCACCAATCGATCTAAACCAAAAGCAATTCCACCATGAGGGGGTGCACCATATTCAAAGGCATTCATTAAAAATCCAAATTGGGCTTTGGCTTCTTCTTTGGTAAAGCCCAAGTGGTCAAACATTAGTGCTTGTGTTTCTTTATCATGTATTCTAATAGAACCACCACCAATTTCGTTGCCATTGAGGACAAGATCGTAGGCATTGGCTTTGACGTCTACGGGGTTGGAATCTAGTAATTCTATTTGTCCGGGTTTAGGCGAAGTAAACGGATGGTGCATAGCATGATAACGTTCAGTATCTTCGTCCCATTCTAATAAAGGAAAATCCACGACCCAAAGGGGTGCAAATTCGTCGGGTTTTCTTAAGCCTAATCGTTCTGCCATTTCCATACGTAATGCGCTTAGTTGTGCACGGACTTTATTAGTTTCACCAGAGAGTACACAAATAAGGTCACCGGCTTTTGCATTTGTGGCTTTTGCCCAATTGGCCAAATCGTTTTGGTCATAAAATTTATCAACAGAAGATTTATAAGTACCATCTTCGTTGCAACGTACATAAACCATTCCTAGAGCGCCAATTTGTGGTCGTTTGACCCAATCGATAAGTTGATCAATTTCTTTTCTAGAATAAGTATTACCTCCGGGAACAGCAATCCCTACAACGAGTTCTGCAGCGTTAAACACCTTAAAATCTTTGTGTTGCGCAACCTCGTTAAGTTCGCCAAACTCCATTCCAAAACGAATATCTGGTTTGTCGTTGCCGAAACGTTTCATGGCCTCGTCAAAAGTCATTCTTGGAAATTCTGCTATATCCACCCCATTTATTTCTTTAATTAAATGACGTGTTAAACCTTCAAAGGTATTTAAAACATCTTCCTGCTCTACAAAGGCCATTTCGCAGTCAATTTGCGTAAATTCTGGTTGACGATCGGCACGCAGGTCCTCGTCTCTAAAACATTTGACGATTTGGAAGTATTTGTCCATACCACCAACCATTAATAGCTGTTTGAACGTTTGTGGCGATTGTGGTAGTGCATAAAATTGTCCTTCGTTCATTCTTGATGGCACCACAAAATCTCTTGCGCCCTCTGGTGTTGATTTAATTAAATAAGGGGTTTCCACCTCAATAAACCCATCTTTAGATAAATAGTTACGAACTTCTTGTGTGACTTTGTGTCTGAAAATCAAATTTTCTTTTACAGGATTTCTTCTAATATCCAAATAGCGGTATTTCATTCGAAGTTCTTCGCCACCGTCTGTGTTGTCTTCAATGGTAAAAGGGGGTACTTCTGCGGGGTTTAGAATTTTAAGCGCTTCTACCAAAATTTCGATATCTCCAGTTTCAATATTTGGATTTTTTGAAGCACGCTCAATTACTTTTCCTGTAATTTGAATGACATATTCACGGCCTAAATTTCTGGCCACTTCCATCAGTTTTTCATCCGTACGATCCGCATCAAAAACAAGTTGTGTGATGCCATAGCGGTCGCGTAAATCTACCCATGCCACAAATCCTTTGTCTCTAGATTTTTGAACCCAACCCGCTAGGGTGACTTTTTTATTGATGTGTGATGCTCTAAGTTCACCACAATGATGCGTTCTGTACATTTAATTCGTTTAGTTGGGCAAATTTAACATTATTATATTAAAAGAAAGGACTTCTAAGAGGCAACATTCACTTTTTTGGTTTTTATTTTATTGATTAAATAATACAAAATTGGGACAACAACCAGGGTAAGGAAGGTAGCAAAAGTAAGACCATAAATGATGGCCCAGCCCATTGGCCCCCAAAAAGCTACATTTTCTCCTCCTATATAAAAATTAGGGTTCAGTTCTGTCACCAGTGTTTTGAAATTGATATTAATTCCAAGTGCTAATGGCAAAAGTCCCAAAATTGTAGTCATTGCTGTAAGAAGCACCGGTCTAAGACGCGTTTTTCCGCCTTCAACCACACATTCCAAAAGCTGAGAAGAGCTGAGTTTTTCAGATGAATTGAGGTTCAATTCTTTTCGTTTTCTAGCAATAATCAAATTGATATAATCAATAAGAACTATGGCATTGTTTACCACAATTCCAGCCAATGAAATGATTCCAATCATTGTCATCAAAATCACAAAATCCATTCTAAAAATAAGTAAGCCAAATAGGACACCAATTAGACTTAAAAACACCGATATAGAAATAATAATTGGTGTTGTTGCAGAGTTGAATTGTGCCACCAAAATGAGAAATATAATTGAGACCGCAATAAGAAGGGCTTTGCTTAGAAAAGCCATTTCTTTGGCTTGCTTTTCTTGTTCGCCCGTAAAGTTGATATTGACGCCTTTTGGGATTTCAAAATCCGTTATAAATTCACGAATATTGTCATTGACTTGTGTGGGGTTATAGTCGTTAAGGACATTGGAGTAGAGCGTTACCACACGATCCAAATCAATACGTTTTACAGCACTAAAACTCGATTGGTTTTCGGTCGTGGCAATGGCCGAAATTGGGACTTGTTTTATCTGCCCACTGCCTTGATCTCTAAATGTTATTTTTTGATTTAACAATGCTGTTCTTTTATATCTGAATTTTTCATTTAAACGGATATTAATGGGATAGTCATCAGTTAGGTCTTTGTATGTAGACACTTCTTTTCCATAAAGCGCTGTTCTAAGGTTGGCACCAATTTGACCTGTTGAAACACCGAGTCGTCTTGCTTTTTGACGGTCAACACTGACTAATAGTTCGGGTTTCCCTTGATCAATATCGAGTTTTAGTTCTTCAATACCTGGAATATTGGCCGCATTTATAAATGCTTTTAAGTTGTTGGCCGTCTCTAGAATTAACTCATAATCATCGCCTTTAATTTCTAAATTAATAGGAGAGCCTGTTGGAGGGCCATCGGCAGGTTTATCTACAACGATACTTACACCAGGATAATTATTTATGACATTTCGAATATCAATCAAAACTTGCTCAGAACTAACGCCTTGGCGGTCTTGAAATTTTACAAAATCAACAGTAATTCTTGCTTTGTTTGGTGTATTTCCACCCGATTGCCCTTTACTCGGATCGGAAGTGCCTTCGCCAACTTGACCAATAACAGAAGTTACTAAAAAATTCTCCCCGTCTTTTTCATATTTTTTAAGATGATTTTCAATATCTGCTTCAATTCTTTTAGAAAGTAAATTGGTGTCTTCGATATCTGTACCAATAGGATATTCTATAAATACAAATACTTGTTTGGCTTCAGTATTTGGAAAAAACAAAACTTTGGGCGGAAAAGTACTCATAAGCCCAATGGCTACAAAAAGTAGCGCAAATGTGCCAACAACAATAGCATATGGCTTTTTGCCTTTTAAGTTTTTTATGAGGAATTTTTCATAAATATTTTCCAATTTATTGACGAAAGTTACCTTGTCTTTTTTTGGTGTAATTTTCATGTAAAGTGAAATCAACATAGGGTTGATGACCAATGCCACAAACAACGAAGAACTGAGTACAATAATAAGTGTTATGGGCAACCATTGCATAAATTTTCCAATAATACCGTCCCACAAAATAAGTGGAAAAAATGCAGCTAGGGTTGTAGCCGTTGAAGCAATAATAGGCAAAGCGACTTCGCCAACACCAAGTTTTGCAGCTTTCATTCTAGGCATGCCTTCGTCTATTAAACGATAGACGTTTTCTACAACCACAATACCATTATCTACCAACATCCCTAGTGCAATAACTAGCGAAAACAATACCATAGTGTTGAGGGTTACCCCTATTGAACTTAAGATAATAAAAGAAAGAAACATTGATAACGGAATTGCTATTCCTACAAATAATGCATTTCTAAATCCTAAGAAAAAGTAAAGCACTGCAACGACCAAAATAACCCCAAGAACGATGCTGTTTTCCAAGTCGGCTACCATGGTTCTGGTATCGTTAGACTGATCGTTTGTTTTTGAAATTACCAGATTGTCCGGGAATACACTTGCTTTAGATTCTTCAATTATTGCATCTATTTTTGAGGAGGCTTTAAGTAAATTTTGTCCACTTCTTTTTTTGACATCTAACATCACAACAGGCTGTGAATATTCTCTGGCGTAACTTTGTTTTTCTTGCTCTTTAAATTGGACTTCTGCAATATCACGAAGGTAAACAATGTTGCCTTTTTCACTTTTGACAATAATATTTTTTACTCCAAGAGGATCTTTAAATTCTCCAACCACACGAACAGTTCGTCGTGTTCCATTTTCGAGAATATCGCCACCAGACACACTTCGGTTTTCAAAAGCAATTGCATTTTCTATATCATTAAAACTAATTTTTGAAGCTTCCATTTTATATAAATCAACAGCAACTTCCAGTTCTTTTTCTTGAATACCACGAATATCTACACTAGAAATTTCAGCTAATTTTTCAATCTCATCTTCCAAATGCTCACCATATTCTTTAAGTTGATCCATTGAAAAATCTCCAGAAAGATTGATGTTCATAATAGGCATTTGTTCACTAAAATTCATTTCGGTGATGCTAGGTTCTGTCGGTAAATCTTTTGGGAAATCCTTGTCTGCCATTGCAATATCGACCTTATCCTTGACCTTTTGTAAGGCCTCAGAGGGGGTGATATCAAAATTAAATTCAACATTAATACTCGAGTATCCTTGAATGGAGTTTGAGGTAATTTTATCAACTCCAGTAATGGAATTTATTTCTTTTTCAAATCGTTTTGTAATCAGTTTTTCTACATCTAATGCAGAATTTCCAGGGTATGGCGTTCCAACATAGATTTGTGGTACTATTATTTCTGGAAAATTCTCTCGAGGCATACTGGTATAAGAAATTAACCCACCAAGAACAACAATTAATGTAATTACTGCGACTGTTGATTTATTTGAAATCGCCCAAGAAGAGAGCTTAAATTCTTTGTTTGTTTTTGTACTCATACCTATTTAATCAACAAGAGTTACTATTTCATCTGCTTTTATAAGTCGTGATCCTTTGTCTACCACAAGCGTATTTTTCGTTAACCCCTCCGTGATAAACGATTGATTGTTGTAGGTCATTTGTACATTTACATATGTTTTTTGAGTTGTATAAACTTCCCCCTCTTTTTTTAGTGTAAATACAAATGTTTTACCTAATCTATCTTTTTGTAAAATGGTTGTTGGTAGCACAATACCATTGGCCTGAAAGTCTTTTATTTTGACATCTGCAAGTAAATTTGCCTTGATGTCGTTATTAGTATTATTCAGATCTACACGTACCTTGAAACTCCGGTTGTTTGGATTGATAAAATTACCAACTTGAGTAACTTTGGAAATCATTGTTTTGTCTAAGGATGGAAAATTAAGTTCTACCTCAGTGCCTTTTTTTATAGATTTCAAATAAGTTTCTGTGACTTCACTCTCAACATGTATTTTATCTAGATTCACTAGTCGAAGTACAGGCATTTGAGGTACTGCAAGGCCTCCAACTTTTCCAAAAATTTCATCGATTATTCCTGAAAAAGGAGCAACAATTTTTAGTTTTTTTGCTTGTGCATTTATACTTTTCAAGCTGTTTTCTAGACCTTCTTTTTTGGCTTTTGCTTGAAGAAATTGCATTTCACTACCAATATTTTGATTCCATAAGCGTTGCTGACGCTCAAAAGTTGTTGTTGCTAAATCCAATTGAGTTTGTAGTTCAACAATTGAACTTTCAATAATGGAATTATCGATTTGCGCCAAAACAGCACCTTTAGCTACTTTTTGACCTTCTTTTACGTATATTTTTGTAATGTTACCGCCACTCTCTGGGTAGAGCTCAACACTTTGATCGGCCTCAATAGTTCCTTGAACTTCAATAAAATGATTGAAAATTTGTGTTTCGGTCATAAATGCGGTGACTGGAGTAAATCGCTTTAGAGTGTCCAATTTTGAAATTTCTACATCTACTGATTTGAGTACAAGACTCAAGCTGTCAATTTGTGCAATTAAATCACTTTTTTGTGCTTTCAGTTTTGTAAGCGACGCAGGTTCTTTGTTTGTTTTTCCACAAGCAATAAAGATTGCAAGAAAGGAAAATAATACTATATTTTTCATGACTATTTGAGTATTGATTTTAATCATTTTTTAAATTTTTAATTTTCGTTTGGGTTTACAAGTGCATCTAGGATGACATACTTATTAATAAGATTAAACATCCCTTGAATATATTGTTGTTGAGCAGAATAAAGTTGTGTTTGAGCTTGACTTAACTCAAAACTAGAAGCCATTCCTTCTGCGAATTTTATTTGATTTTTTTGTTCAATTCTTTCGGCGAGTTCTAGCGCCTGTTTTTTGGTGTCTAAATCTTGCGAAGCAAAATTAAAATCACTTTTCGCACGTTGTATTTCAAGCTCTATTTTTTGTTTAACATCGTTCAAATTTCTTTTTGACTTTTCTAAATTGATTTTTGCCTTTTGCGTTAATGATGTTCTCCCAAAAGAACTAAATAAAGGGATGGACATATTAACCCCAAACTGCGAAGCACCAAACCATTTTTGTGAACGGTTCAAGAAATCAAATTCGTTGCTATTGCCAGCATAAGACCCATTAATAAAAGCATTTATTGTTGGAAGTGCTTTACTTTTCTCGAGTTTAAGTAATAATTTTTTAGAACGAAAATCATTTTCAGCTATTTTAAAATCAATCACATCCTCAGCACTACTATCTACATTTTCTGAGTTTTTTAGTTGAGTTACCAAAACCAATTGTTCAAGCGAATCCGTAAGTTGAACTTTAGTATTAATGTCAAGCCCAACGGTCAAATTAAACATTTGATAGGCGATTTTTTTTAGATTAAGATTATAATTTCTACTGCTTTCAAGTCCAGACAAAGTAAGTTGGAGTTGCTCAATACTTTCTTGTTCAATCATCCCATTTTTGTACACCTCTCGTAATTCAGAAATATTTTCCTCTACCACCGTTATATTTGAATTGATGATTTTAAGATTTTCTTCTGTCATCAGGATATTTCCATAAGCATTTACAACAGCTTTTCTTATCTCAGACAAGGTTTTTTCTTTCGCGTTTTTAGAGATTTCCAAATACACTTTCGCGGCTTGTAATCCTACAAGGTAAGAACCGTCAAATATTTTTTGATTTAGTGTTACAGAACCATTCATTGTTTGTGTAGTACCAAAAGCAACTTCTGTAAATTGACCTGGTGTTCCACCAAAAAATTCAGCAGGAATTAGAGACACTTGCTGCTTGATCCAATTGTTGTAGGCCACATTGGCACTGATTTGAGGAAGTCCTGTTGAGGTTGTTTGCCATTTTTGAAGTTGTGCCAAACGCACATCACTTTCACTATTTTTTGCGGCTGTATTATTTTGAAAAGCATAGTCAATGGCATTTTCAAGTGATAATACAACAGGCTCGTTTTGAGCAATTATACCCATTGGTATCAGTAAAAGGGCGATTATTCTAAACATATTAGGATTTATTTTTTTTAACATAATTATTAAGTAGTTTGAGTCCATTTTCGGTCACAATAGCACGCAAGTGATATTCCAAATAACTTTCCATGAGGTAGTTTTTATCAAACATTGATTCAGAAAATACACTGGTATCTCGAATTCCTGTCATCCCAACAAAATAAACTCTTGAAATAAATGCAGTGTCAATTTCTGGTCTAAAAAGCTGTAGCTCCACGCCTTTTTTTAGGCTATTTTCAACAGAAGAGTGCATTTTTTGAAATTTTTTGACCTGTAATTGATCAAAAATCTTTGGATAATATTTTTTGAGTTGATATTGAGCAGAAACACGTTCCTTTTTTAAAAAATTAATTAAAAACAACTTCGTGTTATACAATTCTTCAATGGGGTTGACGGCATTTTTTTTGATTTGTTCAATGCCTTTGTAGATGTACTCCAGTACAGAAAATGTTACTGCACTTACAAGCTCGGTTTTGTTTGAAAAGTGAGCATATATGGTTTTCTTCGAAATACCAAGTCCAGTTGCAATATCATCCATAGTCACATTCTTGAACCCAAGGGTCAAAAACAGTTCTTCAGATTTCTTTATAATTTTTTCTTTCATAATATAGGGAAGGCAAAGATACACTAGGAAACTTAAAACACAGTTAAAGTTTCCAAGGTTTTACAAAAATTTAACATTTGTTCAGACTTAGTTCATTTTATATGGGAAATCTGTTATTTTTGTTTAGATGAAAGCTATAGAACACTATCAAAAACAGTTTGTTACTCATTTGGAGCACTACAACAAGCCAAGAACTCCAAAAAATTTATACGACCCCATACAGTACATTCTCAATTTGGGAGGAAAGCGATTGAGGCCAACCCTTACTCTAATGTCTGCAGATTGTTTTAATGGTGATGTCTCCGCTTCGTTGGATGCTGCTTTAGCCATAGAAGTCTTTCACAATTTTTCATTGATTCACGATGATATTATGGATAAAGCCCCATTGCGTAGAGGCCAACAAACTGTCCACGAAAAATGGGACTTAAATACTGGAATTTTATCTGGAGATGCCATGCTTATTTTGGCGTATCAATTGTTTGAATCTTACAACGCTAGCCAGTTTCAACAACTCACTACATTATTTAGTAAAACAGCTTTGGAAGTTTGTGAAGGACAGCAATATGATGTTGATTTTGAAACACGTTTTGATGTTACTATTCCAGAATACATAAAAATGATTGAATACAAAACTGCAGTTTTGGTAGGCGCTGCCATGCAAATGGGCGCTATAGTGGCAGAAGCATCTGTAGAAGATCAAAAAAAGGTGTATGATTTTGGACGGTATTTAGGCATTGCATTTCAGTTGCAAGACGACTATTTGGATGCTTTTGGAGACCCAAAATTGTTTGGAAAACAAGTTGGTGGTGATATTATTGAAAATAAAAAAACCTATTTATTTCTCAAAGCTATGGAGCTTGGAACAGATTCTTGTAAATCCACTTTGAAAAATTTGTTTAGCAAGACAAGTTTCTCCACCAATGAAAAAGTATCACAAGTTTTGGAACTTTTTGAAGATATTGGCGCAGCCATTGCCACCAAAACAGCTATTGAAGACTACACAAAACGAGCGTTTAATGTCTTGGATGAACTTCAAATTGAATCTACAAAAAAACAGTTGCTTAAGAATTTTGGAATGCAATTGATGAATAGAGCCTCATAAATCCTAAAAAACACTAATATTTATCTAATATAAAACCATAAAAAGAGTTTTAGGTTTTGCTAAAAGTTGTATTTTTGAATTAAATTTTATATCGTTTAATTTTTTAAATCGATTCGAATAAATTAATGGACAAATATTCTTTTTTAAATGCAGCACACACCGCTTATTTTGCTGATTTGTACGAACAATATCAGCAAGATCCAGACAGCGTTGAGCCTAGTTGGAGAGCATTTTTTCAAGGATACGATTTTGGAAGCGACAATTATGGCCTCAATGGAGAAGTTGTAGAGGGTGTTAGTACTCAAGTCCCCGAGCATGTACAAAAAGAATTTCAAGTAGTAAAACTCATAGACGCTTACAGAACTAGAGGTCATCTTTTCACAAAAACCAATCCTGTACGTGAGCGCCGTAAATATGCACCAACATTAGAAATTGAAAATTTTGGACTTCATCAAAACGATTTAAATACCGTTTTTAATGCTGGTGAAATTTTGGGGATTGGACCACAAACCCTTCATCAAATTCGCAAGCATTTAGAAGCAATTTATTGTGATGCCATTGGAGTTGAATACATGTATATTCGTCAACCCGAAGAAATTCAATGGATACAAAATAAACTTAATCAGAATGATAATCATGGGCAATTTTCTGCTGATGAAAAAAAACATATTCTAAAAAAACTAAACGAAGCCGTTTCTTTTGAAAACTTTTTGCACACCAAATATGTAGGGCAAAAGCGATTTTCTCTGGAGGGTAATGAGTCCCTAATTCCTGCTCTTGATACGCTTGTAGAAAAAGCAGCTGCAATGGGAGTAAAAGAGTTTGTTATGGGGATGGCTCACAGAGGGCGATTGAATACTTTAACTAATATTTTCGGAAAATCTGCAAAAGATATTTTTAGCGAGTTTGATGGAAAAGACTACGAAGAAGAAGTCTTTGATGGTGATGTTAAATATCATTTAGGCTGGACTAGCGATCGTTTAACGGATAATGGTAATAAAATTAATTTAAGTATTGCACCAAATCCTTCACATTTGGAAACGGTTGGGGCGGTTGTTGAAGGGATTACACGAGCAAAACAAGACCAGTATTATGGCGATAATTTTAGTAAAGTTTTGCCTATTGTTGTACATGGAGATGCGGCCATAGCAGGGCAAGGACTTATTTATGAAGTGGTACAAATGGCCAAACTTGACGGCTACAAAACCAATGGAACCATTCATATTGTTGTTAATAATCAGATTGGATTTACAACAAATTATTTAGATGCTCGCTCAAGTACTTACTGCACAGATGTTGGAAAAGTTACACTTTCTCCAGTATTGCATGTCAATGCCGATGATGTGGAAGCCGTAGTACATGCTGTACGTTTTGCGCTAGATTTCAGAATGGAATTCAAACGCGATGTGTTTATTGATTTATTGGGCTACAGGAAGTATGGGCATAATGAAGGTGATGAACCACGTTTTACTCAACCTAAGCTGTATAAAGCCATTGCAAAGCACAAAAATCCACGAGATATTTATGCTGAAAAATTGATAGCAGAAGGAATTATTGACCGTGACTATATCAAGCAATCTGAGCAAAATTATAAAGCGAGCCTAGAATCAGAATTAGAAGATTCAAGAAAAGAAGACAAAACAGTCATTACCCCATTCATGCAAGAGGCATGGGCTAATTTTTCAAGAGCACGAGCAGATCATATGTTGGAAGTTGTGGACACAACCTATCCAAAAGAAAAACTCAAGCATATTGCAGGAATTATTTCCAACTTACCAAACGACAAAAAATTTATTCGTAAAATTGAACGATTGGTTCAATCTCGACAAACAATGTTTGATCAAGACAAACTAGATTGGGCCATGGCCGAGCATTTGGCCTATGGTTCCTTACTTCAAGAAGGATTTGATGTTCGAATTTCTGGTCAAGATGTAGAGCGAGGTACATTTTCACATCGTCATGCTGTTGTAAAAGTTGAAGACAGCGAGGAAGAAGTGATTCTTTTGAATAACATCAGTTCAGACCAAGGCAAATTTTATATCTATAATTCTTTATTATCTGAATATGGAGTACTGGGTTTTGATTATGGTTATGCCATGGCAAGCCCCAACACACTAGGAATTTGGGAAGCACAATTTGGAGACTTTAGTAATGGCGCTCAAATTATGATTGACCAGTACATTTCATGTGGTGAAGATAAATGGAAAACCCCCAACGGTATTGTAATGCTTTTGCCACATGGCTATGAGGGTCAAGGAGCAGAACATTCTTCTGGACGTATGGAGCGCTATTTACAACTCTGTGCCAAAGACAACATGTTTGTTGCGGACTGTACAACACCAGCCAATATGTTTCATATTTTAAGAAGACAATTAAAAGCAAAGTATAGAAAACCACTCATTGTATTTACACCAAAAAGCTTATTACGTCATCCAAAGGTAGTTTCAACAGTAGAAGACTTTTCAAATGGAAGTTTTAAACCATTAATTGATGATGATTTAGCATCTTCAAAGTCAACTAAAACACTTGTTTTTGTAACGGGAAAATTTTATTACGATCTTTTAGAAGCAAAAGAACAACAGAACAGAAACGATATTGCGTTAGTTCGAATAGAACAACTCTTTCCTCTCCCTGAAACAGAAATTCAAGAAATTTTAGATAAGTATAAAAACGCGGATGACATTGTTTGGGCGCAAGAAGAACCCAGAAACATGGGTGCTTATGCCCATATTTTGATGCATATTGACGCCTCAAAAAATTGGCGTGTAGCATCAAGAAGAAGCTATAGTGCACCAGCAGCAGGAAGTTCAACACGGTCGAAGCGAAGACATCAAGAAGTTATAGATTTTGTTTTTGATAAAACAAAAGACAATCAAAGAAAAAAGACTAAAATAAAATAGAATGATTTTAGAAATGAAAGTGCCTTCCCCAGGCGAGTCTATTACAGAAGTAGAAATTGCAGAGTGGCTAGTTCAAGACGGCGATTATGTCGAAAAAGACCAAGCCATTGCTGAGGTTGATAGCGATAAAGCTACACTAGAACTTCCTGCAGAAGTTAGTGGAACAATCACCCTTAAAGCAGAAGAAGGCGATGCTGTTGAGGTAGGAGCAGTTGTTTGCCTTATAGACACCAGTGCTACAAAACCCGAGGGTAATGATTCACCATCGACCAAAGTAGATACACCAAAACAAGCCCCTACAACTTCGGTTGCTGCACCTAGCAACGAGAATACCTATGCGACAGGGACTGCTAGTCCTGCTGCCAAAAAAATATTAGCAGAAAAAGGGATTGATACAACAACTATTTCTGGTACTGGAAAAGATGGGCGTATTACTAAAGAAGACGCTGTAAAAGCAGTGCCATCAATGGGACAAAAAGTTGATATTGAGGGAAGAGGAGTTACACGCTCAAAGCTTTCTATGTTACGTAGAAAAGTTGCAGAACGATTGGTGTCTGCCAAAAATGAAACGGCCATGCTAACGACTTTTAATGAAGTTGATATGTCGCCAATATTTGAACTTAGAAAACAATACAAAGAGACCTTTAAAGAAAAACACGAAGTAGGACTTGGATTTATGAGTTTCTTTACTTTAGCCGTTGTTCGTGCGCTTAAACTCTTTCCAGCAGTAAATTCTATGATAGACGGAAAAGAAATGATTTCATATGATTTCTGTGATATTAGTATTGCTGTGTCTGGTCCAAAAGGACTTATGGTACCCGTTATAAGAAATGCTGAAAATTTAACATTTAGAGGGGTAGAATCTGAAGTAAAACGTCTGGCGATTCGTGCTAGAGATGGGCAAATTACTGTTGATGAAATGACAGGAGGGACATTTACGATTTCTAATGGAGGTGTGTTTGGAAGTATGTTATCTACACCAATTATCAACCCTCCACAAAGTGGAATTTTGGGGATGCATAATATTATTGAAAGACCTGTTGCTGTAGACGGTAAAGTAGAAATCCGCCCTATGATGTATGTTGCACTTTCGTACGATCACCGTATTATAGACGGAAAAGAATCGGTTGGATTTTTAGTTGCTGTAAAAGAAGCACTAGAAAATCCTCAAGAATTGCTAATGGATAATGACGTAAAGAAGGCATTGGAACTTTAGTGAGCTTCCAACCAATTTTTTCCAATATCTAGTTCAACATCTAATGGTACAACCATTGTGTAGGCATTTTCCATTTCTGTTTTAATTAGCGATTTAATCCTTTCTAATTCAGGTTTGTAAACATCAAAAACAAGTTCGTCATGCACTTGTAACAGCATCTTACTTTTAAAATCTCCTTCATTAAGATTTTTGTAAATATTAATCATTGCAATTTTGATGATGTCTGCGGCACTACCTTGAATAGGTGCATTTACAGCATTACGCTCAGCAGCACCCCGAACAACAGCATTTCTAGAATTGATATCTTTTAAATATCTACGCCGATCGGAAATTGTTTTTACATAACCATTATCTCGTGCAAAATCAATTTGATCAGCAATGTACGCTCGTAATTTTGGATAAGTCGCATAATAGGTATCAATAAGCGCTTTGGCTTCTGTTCTACTTAAATCTGTTTGATTGCTTAGTCCAAAAGCAGAAACACCATAAATAATTCCAAAATTGACGGTTTTTGCATTGCTGCGTTGTTCGCGATTAACCTCAGACAATGGCACATTAAATACTCTTGAAGCAGTAGAAGCATGAATGTCTTCTCCATTTTTAAACGCCTCAATCATGGTTTCTTCTTCGCTTAGGGCCGCAATCACACGTAATTCAATTTGAGAGTAATCTGCTGCAAGTAATATAAAGTCTTCATATCGAGGAACAAATGCTTTTCGAACTTGTCGGCCACGCTCTGTTCGTATGGGAATATTTTGAAGATTTGGATTGATACTACTCAGCCGCCCAGTGGCTGCAACCGTTTGTAGATATTCTGTATGAATTCGTCCTGTATTTTGTAAAACTTGCTCAGGGAGAGCATCAACATACGTGCTTTTTAGCTTCGTCAACCCTCTATATTCTAAAATATTTCGGATGATTTCATGGTCTTTAGCCAGATAAGAAAGTACATCTTCTGCAGTGCTGTATTGCCCCGTTTTTGTTTTTTTAGGTTTATCAACGAGTTTTAATTTTTCAAATAAAATGACACCTAATTGTTTAGGTGATGCAATGTTAAAAACCTCCCCAGCTTTGTCAAAAATATTCTGTTCGAGGGTTTTGATGTCATTATTTAAATCTAAAGACAGACTTTTTAGAAAATCAACATCAAGTCGAATGCCTTCTAATTCCATAGAAGCCAGTACTTTGATTAAAGGAATTTCTATAGAATTGAAAAGATTTAGTGTATTTGCATCAGACATTTCTTTCTTGAAATGCTGAGCTAATTGATATGTAATATCGGCATCTTCAACAGCATACTCAGTAATCGTTTCTAAGCTTACGCTACGCATCGATTTTTGGTGTTTCCCTTTTTTCCCAATCAACTCTTCAATAGCCATAGGCGTATAGTTGAGGTAGGTTTCTGCCAAAATATTCATATTATGACGCATATCGGGGTTGATAAGATAATGTGCAATCATGGTATCAAACAAAGGGCCTTCAACAGAAAGATTGTATTTGTGCAACACCTTAATATCATATTTTAAATTTTGACCAATTTTTTCAATATTCTCATTTTCAAAAAAGGGTCTGAGCTTTTCAATTAATTGCTGAGCTTTTTCTTGTTCATCTGGGAAAGGAATATAAAAGCCTTTGTGTGCTTCCCAAGAAAAAGCAATTCCAACAAGCTTAGCTTCAAGAGGATTGAGGGATGTGGTTTCGGTATCAAAACACACCGATTTTTTTTCTAAAAGTTGTTTTAAAAACAAATCAAAAGCAAAATCACTTTCAATAAATTGATAAAAGTGTGCGACCGATTTTATAGTTGATCTTTCAAATATTGGAGCCACTGAATTTTCTTCAATAGGGGCATCAAAAAGTGAAAATTGACCTGTGCCCGCCGTTGTATTTTTTATGATTTTTGGGGTTCCTTTTTCTGAAGTATTTTCATCAGCATTAGTAGTATCGGCCTTATTTGCTGCAAATGTTTTTTTGAAATTTTCTATTAAACGTCTGAATTCTAATTCTTGAAAAATTTCATTTACTTTTTCATGATTGGGCTCGTCTAGCTCAAAGTTTTTAGCATTAAAATCGACAGGGACATCTAATAAAATTGTGGCTAGTTTTTTCGAAAGCAGTCCGAGTTCTGCGTTGGCTTCAACCTTTTCTCTCATTTTGCCTTTGAGCTGGTGAGCATTTTCAATGAGCCCCTCCATACTTCCGTAGAGATTAATAAATTTTTTTGCTGTTTTGTCGCCTACTCCAGGAAGACCAGGGATATTATCAACCGCATCGCCTTTCATTCCTAAAAAATCTATGACTTGTTTTGGGTCTTGAACTTCAAACTTTTCTTTGACTTCTTCTACACCCCAAGTTTCATAACCACCACCAAACATTGGGCGATACATAAAAATATTTTCGCTGACGAGTTGAGCAAAATCTTTGTCGGGGGTAACCATATAAGTTTGATAGCCTTCTTTTTCTGCTTTTTTGGCCAATGTTCCAATGATATCGTCAGCTTCATATCCATCTTTAACCATAATTGGAATATGCATGGCTTCTAATATTTTATGGATATATGGAACAGCGACTTTTATTCCCTCTGGGGTTTCATCTCGATTTGCTTTGTACTCTGGAAAAACTTCGAGTCGATCTGTACTTCCTCCTTTATCAAAACAAACGGCCAAATGGTCTGGACGCTCTCTTTTTATTACATCCAATAGAGAGTTTGTAAATCCTAAAATAGCAGAAGTGTCAAGTCCTTTAGAATTGATTCTTGGGTTTTTGATAAATGCATAATAGCCTCTAAAAATAAGAGCATAAGCATCAAGAAGAAATAAACGTTTTTGCTGAGCCATTGTTTATACTTTAGGAATTTTTATTAAAATAATCGGATTGAATATTTTGATTTTCTCCATTTTGATATTTTGTCATGCTGAACCACTGATGAATAGAGTAGGCTCCTGTTTCACCTTGTTTATTTACAGCAATATATCCTACTTGAAAATTTTTGTATTGACTGTTGGGTTTGTCGACAATTCGCCGAATGGCTTCTTCGCAGGCTTGTTGAGGTGTTTTCCCTTGACGCATAAGTTCTACGATTAAGAAACTGCCAACGGTTTTTACAACTTCTTCTCCAAGCCCTGTTGCTACAGCACCTCCAACATTATTATCTACAAAAAGCCCTGACCCAATAATTGGGGAGTCTCCAACTCTACCGTTCATTTTGTAGGCCAGTCCGCTCGTGGTGCATGCCCCTGAAATATCACCGTTTTTATCAATGGCTAACACGCCTACAGTGTCGTGGTTTTCGATATTTATTATTGGACTATATTGACTTGTTTCTGCCCATTTTTTCCATGCTAATTTAGAGGCTTCAGTAAGTAAATTTTCTTTTTTAAATCCTTTTGAAATTGCAAATTTTTCTGCGCCTTTTCCTGCAAGCATTACATGTGGAGTGTCTTCCATTACTCTACGGGCCACAGATACGGCATGAGTTATATTTTGTAAAAAAACAACAGCACCACAATTTCCTTGTTCATTCATAATACATGCATCCAGAGTCACATTGCCGTCTCTGTCTGGAAGCCCGCCTTTCCCTACCGATTGTCCTTTTTCATTGGCTTCTTCTATTCGACATCCTTGCTCAACAGCATCTAGCGCACTTCCGCCATCAATTAATATTTTCCACGCTTCCGCCGTAGCAAATTTTACATTCCATGTTGCAATTACAACAGGAATTTGGGGTTTAATTTTTGGATTTACAAAAGTATTTTCAGAAGAATCAACACAACTATTCAACGTCCCAGCAACAGTTATTCCAAGACTTGTTAATGATGCATTTTTGATAAATTTTCTTCTCTTCATTTTCAAATCTTGAAATTAAAGTCCTTGTTTTTGCAATGCAGTTTTTGTTTTAAAAGTATAAAACAATAAATAAACAAAGCATATAACAGCAATCCAGTATGACGATTGTATGCTAAAAATATCTGCTAGTTTTCCTTGAAGCGGGGGAATAATGGCACCGCCTAAAATCATCATAATTAAAAATGCAGACCCTTGTGCAGTATACTTTCCTAGACCTGTAATACTGAGAGCAAAAATACATGGCCACATAATAGAACAAAATAATCCACCAGATAAAAGCGCAAATAAGGCCAATTGTCCAGAACCAAAAACCCCAATTAACATACTTAAAATACCAAGAATACTAAAGATTTTTAAAGTTGCAATTGGATTGTCTTTTGCTAAGAAAAATCCACCAATTTGAGTTGCAACACAAATGCTGAACAAAAGAATTTCATTTGAGGAGTATTTTCCAAAGTTCACTAAAAGTATAACTCCAAAAGCAACATAGGGAACAAGAATAAGCAACCATTTTTTGAGGCCTTTACTTGGATTAAAAACTGTAATTGCACCAACCCATCGCCCAATCATTAATCCACCCCAATATAGTGAAATGAATGGTGCAATTTCGGCATCATTCATTACTTTGAGACCTAGAGGGTTTAAGTTGTTAACTTTATCTGCAACAGATTTTAAAAGTTCTCCCAAGTTACTTTGAATAGTGACTTCCACGCCAACGTATGTAAATATAGCGAGCATACCCAAAACTAGTTGAGGATACTTCATCGCACCCCATCCTTTTGGGGTTTTAGAAGCCCTCGAATTGGCAAAGAATACACTTACTACAACCGCCAATAGAGCTACAAAGAGTAATATTAACCTTGTGTTTTCAACAGCTGCTGTAGCTTCTTTGCCGTTCGAATAAGTGTTAAAAATCACTCCAAAACAAACAGCAATTATAATAGTGAGTCCAACAAGTGTATTTTTGGCTTTGTTTGCAGGTTCAAAACTATCGTTTGATTTTGTGTTTTTTAATTTTTTTGAAAAGTGAAAAAGTGCCGCCGCTGCCAAAAATAAAACCCCAACTCCAATGTATAAAAGCTGAACAGTGTTTAATGTTATCTCATTATTTTTAATCATTTGATTTAGTTCATCTCCAGATAAAGGTGTAGATCCAAAAATAATAAGTGCAATCACAATGGGGCCAATGGTTGTTCCAAAAGAGTTAACTCCCCCCGCAAGATTTAAACGTTGTGAGCCTTTATTGGGATCTCCTAATGAATACACAAAAGGATTTGCAGCGGTTTGTTGTAATGAAAACCCTAGACCTACAATAAAGAGCGCTAATAGTACCAAATAAAAGACAGGCGTATCTCCTTGTTGTGCTTCATCAATAAAAGGATACATAAGCAATGCACCAAGGGCAGAAACGAGTAACCCATAAATAATACCTTTTTTATAACCCCAATTATTCAAAACATCTTTTTTGATACTACTTGACATTACAAAAAGAAATAATGCGCCTAAATAATAGGCGCCATAAAATGCAAAATCGACCAATTGAGATTGGAATTGATCAATATTAAAATAGGTTTTACAAAAAGGGATAAAAACCCCGTTCGAAGCGGCGATAAATCCCCAAAAGAAAAAGACGGTTACTAAAGTTGTTAACGCGGATTGATTGTTTTTTGAACTCATTTCATATTGTATTAAATCTTTCTTTGAGGACAGTTGAAGCCTTATAGAAAGTAGGTTATGTTATTAAGTGTGAAATATACTAACAATAAAAGAATTCTAAAACAATAGTTAAAAATTTTTATTCCACATTAGATGCTAAAGTTTTACACTATTTTTGCGCCAAGTTTTTTAAAAATGATTAGACTTCTAATTTTTATTGGAATTGTTCTTGCCCTAGATTTTTACGCGCTTCAAAGCTTTAGGAGTGTTACAAAAAATCCTTGGGTAACTTCAATTTATGTTCTTTGTTCTATACTAGTGTTGGGCAATATTGTATATCAATCAGTTACATTTGATCGGTCTTCAGGGATAAATCATAGTTTTTATACAGCTTTTGCTTTATTTGTACTTTTGTATGTTCCAAAATTTATCCTAATTGCTGTTATGTTTGGAGAAGATGTTTTTCGTCTTTTCGAAGCAATTTTTAATAAAATCACTTCGCAAAGTAGTACAAGTGTTCCCTTTTTTAAAGGTCGTAGAAAGGTCTTAGGACAACTGGCTTTGGGGGTTGCGGCTATTCCTTTTTTGTCAATTTTATATGGAATTACAAAAGGGAAATATAATTTTAAAGTTCTTAAATATACTTTGTTTTATGATGATTTACCTCACGAATTTGACGGCTATAAAATCACACAAATAAGCGATATCCACAGCGGAAGTTTTGACAAAAAAGCAAAAATTGAGTATGCCATTGACTTAATTAATGAACAAGAATCGGATGTGATTATGTTTACAGGCGACTTGGTCAATAGTAAAACTTCTGAAATGGAACCTTGGAAAGCAACATTTTCAAAATTAAGTGCCAAAGATGGAATATTTTCTGTTTTGGGGAATCACGATTATGGAGATTATACGCGCTGGCCATCAAAAGAAGACAAAGAAAAAAACTTTCAAGACATGCTGAAACTTCAAGAGCAGATGGGATTTCAATTACTTTTGGATGAAGCGAGATTTATAGAAAAGAAAGGTGCTCGAATTGCAGTGATTGGTGTAGAAAACTGGGGTAAAGGTTTTAAGCAAAAGGGGGATTTAAAAAAGGCAACCTCTCAAATTTCTGATGATGACTTTAAAATATTGTTAAGCCACGACCCTTCGCATTGGGAATATGAAGTTACAAAAGATAAGCTCCATTATCATCTAACTCTTAGTGGTCATACCCATGGAATGCAATTTGGCATTGAAATTCCTGGATTAGTTAAATGGAGTCCAATAAAATGGCGCTATAAATACTGGGCAGGATTATATGAACAAGATGGGGAATATCTTAATGTTAATCGTGGTTTTGGATTCTTGGCTTTTCCAGGGCGAGTTGGGATTTGGCCAGAAATCACGGTGATTACATTAAAAAAAGGCAAATACGAGGTTAAATAACCTGTAATTTCTTTAAATAAATAAAAAAATTACTCTGATTTAATTTTCTTTTTTTAATATTGTATTAGATGATTTAACAAAATTTATATCAAATCATTCAATTAATTGCAATATCATGTCCAAATTTGGAGAATTAATAGATGTTGAAGTTCCTGTTCTTTTCGATTTTTTTACAGAGTGGGACGAAGCTTCAAATGCCATGCACGATGTACTTCGAGACGTGGCTGCTGCACTTGGCGATAAAGCCAAAGTCATAAAAATAGATGTTGAAAAAAATCAAGCCCTTTCTGAAGCCCTAAGAATCAAAGGATTGCCTACACTCATTATTTATAAGTCTGGTGATATGAAATGGCGACAAAGTGGAGAGCTTGATGCCAATACCATCATTGGTCTCATGCAAAATCACATGTAATTTTTTACACTTATATGCTGAGATTGGACTAGTCTTACAATTCTTCCCCCGTGAAAAGACGTAAATATCCATTGAATTTTTCCATTTCAGCTTTGATGAAATCTTTGTCTTCATACAAACTGATAGTGTCTACTAAACCTTTGTAGCGCTCAATATCGAAATAGACATTTTGAATATATTTGGATTGATTATCATTGGAAACTTGACCAAAATAGTTAAGATTTTCTTGATATTTCACGGCAACTTGTTGATAGAGTTCTCGTGCTTTTTCCTTTGCGTCTACTTCATAATAAGCTCCTATAAATGGTTCAAGGAAAGTGTAGTATCCAAAAATATCAACGGGCATTTTTTCCATTGCCAAATCCGTAATTTCTTCGGCTTTGTCTAGCTGTTTTTCATTAATGAGATCTTCAATCAATCGCGCCATATGCCCTCTGTATGTGATACTATTCCTACGTGTCTCAACATCGTGATACACCTCTGGATTACCACTATTGCCCCATTCCCAGTTTTTAATGAGGTCGTACATTTTTTCAGTATCAATTCGCCCCATAAAAGGACTTCCTTTTTGAATAGGTGTTTTTATAGGAACAAGTTTGTATGCAATTCCATCTAATTGCAAATAGTCTTTCATCCAAATATAATCGTCATCACCAAAGGCTCCACCACTAAAATATATGGGACGTTCCCAGTTGTTTTGTGCAATGATATCGAGCATCATCATACGATTTTTCATAATGGCTTGCCCCGTAATTTTAATATCAATATAGTCCACAATTTTATCCGCATCTTTTGCTGCAACAATGCCATTTTTTAGGACGGCTTCTTTGTTTACAGGAATTCTGACATATTCTGTAGGGGCATAGTTTGCATTCAAATCTTGATTGCGTTGTCCTATTGTTTGATAACCTTGTTGTTCCAAAACATAGCCGTATTTGGTTCGCTCGTCATCACTAGAAATAAAATCCATAAATTGATTAATTTCTAGCGTGTCTTTAGTTACCACTTCTTTTATGATGTAATCACGAGTTCCCCATTTATATTGATCGTGTGTTAGTTTTGATGGTATTGGATCGCTATCATAGGCCTTTCGTTTCATTTGATCGATATACCAATCCACATTAAAAAGACTTGTACATACCACACGGACATCTCTTCGAATTCCTTCAATCTCTTGTGCATACCAAAGCGGAAATGTATCATTGTCTCCAATGGTAAAAATAATAGCATTTGGCGCACAGGATTCCAAATAATTTACGGCCATTGCATGAGCTGTTCTTCTATTGGAACGATCGTGATCATCCCAATTTTGACTAATTAAAATTCCAGGAACAGCAACAAGACATAAAACACTTATTGCTGGTGCAATAAGTTTGGATTTGCTAAATGTTTGGAATTTATTACAAAGGGCATAAACTCCAATCCCTATCCAAAGCGCAAAGACATAAAATGAACCTACCAAAGAATAGTCTCTTTCCCGAGGTTCAAAGGGTCTAACGTTGGTATAGACCTGTATGGCTATTCCAGTGAATAAGAAAAACACCAACATGGTCCAAAATATTTTTTTGTCTCTGTTGAACACAAAAAACAAACCGATTAACCCCAATAATAATGGAAGTAAATAATACGTATTTCGAGCTTTGTTGTTTAGAACATCACTTGGGAGGTTTTTTTGAGAAATTCCTAAAAGATATTCATCAATAAAATTGATTCCTGTTAGCCAATTGCCATGCAAATCCATTTTTCCTTGAATATCATCTTGACGTCCAGAGAAATTCCACATAAAATAGCGCCAATACATATACCCAATTTGATAATCAAATAAGTAATAAATATTATCAATTAGTAACGGTTTTTCAATATCTAAATAACGGCCATAAGTTTTTAGAAATTCATGATAGCCTTCATAATCTATTTCGCCATCGGCTACAGCTTTTCTGAAGTTATTGACTAAACTTCGAAATTCATTTTGCATTTTGTACTCCGATTTAATGGAAAATTCCAAAGGCCCAGAATATATCATATAATTTTCGGCATGCTCTCCACTCCACATCCGCGGTAATAGTGAACCGTGATCGCTGTTGTAGTTTTGAATGGCGTTTTCATAATCATTGACTACAACATAGCGCCCAGTTTTTTCATCCTTTTCGTATTTTGGTTTATCATCAACATAAGGTTGATTTTCATCCAACCCAGCATATTGATCGGTAAATTGTGGCCCGTAAAACAAGTGGGTTTCAGGATATTGTTCCAAGTTGTAATAGGCCAAAAGTTCTCGTGCACTGGAGGGGTTGTTTTCATTGACTGGAATATTGGCATTGGCACGAATGGGGAGCATCAACCAAGTTGTAAATCCGATAATGATAAAAGTTACACATAACAGGCCAGTATTAAGGAATATGTATCCTTTTTTCTTCGATAGTTTTAACCCATAATATACCAAAAGAACAAGTAAAATTAAGGCAATTATAGTTCCAGAATTAAAAGGTAATCCAACACTATTGACAAAGAAAATTTCAAGTGCACTGAAGTATCTCAAAATATTTGGCGCTAGGAGTTTAAAAACAAACAATAAAATGGCAATAACAACGATGTTTGCAAGAATAAAATTCTTTGGTGTAATGGTTTTATAGTTCTTGAAATAGTACAAAAGACCTATGGCTGGAATAGTTAAAAGCCCCATAAAATGAACACCAAATGAAAGTCCTACAATAAAAGAAATCAAAATCAGCCAGCGGTTGCCTCTTGGAGTATTCATTTCCTTTTCCCAGCGAAGTCCTAAATAAAACATTACGGCCATTATTAGAGTAGCCATTGCATACACTTCTGTTTCTACTGCATTGAACCAAAAAGAATCTGTAAATGCAAAAGATAGACTCCCCACAAAAGCAGCTCCCAAAATAGCGGCTTTTTTATTGCTATTAAGCTCAGTTTCTTTACCAGCTATGTTTTGTAACAACAAAACAATAGTCCAAAACATAAAAAGAATAGTAAAAGCACTAGCAGCAGCACTCATCATATTGAGAACAAGCCCGATTTGTGCAGGTTCTGAAGCAAAAATAGAGAAAAATGCACCTAACATTTGAAACAATGGCGCTCCAGGCGGGTGGCCAACTTCAAGTTTGGAAGAGGTTAAAATATACTCTCCTGTATCCCAAAATCCAACAGTCGGCTCTACAGTTAAAGCGTAGGTTAGAAATGCGATACCAAATGCAACCCATCCCAAAATGAGGTTCCATTGTTTAAAATTAAAATTCGCCATGGTCATAAATTTGTAGTACATGGCGAATTTAATAATAAAATCAAATAAGGCTAAATAATTTGAGGGATAGATTTACAATAAATATCCCAAAGATTGTTGTAGTTTTTAAAATGAAACAAATCATAGGTCAAGATTTTGGTATTTTTTTAAGTTTTTGAAATGATTTTCAAAGGCCAAAACTCCTTTTTTTGTGATTTTAAGTTTTGTTTTTGGGTAATTGTTTTCGAAACTCTTGGCAATAGAAATGTATTCACTTTCTGCAAGTTTTTTTAGCTGAACACTTAAATTGCCTTGTGTACTGTTTGTGATTTTTTTTAAATAATTAAAATCACAATCACTCACTTTTATCAATACAGACATCACCATCAAACGAATGGGGTTTGTCAATAATTTGTCGAGCGGTTCAAACATGTTTTTTGCTTAAGTAAAGTGAAAGCCCAGGAATGAAAAGCCCAACAAAAGTTGCCACAGCATTAATCAAAAGCACATTGACACCTGTTGAAAGAGTGATTAAAACACTACAAGCAATGACAGCGATTCCCCCAACTATGATAGGGCTAAAGCGAATAAGAAGCGCAGTGATAAGTAAAATAACACCAAGTAGAAATAAAATTTCTTCTACTGGATTTTGCTTTTTAAATATAGACAAAACTACGATCAAAAGCCAGGCAATATTAAATACTCCCCAAACAAGTTTTAGGGCACGCCCAATGTGTGTTTCAAATCCCAAACGCACACCAACTTTTATGTTATAAATAATGGTAATAATCATGCCAATAATCGGAATTATAGTCCAAAACAAAATGGAAGAATATGCTGTTTTTTGAATAAATTCGGGAAAAGAATAATGAATTAAACTCATCATTGAAATGAGTAGCCCCCAAAAAATAAAATTAATAGAAGTGGGTTTGAGTTGTTCTTTAGTCTTATTAATGGCCTCATTAATAAGATTTAATTGTTCAGAATGATTCATAATAAAATGGGTTTTAATTTTAAGCAAATGTAAACAAGTTTAAATTATAAACTAAATAATAAATGAATTATTTATTTTTAAAAAATATTTGTGCAACCAAAGTTTTGTTCTAAATTTGCATCCTCATTACGAGAATGGCCCATGGTGTAACTGGCAACACGTCTGGTTTTGGTCCAGAAGAGTCTAGGTTCGAGCCCTAGTGGGCCAACAAAAAAAAGCTTCAACTCATGTTGAAGCTTTTTTATTTTGAAAAATAATTCAATAAAGTGTGCTAAAACTTGCATAAATCCTCTTTTATCCCTTATATTTGCAGCGTAGAACGGAAAAATTAAAGTGAGGGGACGAAAAGTCCCCTCTTTTTATACCAAATGTTTAGAGACAGTGTAAAAGAGTTTTTGGAGGAAGGCCTTGAAAAAAGACCCGATTTGTTTCTCATTGATTTTGAAATTTTGGAGGGAAACAAAATCCGTATTATTATCGATGGGGATAAGGGTGTTTTGGTAGAAGACTGTATGTATGTGAGTCGTTCCATAGAGCATAACCTTGATCGCGAGGAGCAAGACTTTTCATTAGAAGTTTCTTCGGCAGGAGCAACAACGCCTTTGGTACACCAACGCCAGTATAAAAAAAATATTGGCCGTACGCTAAAACTCAAAACAGTACAAAATGAAAAATATGAAGCAGTACTAACAGCTGCAGATACAAAAGAAATTGTTTTGGAATGGAAAGCCAGAGAGCCAAAACCCATTGGGAAAGGCAAAGAAACAGTTCATAAAATGGCAACAATACCGTACCAAAACATAGAAAAAGCGCAAGTAAAATTAGTATTTTAAGAGAAGAACTATATTATGGAAAATTTAGCATTAATCGATTCGTTTTCGGAGTTTAAAGATGATAAACTCATAGACCGTGTGACCCTTATGGCCATTTTAGAGGATGTTTTTAGAAATGCCTTAAAAAAGAAATTTGGAGACGATGACAACTTCGATATCATTATTAATCCCGACAAAGGAGATTTGGAAATATGGCGCAATAGAATTGTTGTTGCAGATGGCGAGGTTGAAAATGAAAACCAAGAAATTTCATTAAGTGAAGCACAGAAAATTGAACCTGATTTTGAAGTAGGTGAAGATGTTTCGGAAGAAGTAAAGCTATTTGATTTGGGAAGACGATCAATTTTGGCATTACGTCAAAACTTAATTTCCAAAATCCAAGAGCACGACAACACCAATATCTACAAGCAATTCAAGGATCTTGAAGGAGAAATATATACTGCTGAGGTGCACCATATTCGCCATCGTGCAGTAATTTTATTGGATGATGAAGGCAACGAATTAATTTTACCAAAAGACAAGCAAATTCCATCAGATTTTTTCAGAAAAGGAGAAAACGTACGTGGAATTATTGAAAGTGTAGAGCTGAAAGGTAACAAACCAAACATTGTTTTGTCAAGAACAGCACCAGCATTTTTGGAAAAATTATTTGAACAAGAAATTCCAGAAGTATTTGATGGGCTTATTTCTGTTAAAAATGTGGTTAGAATCCCTGGCGAAAAAGCAAAAGTTGCTGTGGACTCTTACGACGACAGAATTGACCCTGTTGGTGCCTGTGTTGGAATGAAAGGATCACGAATTCATGGTATTGTTAGAGAATTAGGCAATGAAAACATAGATGTGATAAATTATACAAACAATTTGCAGTTATATATTACCAGAGCTCTGAGTCCTGCACGTGTTACCTCTATAAAAATTGACGAAGAAAACAAACGCGCAGAGGTAATTCTCAAACCAGAAGAAGTTAGTAAAGCAATTGGCCGCGGAGGCCACAATATCCGTCTTGCAGGACGCCTTACGGGCTACGAAATAGATGTCTTTAGAGAAGGTGTTGAAGAAGATGTTGAGCTTTCAGAATTTTCTGATGAAATCGAAGCGTGGATTATTGATGAATTTGCAAAAGCAGGTTTAGATACTGCCAAAAGTGTTTTGGAACAAGATGTCAAAGACCTTGTAAAGCGTACAGATTTAGAAGAAGAAACAATAGACGATGTGATTCGAATTTTAAAAGAAGAATTCGAAGATTAAAATTTTAATTATATTGGCACCCAGATTACATCATCTGCGCCAAATTTTATAGAAAAAAATAACGAAGGCAATTTATGGCTGATATCATTAGATTAAGTAAAGTATTGAGGGAGTTGAACATTTCAATGGATCGTGCTATTGACTTTTTGGAGTCAAAAAACATTGAAATTGAAAAACGACCAACAACTAAAATTTCTGCTGAAGTATACGAATTACTTTCAGGGGAGTTTCAAACTGATGCCAGCAAAAAAGTTGCCTCCAAAGAAGTTGGTCAAGCAAAGCAAAAAGAAAAAGAAGCTTTACGTTTGCAAAGAGAAGAAGAGGAAGCTCGAAAAAAAGAAGAAGAGGCTAAAAAAGTAATCAAAGCTAAAACGACTTTTGAAGGACCAAAAAAAGTTGGGAAAATTGATTTAAACCCAGTAAAACCTAAATCTGAGCCAAAACCAAAACCCGAAGTGCCAAAAGCGGAAGAGAAACCAAAAAAAGATGAAGCAAAGAAAGTTGAAAAGTCTCCGCCAAAACCAACCAATGAAGAGCCTGCTAAGGAGACTTCAAAAGGGGATGTAGAATCTGGAAAAGTAGAAACCCAATACGCAAAATTATCAGGCCCAAAATCAACAGGTCAAACAATTGATTTATCTCAATTTAAAAAACCAAAAAAGGCTTCATCAACAAAAGAATCTGATAAGTCTGGAACTTCAGATTCGAGGAAAAAACGTAAAAGAATTAGTAAAGTTGATGGAGGAAATCAAGACCAAAAACCTCGTTTAAATAAAGGAAGAAATCAAAAACCTAGTGTTCAAAAAGTTGAGCCAACAGCAGAAGAAGTTCAAAAACAAGTGCGAGAAACACTAGAAAAACTTCAAGGGAAATCGTCCAAAGGGAAAGGCGCAAAATACAGAAGAGATAAGCGTGACCAACACCGTCAGCAAACAGAAAAAGATTTAGAGCAACAAGCAATAGAAAGCAAAACACTAAAAGTTACCGAATTTGTAACCGCTAATGAAGTTGCAACCATGATGGACGTTTCAGTTACAGAAATTATATCTGCTTGTATGTCATTAGGAATGATGGTTACAATGAATCAAAGACTTGATGCAGAAACCCTATCAATTGTTGCAGAAGAATTTGGTTATACGGTTGATTTTGTAACCGCAGATATAGATGAAATTATTGAAGAGGTAGAAGATAAGAAGGAAGATTTACTAGAACGTGCTCCAATTGTTACAGTAATGGGACATGTAGATCATGGTAAAACATCACTACTCGATTATATCAGAGAAGAAAATGTAATTGCTGGAGAATCTGGAGGCATTACTCAGCATATTGGTGCCTATGGAGTAACATTAGCCTCTGGACAAAAGATCGCATTTTTAGACACACCTGGTCACGAGGCCTTTACTGCAATGCGTGCAAGAGGTGCTCAAGTTACAGATATTGCCATTATTGTTATTGCCGCAGACGATAATATTAAGCCACAAACGAAAGAAGCAATTTCACATGCTCAAGCCGCTGGTGTTCCTATAGTTTTTGCAATAAATAAAGTTGATTTACCAACTTCAAATCCAGATAAAATAAAAGAAGGACTTGCCAACATGAACCTTATGGTTGAAGATTGGGGTGGAAAAATTCAATCTCATGACATCTCTGCAAAAAATGGAGACGGTGTACAAGAATTATTAGAAAAAGTACTTCTTGAAGCAGAATTATTAGAACTTAAAGCAAATCCAAATAAAGCTGCCGTTGGAACCATAGTTGAAGCCTTTTTGGATAAAGGGCGAGGTTATGTTTCAACAGTTTTAGTACAAGCAGGAACATTACGCATTGGAGATTATGTCCTTGCAGGGAAAAATAGTGGAAAAATCAAAGCCATGCAAGATGAACGAGGACATGAAGTCAGCGAAGCTGGCCCCTCTACACCAATCTCTATACTTGGCTTGGATGGTGCCCCACAAGCAGGGGACAAATTCAATGTCTTTAAAGACGAAAGAGAAGCCAAGCAAATTGCTGCAAAACGCACACAATTACAACGTGAACAATCAGTACGTACTCAACGACATATTACATTAGATGAAATTGGAAGACGTATTGCACTTGGTGATTTTAAAGAATTGAACATTATTTTAAAAGGAGATGTAGATGGTTCTGTTGAAGCACTTACAGATTCTTTCCAAAAATTATCCACAGAAGAAATTCAAGTTAATATCATACACAAAGCAGTAGGAGCAATTACTGAAAGTGACGTGCTCTTAGCCTCAGCTTCAGACGCCATAATTATCGGATTTAATGTTCGACCAATGGGTAACGCTCGACAAATTGCCGAAAAAGAAGAAATTGACATCCGAATGTACTCTATTATTTATGACGCTATAAATGATTTGAAAGACGCCATGGAAGGTATGTTATCTCCTGAATTTAAAGAAGAAATTACAGGCTCAGCAGAAATTAGAGAAACATTTAAAATCTCAAAAATTGGAACAATTGCTGGATGTATGGTTACCAATGGTAAAATCTTTAGAAATTCCAAAATTCGTATCATTAGAGAAGGTGTTGTAATTTACACAGGTGAATTAGCATCATTAAAACGTTTTAAAGATGATGCAAAAGAAGTGTCAAAAGGTTATGATTGTGGAATGCAAATTAAAAACTACAACGACATTCAACTAGGAGATGTGTTTGAAGCGTTTCAAGAAGTTGCTGTTAAAAAGAAATTGTAGGTCAACAATTTCAAATTCTTAAAATTTAATTTTGTTTTGGAGTGAAAGGGAACGCATTTGGATATTCTTTTTTAACAACTTTTAATGCACGGTCAGCTTCTATTTTAGTCCTGAAATTACCGATCCATATTTTATAGTTTGGAGTCTCGTATTTCATTTCCGAACTGTACCCTGCAAAATCAGACCGAAAAGAGGCCAAAGCATGCTCTGCGCCAGACCTTGGGCCACTGTAAATTTGAATTTTTATATAATTTTTAGAATTATTGACTTCCTTTTTTAAAGCCAGTAAGCGATTTAGCGCTTCACTTTTTTGAATCTTTACAATTCCCTCTTGTGCAAATAAAGGTGTTGAAAATAAAGTAGTTATAAAAAATAACTTATATAAATAACGTTTCATATTTCACTGTTGATTTTACAAATGTAAATGATTAAAATTAAAACAAAAATCGAATATTATTTAGAATGAATATAAATTAAAATTTAGCATAATCTATCATTTTAATAATCGTCCGTATGTCTTATTTTTGCATAAATTTTTGTTAATAGATTTTTGATCTTATTGCATGAAAAAATTGCGCCAAAGTTTAGAAACCACTCCAAACGTTGATATGAAGCAGGTAAACAACCTTCAGCCCCTCCAGAAACTCATCTTTTTGAGTCTTGTATTTTTTTCAATTTT
>Ga0255752_10000312_pt1 | contig 60301 bp, 69 predicted proteins | sample 011ome_25_FD_179952 | JGI IMG/M metagenome (GOLD analysis project Ga0255752, IMG submission 179952) | Coastal salt marsh microbial communities from the Groves Creek Marsh, Skidaway Island, Georgia - 011512CT metaG (version 2) | ecosystem: Environmental > Aquatic > Marine > Intertidal zone >...
ATTCCAGATAGCAAACGCTCACAAATTATCTATTCATAATCATAGAAAATTATTAATATGTGATGAAAATGATTCTTCGCGTCCTACATACTGGACGACGTTATTTAAACAATTTAATGATAATTTAATTTCAAACGAGGAATATAAAATATTAGAAAAGAAAAGCAAGATGTACACATGGGCGGTGTCGCGTTTTGACTATAAAGATATTGTTTTGAATCCAGATATTGAAATGTACTGCATAAAAGGTTACTATCAATCCTATAAATATTTCGACATGCATACATTTGAACCTATGTTGAGTTTCGCACCATTAAAAGAACCGATTGAAAAAAATAGAGTTGCGGTTCATATTAGAAGAACAGATTACCTAAACAATAATTTTCATAAACCGATGTCATTGGGGTATTACTATAATGCATTGGAAAAAATATCATCTATGATGGATGAAAATGAACATGTTGAGATAGATATATTCTCAGATGATGTGGAATGGTGCAAGGATAATTTCAAATATAAACATATCACACCCAAGTATGTAGAACTTGAAAGTGATATAGATGAATTGTATATGATGAGTAATTTCACTAATATTATTATAGCAAATTCTTCTTTTAGTTGGTGGGCAGCATATTTGAATAGTAAAATCACCAAGAGAATTTTTTGTCCGAAAAATTGGTTTAATAATGGATGTCATCTCAATACGAAAGATTTGCGACCTGGGACTTGGAATATAATCGACGATGATCTGCCATTTAAACCTGTTATTTTTCATAAGGATGTATTTAATATTATTAGTTTGGGGGCAATGTGTTGCATGGTTCAAAATATACACGATAATGTATATAATCATTTGGGTCCTATTTTTAGACAACCTGATAACGCCACTAATTTTTTTGATTGGTTAATTATAGATTTCAGATTTATAGTATATTTGTTTGAAAATTTAATGTTTAATGATTATACTTTTTTGTGTTCGGATAATTTCACGTTTAAAGATATTAATGCTTCGCAACAAAGGTTACAAGGCGGTTGGTCAAATGTTTATAGAAAAGTTGAATTCAAGGATAAAGATGCAGGTCCAATGATTTCTTTACATGATGTTAAAAAGGACAATATTGAGATACCAATTGAATTTATCGAAAAGTACAAACGTAGATTTGAGAGATTGTATAATAAAATAAAAAATAACGATACCATACATTTGACACACTGTTTTGATTTTCAATGGTTAGAACCATATTTTCCATTAGTTTGTGAAATTGAGAAAATATTTGAATCGTGTAAAGTAATTAATCCGTCGTGCAAAGTTACATTACACCTTTTTATTCATCCAAAGTATCACAATAATCATATGATTGAACATTATAAATTTATTGATAATGTTAAATTATGTTTTTTGAAAAATAAAGGATTTCACGCTGATTGGAAAGCAAATAATTTAACATTTGATGAGTTTTTAAGTTAATTCCCTCACAAAACGTTTATTCGTTGTTTTTTTAAACAAGAAAAAGGTTTATATTTATTACACCTTTGAACATTTTAAACGCCGACTTATAATAAATAATCAATTATAAACTTTTTTATAAAAATAACGTTGACTATATGAACATGTCCGTCAGATAATTTTTTACTTAAATATCCATTATTACCGCAGTATGAATCATACACATCAAAAATATCCAATTATTTTCTTTACATTTCTCTTTTACACCTTTGAACATTTTAAACGCCGATTAGAACAGTTTACTTACTAAAGAACCATAACCATTAGAATATTTATAAAATAAACTTTTATTATCTCTATAAAGATGTGTTAAAATAACTTGGTCTGTCCATATATCATTTTTATCTATTAAATTTAAATATTCTTTATATAGTTCTACAAAGCTATCTATAATATTTTTGTGTAAAATATATGATGTTCCTGATACATGATGGTATAAATGATACTCACCTTTTTGGAATTTATCACTATACGTAGTATAGTCTGATGAACTATAAATAAATTTATCTTTTGGTAATTTATTTAATACATTTATATTTGGAAAAGATATAGAAGGAGGTGGATTATTGCGATAAACGCATATTCCAGCATCAATCCACATAAAAAACTCTGATGAAAAGGGATTAAGTTTGAGAGCTTGTTGAATCATAAAAATTTTTTCGTTCCATATTAAGTTTAATTCTATGGAAGGACAATGACGAGAATTAGTTATCATATTATCTTTATATTTATAAGTCATAAATTCTTCAATATTGTATTCAATGTAATATGTAGGTAATTCACCTCTATATTTTTTTATTAATGCAATACTTTCTTTATCACCAAAAAATACATATGGACAATTAATTTTAAGAGTGTTTTTAAACCAATTGTCAAATTTATTTCCATGTTTATTTTTAATTTGCCAATAGCCTGAGACACAAGTTAATTTTGATTTAGACATATTATTATAATATATTAAATATAGTATAATTTAACTCATTCTAAAAATAAAGTTCAATATAATTCGGTCCCAAAGGCCGCCTTGGGCACCGCATCCGCTGGCGCGCAGGCCAGTGCCGGCACAAAGTCGACGAGCAGGACCTTGCGCGAGCCCGGGAGGGGGTCGCCCCCGAGGAGGCAGTTGCAGGCCCGCACGGGGGTGCCGGCGGTCATGAGTGCCACCACCGCCTCGGTCACATCGGCGCCGCGGACCAAGTCCCAGGCATTGACATTCATGCCGCCGTACCAGGCCCGGTCCACCACCAGGTCTTTGACCCCAGGCCGCTCCAGAACCTCCCCGGAGTGCTCCTCCACCGCCACCGTCACCGCACGCGCGTCCATGATATAATTAAGTCTATATTGCTTACCAATAAACTCTTGTGCACTGGGTATCTCGATATCTGATTTACATACCCGTCTTCCGTTGTTTGATATATGAGACATGACATCATTTTTCAATAAACTCCATAAATTGCTATTCAGAAACAGTTGATCAACATTATATGGTCTTTCGCCATATACAGCATAAATATCTTTTATATGTTCACTAATTTTTTTGAATGTATACATTTTGTGGAATTGTTTGTTACGTATTCCAAACATTCCCCCCATTATTGGATTATAATGACATCTATGATCACGAATACAATGTAATGTTTTATCCGATTCAGTCCACTCTTTCACTATATCTGCTTCTCTCTTACTTAATCGTGAATCTGCATCTCTTGAGATCCAGAAATCTACATTTTCATCGTCAAATGGAAAAAATCTCCACACCATTCCCTCCCAATTCATTTTATTCTTACCGATGTTTTCACATTTTATACAGACTGCACCTTCTTGTTCATATTCTTTGATATATTTATCGGGGACAGTATCATTGTAGTAAATTCTTATTTGCCAATCAGGATAAAATTTTTTACCCAACGAAATGTTTTCCTTCATACCCAAAATATAAGTAGCGCGAGAACCATACAGACAAAAACTTATGACATTGTACATAATATAATGTCATACTATAATAATATATACTATACGACTTAATAATTTTGACCGTCGCCATGACCAGAATCCCAATATAGTAGGGGTTCATCCAAATAAACTAAATTGCTGTGATTGATTGCTCGTTTCCAATATTCATAATCCGGCGCCCATAAACCATTACCAAAATAACCGATTTTCTCAATTAAACTCCGGTGGATGACAACACTGGATGCTATGCTGCAGTTGTGTACGTTAACAAATTCCTTAGTCCATATTTTAGGGAACCCATCTTTCATTAACTCGCCTTTACCCTTTCGATTATAGATTCCTCTGATACAATTTTGCCATTTTTCTTTGTTGTAAATGATATATTTTTTTGTTGGGTCATAAAGTCCTGCGCCATAATATCCATCCGTGCAACTAATTAAACATTTTGTTTCTTCCATTGTGGATATTTGTTTTTCTAATTTATCTGGTAACCAGTAATCATCGTCGTCCAAAAAAGCAATGTATTCACCTGATGCGATTTTCATACCTTGGGTTCGTTGATATCCTCCTGGCGAAGCATGTCCAAATCTTTTTTTTGAATTTTTATCTAAATTTATTACTATACAATTTTCAAATTTATAATTATAATATTCTGATTGAGACGAACAATCATTAACAATTATTAATTCAATATTTTTATAATTTTGATTTCTAACACTTTGAATTGCTTTCAATAAATAGTCAAATCTATTATATGTTGGTATAATTACAGTTACTAACTTTTCCTCATTCATTATAATTAATAATAATATAAAATATTAACTATACCGAACAATAATCACTTTCTAGTTCTTCTCTAAAGTGTATTTGATCTGTTCCTTTGAACTACATCAAGGTGGACACCTGTTCCATGGCATACATTTTGGGAATATTAATTAATTAAAATAAGATCGTCCGATACTTTATTTATCGCCAATAATAACATAACATCTTTTATAAAGTTTATATCACATATTAAACTTACATTTTTTGGATGTGCATAATTAGACCTATGATTAATCTCTATAATTTGTACGTTGTATTCATTATCAACAATAAAATCAAATCCTAATACACCGTAAATATTTCCACTAATATTGTTAATTTTATCTTGATAATATTGACTAAAATCTTTTATAGCTAATGTCATGTTTTTAAATATTAAATCAAAATTCTCAAGTCTACTAGACAATTCAAAAATTGTATCTTGTTTTTGATTTATAACATGAGCATCACGTAATTTGTCACTGGGAATATTGTCATAATCAATATTACTTAATGTAATCCAACTATTTTTATGCATATATATTTGCTTTTCATATACTAGGACTAGTTGTCTTATTTTATAACGTTTGTTGTCATATAAATCTGGATTTGATACATTTTTCTGGATAACACAATTATTAACATCAACATTTAATAAATCATTATAATTATATATATTTACACCCTTTCCTCCTGTACTACCAGTTTTTTTTACAAAATATAATGATGATTCATCATTAATATCGTCAGATGATAAATAACTTTCAGGAGTATACTTTGATTCTTTCATAACATTATGAAATTGTATTTTATCATCCATACTTATTGTTAAACGTCTAGGAGCATTCATAAAAATTTTATCTAACTTATATTTTCCCCATAATTCTTTTACATCGCCTTTATAATCATAATCATCATATATAATACCGACTTTACCTGTTACATCTTTACATGCTAGTTCTGTTGCTTGTGAAAAAACACTAGAATTTTTATTTGTGTATAGTTTAAGAAAATTGTTACTAAAAGTAAATTCACTCATTATAATTAATAATACTAATTAAAATTACTAATTATACCGAACAGTAATGTAACAACAATACATTGTAATAATCAAATTCCAATTTGTTCCTAAAATGGATGTGATCTGTACCTTGGAAAAGCATCAATCCACCGGCATCACAATCGACCGGTTCGCATTCATCTAGAGGTGGTTTTTCATCATAACGACCTTTGTATTTTATCTGTTGTTGTGGTTTATGCACATATATGTTCCAATTGCTACCTACTGGTTTATCTACTACGAATGAAACTGTGTATTCACAATCTGGTCGGTCTGTGTGCTGTGGCAATTCAGCGCCCTTCACATATGCAGATAGATATGTGTAGGTAGGTTTCATTGGTTTACCTACTATTTTCTCGATTAACGGCAGACACTCGTAGTGTATAAATCTTGACATCGGTTCATTGTGTGCCTTGTACCGATTTGATTGTCGGTCTCCAAGTACCCATACATTTTTATCGATTGTTTCCTGGTAATATTTCCTCAACAACTCCAGAAGTTCAATGTTTAGTACGTTATTAACCACTTGAATAGGTAATGTATCATCCAATTTATAGTCCGTTTCAAAGTTTTCTTGGTTTAACACATTGCATTTTGTCCGTATAGTGTTATATCGAGATATGTAACTTTTGAATGATTCAAAATCTCCTTTAAAATTATACTTGAAACTATCTAACCCTCCCCAATTTGGCGCGATGTTACCATTTTTAAACTTGTTGAATACGTTATCAAGTGTTTCAGAATAATTCTCTACTTCAGTGATTTTCATTTCGGTATCTTTTAAAATGAGTTTATCGTTATTATTGCTGGTACTCCGGACATATATATTTGCCAGGTATCCAGTACCAGATTTGCACACAATACTTCTCCTTAGGTTGGAATCTCGTTCCGAACTGTTATCCATTACATTTTTATACACCAACAGATCGCCCTTATTTAATTCACATTTCGTATTTATACTTGTAAAATCCATTATGATATTATCAGTGAGTAGCAATGTTATTGTCGCGATTCTTTGTCCCAATAAAGATGTATTTTTTTTACCCGAATCGCTATGTAGATCATATGCGTCAAAATGTAATGGATGAGGGACATTTTCTTTGTATTCAACTATATTCATATTCTCGTAAAAACTCGAACTGATACCAGTTATTGTTTCCAAATTCTTAATTAATTGGGGAACCTTTGACAAGTTAACCCAACCATCTCTCCGGTCCCTTGTATTTAGTTTACATTCTTGAAATATAGTATTTATTATCGAGTCATCAGGTTCATTTACAAATGATTTTACCACAAACATATCTTTATCGGTGTGTATCCTAATAGAATTTTTTACATCAAGTACAAATGTAGTTGTTTTCACTGGTACTGGCGTTTCATTATTAATGTAATATCCCGGATTAAAATCCTTGTACAATGTGGTTGCTTTAGTCTCCTTGAACCACAAATTAAATGCGTATTTCTCCCCCTCTTCTACTGGTAATCCAGCATGTTCTGATAACTCATGTCGGGTATGGTCATCGTTGCTAATCGTATTATTAAATACAAGTAATTTACCTTTCTCAGGTTGGATGGTTACATTTAGTTTTGTCATTCTTGTTCCACCTCCAGATGGAACATTATTTAGATAACATAATGCAGTTTTAATCCTTGCACCACCCCATTTCATGCATCTGTGTGTTTTAATGGACCCATCATGGACCCAACTATCATAATGTTGTCTATATTCTTGTGTTTTATTATAGTAAATAACCTGGAAAGATTCGGCATTTTCTAGGGGCATCCCGACAATATTTGCTATCCGTTCCCCCACCTTCTTTGTGATATCATCGTGGTCGTGGCGTATCCATGTGTTACACCCAGTTCTGCCATTTGAAACAATTCCAGTGTTTGTCTCACTTACAAGTGACCGTTTCATCGAGTCCATTGAAATGTCTATGAAATGCTTACATTCATCATCTGATAATATACTATCATACGTTGCAACATATGGCGAATCACATAAGATATGAGTAGTATATTCCATATATAATTAGATGGTATAGTTTTTATATTAATATATATTAATATATAAATGACTGAATCAAATTGTAAAAAGGCACCTATAGCACTTGACCCCTATAGTGGGTATCCCGAGGGCAATGGTACTGGGCAAAAATTATCAACTAATTATCAACTAGGTACAAAGCAGTTTTACGCAACCAATAAGAATGATGAAACTATGCCGCATATAGTTTGGAATGATAATGGCGGTAATTCCACAGTTAACTTTGGTGGGAACGAATATGTATGTGAGTCTATGAAATTATTTAAACCTTCCATCCATACGTGGAATGGTCTAAACGCGCACGGGGAATTGGTTATAGAACACTATAGTAGCGATGATTCTACTGTTAAGTTGATAATATGTGTCCCGTTTAATCTAATAGCACAGAGCACAATAAAGTCTCAACTCGATGATCTTATTGTTAGTTCAACCGCCACATCATCTACTAATATACAAGATATATCATTTGGTCACTATATACCAAGAGGAGAAGGGTTTGCAATGTATGACGCGGACGCTAGTTATGATTCGTCGTGTCCCAGTACCACCGATAATACTAATGGAGTAACATATAAATATATCGTATTTAATCTCAATCTAAGTAGTGACTTACATATAAACTCGGACACCGATGCTTTCGATGATATGCCTGATTCGAATGCTATTTCCGAGGAAAATAACCCCACCATTTACGTATCGTACAACAAAGATGGTGCAACATTCGCGAACAGTGATATTTATATAAAGTGTCAACCAACTGGGAATAGTGATGAAGATGTAATAATCACTGCACCATTACCTTCAAAAAAATCAAAAATATCTATTTTAAATCAATATTTATATTATGTTATATTAGTATTTAGTACTGTTGTAGTTCTCTATGTAGTTATACTTTTTCTTCAATATGTGATCAGTAAGTTTGCAAATGGGGTAACTAAACCTGCCGCCAATGCTGATGGAAATGGACAATAACAATCATATATTTATTGTAACGACATTGCATCATGTACGGTATTCATTGATGGTTTATATGTCTGGGTTGGACCAGAAACTTTAACTGGTGGTTCCATAGAGGTCACAACCTCTTCTTCTAGAGTTAAAACGTTGTTGCTATTATACATCTGGTATCTTATATCTTTTTCTGTTTCAGACGACGCATATCGTTTTATTTGGTGATATTCGCCTGATTTGACAACAATCATATACGCTGCTAAACATCCAAACACTGCCAATATATAGTCATGCGTAAAAAACAAGGACAATGCAAGGACCGATATAATAATCATACCATAATCACTTCTTATATGTTTGCTTATTTCGGGCGGTATGTCCGGATTGACTAATATAAAAATAATTAAAATAATCAAGAGAATCATATTGGGAAAAGAATAATCTGTATCTGGATTCATTATAACATAACTAGACATTATTATTGAAATATAATTGATTCAATAATAATTATTCGATGAAAGACAAATGTCTACCTACATCGGATCTCGTGGATATACTATCCTGAAAGATTATATAGATGTAAAGGAACTTAGAGTCATACGCGACGAATTGACAGTTCGACCTAAAATACACAATGCACCAGTTCAACCTCCTGCTTTCAAAATATACACAGAGAATGCAAATAAAATATACGTGCCACGATATTATGGTATAGAAATGTACGGGGAACCAGATGAAATTAGGATGAATGATTATCAAACAATAGATATAAATTTTGAAGGTGATATGAGACCATATCAAACCAATATTGTAGACACATTCATTCGTAAAGTAGGTGGAGGAGGAGGAGGTTTACTTGAAATCCCGTGTGGAAGAGGAAAAACTGTTATAGCACTTAATATTATATCAAAACTTAATGTTAAAACAATGGTAATCGTCCACAAGGGGTTTCTAATGAGTCAATGGAGCGAACGAATTGAGCAGTTTATTCCGAATGCACGAATCGGTAAAATACAAGGTCCTATAATTGATATTGAAGATAAAGATATAGTACTGGTTATGTTACAATCCGCATCAATGCGTGATTATCCAGACAATATATTTAAATCGTTTGGATTTATGGTGGTAGATGAATGTCACCATATATCATCAGAAGTGTTCAGTCGTTCTCTTACGAAGATTGTAACAAAATATTCACTTGGATTGAGCGCTACAATGGAACGAAAAGATGGACTTACATCGGTCATTAAAATGTTCCTAGGTGATGTATTATACAAGGAAACAAGGGAAAGTGACAATACGGTTGTCGTGAAAGGGATTCGTTATCATACAGATGATGACGAATTCAACGATGTCATAATGGATTACAAGGGGTCTCCACGATACAGTCCTATGATATCTAAAATTTGTTCTAATGAGGAGCGAACCAGATTTATCATCAATAATGTTAGACGAGAGATGGAAGAATATCCAGACCAACAAGTCCTTATATTGGCGCAAAATAAAAATATACTGATTATGATGAATGAAATGATACTATCTGATAATTTCGCTACAACCGGATTTTATCTCGGAGGAATGAAAGAAGAACAACTCAAAGAGAGTGAAACCAAACAAATTGTTATCGCTACATATGCAATGGCGGCAGAAGCACTTGACATCAAAACACTTACTACACTCGTATTGGCGTCACCTAAAACAGATGTTGTGCAGTGTGTAGGCAGAATATTGAGGACGCGGCATACCCGCCCATTGATTATAGATATTATAGATCCTCACCCAATGTTCAACCGCCAATGGATTAAGCGTCGGGCGTACTACAGAAAAAATAAATATACAATTATAGAATCAGATAAAAGAGGGAGCATGTTAGAAGAAGGTCCACAAAAGACCGGTAAATGCATCATTAATTTATGATAGGGATTCACATTTCAATACAAATTCTGTATCATCTGGTTCCAAACTCGTTGTTTTAATAGGAATCCATTTATTAAATTTTTTATTGTAACTGCATACCATATTTTGAGTTACGTTATCTATTAAGTAATCATCGGAATCATCATCACTTTCTTCTAATAAATCAAGATTATCATTTTCTCGTATGACCCTGAATATCTTGTTCATCATTACACTGCATTCTACCGTCTGAATGCCCGCAATAGAATGCGGGATTTCATCATCTTTGCAATACAACTCGTATATGTCTGATGATTCTAGCGCCCGTACATTAAATACACACGTATGATATTTTTTAACTCGGTCTTTTGATATATATACTATATCATTGTTTTGAATTTTACATTTCAATATGTGAGATATCCTGTAGTTTGTCGTTCCAATGGTATCCTCTATGTGCGATTCGTTGAAAACAACGTGTACCATTCCAATGGTAACACGGTTTTTAGTTGAATGTATGTCAATTAAATTAAAAAAGGAATATAATGACTTCATTCGTTTCTCATATCCATCTCTAACAAGTGAAATACCGTTTAGTGACATAATGTCAAATAGGGTTATCATTCGTCGGTTATGAATCGAAAATGAGTATCCACTGCATATGGTTCCTTTGCCTTTGGCGAGGGAAGGGTCGCCAACGAAAAAATGCGCCACAACGTCATATATTTTACAAGCATTTGTTATGTACAATTCATAAAGAATCGGTTTATCGTGATAGGATGAAATCCATATACAACATTTAGTACCTGACGGAACCATCATATACATGTCGGGGTGCTCGTTCTTATATAACACACGATCGTGTGTTATATAGTTGTACGGGAAAGCAGATATGATATTCTGTTTGTGTTCCGGTGTAAGAATCATTGTATATCATATATGTAAATCTTTAAATGAATTACAAGGTGGAGATAAAATCAACAAGTTCATTTTCCATTTTTTCATTATCATTTTCTTGTATCGGTATGTTATCTGGAGGTACATACAATTGTTTTGTTTTTGGTATTGTAAAACGTTTCAATAAAAAATCATAAACATAATGCATTGACACGATTATAATAATAGATAATATTACTATATTTATATAATGATACCACATTCTATATGATTATTAACGATAATATCATATACACTTTGAACGACATATAATTCATTTTCGTTAGTGGAATAGAAGTATATGTCTATTACATTTTCATCAACTATCTTTGTAACAATGTATATATCTTGGTATATATTGTAATATCGTTCACACGTTGTAAGTGAATATTTATCATTCATAACAGAAAATACTTCCTCTTTACGATGTAATATGGTGAAATCTAATATCATATCCATCTTCTGGTATGATATATATTTTCCAGGACTATCTTCAGGAATGACATTGTAATACTTACCAGATTCTTCTATAAATATACCATTAGGTGTGTATAACATTATAACTTCTTTACTTATTTCAATACCATTTGTCAACCCTAATAATTTCTTGTGGTGTAAATTATCGATTATAAGACGCATATCTTAGATATGTTAAACCATTTAAACCTTGTCTCAAAATATAATGTATGCCATCTGTAATTGTAATAGATGAAACCGGGATTGACACATTTAATTATGATATAACCAATATATTCGACATTAGTATGATATGCAATCCAAATTGTGATGAGGATTTACTGCATTTTGAATGGTGCATAGACGATCTCTATTACACGATATTTTACAGTTATGGAGATTCATCAGAATGCAGTTTTACCTTTCCTCCTCCATTAGATACAATCATGTATACTGGGAAAATCATAATCACTACGTCTAAATATAGTATTGAAAATATATCTCAATGTATTGAAAATATCGAGGACACAAGTGTAACTCAGTTTGATTATATTATCCAGGAATTAATGGGTGAATGTGATTCGGATGTAGATCAAGACGATGACACGGCATCACTTTGTGAAACGCACGAACCTTATCCAAGTGACGAGTACGACTCAAATACCGAACTTTCAGAAGAAGAATACATATGAAACTAAATTGATTTATAAATAACATTACATAGATAGTTATTATGTCGCAGTCAACTGCCGTGGTAAATAATCCCAATCATTTTCGCAAGTTGATGATTCAGTACATAACCGATGTCATTCACCGAATTTCATCTGATTCGTTGGGGAAATTACCAATTAACATAGAGAAAAGTGTATACAATTATACAATACATCAGTCTAAACAACTTGGTGTTATTAAAAAATGGAAAAACGTACAATTTGTAAGCATATATAAAAACCGATTGAGGTCCATATGTTTTAATATGAAACAAGTTTATTCTGGGTTGCTATCAAACCTATACACGTGTGCAGACCTTTCGTTGATGACGCATCAACAAATACATCCTGAGCATTGGGATATATTGATAAAGAAAAAAATAGAGAGGGATGATAGTAAATATTCTTCAACTAGTAGGGGGAATACAGATGATTTCACTTGCAGATGTGGTTCCAAAGAATGTTTCGCGTATCAATTGCAGACGCGTTCAGCAGATGAACCCATGACAACATTTGTCACGTGTACAAAGTGTGGGAAACGTTGGAAATGTTAACATATTTACATTATTTCTAGGTCAGATAATTTCCAATATTCACATCCTCCATTTGGAATTGGTCGTCGTATAATAAATGGAATTTTTTTACTACTGAGTTCAATTTCTGCTATACTATATCCATCTACTACATTAGGGGGAACATCGACATATATTTCACCACCATTATTGATTTGTTTTGAACGTATTCCCAGTATGCGTGTTCGTTCATATTTTGTGAGAAAGGGTACCGTTTTATGGATAGGATCGACTATGTTTCCCGTCTCCCTGTCGCGAACGATTTTTATCAAATTTCGCATTTCTTCATAATTGTGTGTATATATCTCAGGGTGATGATCCTCAACGTGTTTGTTGACATAATCATTTGACAACTTTTCAATATAATTTTCGTCAACTGTGTCATCGTCAGAATCATAATTTTCCGAACCAATTGATTCCTCTAATTCCTGAACATCATCATCTCGTTCTGGTATGGATAAATCATCATTTTCATCACCAATCGATGGAAGGTCCTCTGTGCCTGTAGACAAATCATCTGTAATATCATCGATTTCTGCGTCATTTAGTTCACCTTCTTCATCCCAAGTAGCCATTGTTATTATATATCAACAATATAATCATTAAATCAATTTTACGACTTTTTCATATTCCATACAGAATCACAAATACTGCATATGTATACATATTTCAAGTTAATATCGTCGTATCGCAAATAAAGTACGTCGCGGGGAGTAGTTCCCTTATTAGATAAACAGTCATCGTTAGGGCAATGAATTGTATCCGTATGAGGTAATGTTGGGTCATATTTAGTATATTTGTTGACGTGCAACATACTCTCATCTATGTTGCCGATCTTTGTTGAGATGATGCATGCATCTCCAGTTGCATTATCGTCTTCGTCTCCACATTTTCTGCAGTATAATACGATTTTAGCAGTTTCATCTGGAGATAATTTCATATAATACATATTGTCGCATTTCTTGCAAAATTTCATCTTATTATATGTCAAGGTTTATTTTTAAATGTTATCAATTTTATATTGTGCGTTCATTTGTGGGATATCATTCTGTAAAAATTGATATAAAACTATAGGACTATAACATATAATGATGTCTACACAAAAAATGAACCTGGACAGATTTCTAAAGGGTCACGTTTCTCAGCAGGGAGGAGAAATAACACACACTAAAATAGGTGATCGAGCACACAATATACCAGGTGGGGCATATACGATACAAATTTCAGATAATAAAACACTTATGGACGTCTATTACCAAGAGGTATTTGACAAGGGTCGTCTTTCATATCTTACAGAAAAACAACAGATTGAAGGAGGACCAATTCTTATAGATATAGACCTCAGATATGAACTAGATATTACCAAACGACAACATAAAATCGAACATATCCAATCATTTGTATCGTGTTATATGGACGAAGTCTTGTCATTGTTAGACATCCCAACAGAATCCAAGATTGACATATATGTGATGGAGAAACAGGATGTAAATAGAACCGATAAACTGGTAAAAGATGGGATTCATATTGTAATCGGTCTCGGTGCACACAAGGCAATTCAATGTATGTTGAGAACCAAATTAATCGAAAAACTTCCATCATTATGGAATGATATTCCATTGAAACCTGGTACGGAATGGGACGATGTATTTGACGAAGGGGTAACAAAAGGTTGTGTTAATTGGCAAATGTATGGTTCCAGAAAACCACACCACATGGCGTATATGATAAAATATAAATGGATATATACGTTGAATAATCAGGTTGAATGGGAACCCGATTATTCATTTGACATAACAACATTTAATACATACGATCATTTAAATAAATTGTCTGCTAGATACAATGGTAATCCAGTTTACAATCTGCGTCCCGAACATAGTAGTGAATATGAAAAGCATCGGGAAATGCTTGTCAAAAAGAAGGTTAAACGAATAGTTGTATCTAAACCCAGTGGTGAAAAACTTCCCGATTCATCCATAACTAGTATGGAGATGTTAGACAAAGAAATAGATAATATATTTGACGGACTCTCAGATGGAGAATACATCGTAAAAGAGACACATGGTTACACAATGGCATTACCAAAATCATATTACGGTCCAGGTAGTTATACCAAATGGATTAGGGTTGGATGGGCGTTGGCGAATACAGACAAGCGATTATTTGCTACGTGGGTCAAATTTAGTGCACAACCAGGAGGGAGAACATCACTTCTTAAATCGGATGGAACATTTGATTGGAGTCGAATTGGAGAACTAAAATCAATGTGGGATGATTTTGAATTCTCAAATAAAAATGCACTTAGTTATCGATCTATTATATATTGGGCGAAAAATGAATCACCCGAGGCGTATGGATTGGTCCGACGTGACTCAATTCAGTATTACATTGACCATACGATAAAAGGTGTTGTCACGGAATGGGACATTGCAAATGTTCTTTACCATATATGCAAGGATAGATTTGTATGCGCAAGTATCAGTAAAAATATATGGTACGAATTTGTAGATCATAAATGGACTGAAAATGATTCGGGCAATTCTCTTAGGTTGTGCATATCATCCACTTTGTTTGAGGAATACAATTCCAGGGCAAATTCAATCAGAAATAAGGTGCAGATGATGGAACAAACAAACCCAATGTATGAAAAATTGGTTGACGTGCCAAAAAAACTGGATGCAGTTGCAACATTGTTGAAAAAGACCACGTGGAAATCAAATATTATGCGTGAAGCAAGAGAATTGTTTTATGATTCAACCTTTATGGATCGGTTGGACTGCAATCCCTGGTTATTGTGCTTCAATAATGGAGTTGTAGATTTCAAGGAAAAGTGTTTCCGTCGTGGACATCACGATGATTATTTGTCTAAATCCACCCTGAGGGATTATATACCACTAGATAGCATCAAAGACAATGACGTCACTCGTGATGAAGTAAAGAAATTCTTCGACGAACTTTTCCCAATCGAATCACTCAGAGACTACATGTGGCAACACCTGGCATCTATTCTCATTGGAATCAATCCAAATCAAACATTCAATGTCTACATTGGTTCAGGCAGAAATGGTAAGTCATGTTTGGTTGAGTTGATGTCACTCATTCTTGGAGAATTGAAGGCAACAATTCCAATTACATTAGTGACATCAAAACGAAATACAATTGGAAGCACATCATCTGAAGTGGCGCAATTAAAAGGTATTCGATATGCGGTCATGCAAGAACCTAGTAAAGGTGATCGAATCAATGAAGGTATTCTAAAAGAGATTACTGGCGGTGACCCAATTCAAGCGAGAGCATTGTATAAGGACACGGTGACATTTATTCCCCAGTTCACGTTGGTTGTATGCACAAATGTACTTTTCGAATTGAATAGTACAGACGATGGTACCCTTCGTCGTTTCAGATTGTGTGATTTCAAATCAAAATTCATTGACAATCCATATGAAGACGAGATTAGGTTTCCCAAGAATGTATGTCCTTACCAATTCAAACTAGATAAAAATTTATCTGCTAAGTTTAAGAGATGGGTACCTCTTATTACCGCACAATTAGTTGAACTTGCATTTGTCAGACAGGCAAAAGTTGATGATTGTGACATTGTTATGAGAAGTACAGAGAGGTACAGAGAGTCACAGGATTACTTATCCGAATTTGCAAAAGAAAATATTGTATGCGAGGAAGGCGCTTCACTTAAGAAGATGGAATTATATAATGTATTCAAGGACTGGTATACTACAAATTATGGTCGCAGTATTCCAAAGTCTAAAGAAGTATATGAGTTTATGAATATCAGATATGGTCATTACAATGGGTCCTGGAAAAACATTAAGATATCGTATGATGAAGACGAAGACTAAATGTGAATACGAAACCTAAGGAGTCGCATCAGGAAACAATGATTTCGGTAATTTGTAGATATAATTCAACCCAGATACAATTTTGTCAGGAAAAACTGCTATAACAGAAATAATAACGATTATGAATAAAATTTTTATTTTGTTTTCTATCGATTTATCATCTTTATTCATTAAGATATAGTTTGCTATAAATAATACTGAAACGAGTGAATATATTATATATATTAAGATACGCATGTAATTTATTGTATCCATTGCGTTGGTTTCATACATTATACGTTGCTTGTTTGTGTCTATATCTGATATACCAATTTCTATATCTGAATCAAGTTGGGCGAGTTGTGCTCGTTTTTTTTCAATAATATCATTCAGCATGTTATTTTTATCAATTAATTCACTATAATTTGCGAGATTTGTCTTTATACTATCCACTGCAGTTTGATTTTGACCATTGATAACACTTTTTAGACTATCTGCTTGTTGGGCGAACCGGTCGCGCTTTTCATCACCGGTAAGTTCCTCGGTTGTGTCAATTAATATATTTTCAATTGCCGCGTTGGCGCCTATTGCAGATAACTCGCCATCTCCCGACATGTTGAAATTCCCAGATGTTGTGTTATTAAATAAATCAGTCAATGCATTTATATTATCTGCACTATCTCCCATTTATATATATTTCTATATTTATAGAAATATAATTAGCGCTTATTTATACTTGTGCTGGTTTACATTTATATAAAGCATTATCCCAGACAGTTCCGTCTCCACAACACTCTCCTTCGCTACAATCAATACCCGGAGTTTTAATACCAAAGAGATTTAAAGCACTCGTGTCAATATCAGCGTCAAGTGCAAGATCAATAGTATTTTCTTTTTCGTTTGGTGGATTGAAGTTCCAATCAAATTTCTTAAAATCCATGTTATCTCTAGATGTTACAGATATCATATCCATTATAAAAATTACAATACCTATAGTAATCGTTACAAACGTCAATGTATATATTACGGCAGGTGGTATATATATCTCATCTTGTTTATACAACACCATTATGATTACAAGAATTGAAATAATAATCGTTATTTTTTTAATAATCTCACCAGTTTTGTTGTTTCGATCATTATAGTATGTTGTTAGTTCTATTTGTCGTGAAACGTTTTTATTTTTCTCATTCAATTCATTAACTCTTTTACCTGCTGCTTCTGACTCAGAGAATGCGAATACGGATGCCTTGCGTTTTTTTCTTAGTTCTTCTTCTTTATTAACAATGTCAACTGATAGATTTCTATAGGTAGTATCCATTGAATCATATAATCGAATTCGTTCCTCATATAGATCCTTTGCTAGGTCGAATTTATTAACAGTTCCCTTATCGAGAACCATTAATTCTGAGTCTTGCAGATTTTTAATTCGGGTAATAATATTTGATTGATTGTCGTTCATATATATAAATACTATGATAATATAGTAGAATTAATTCTTATATGAAATGAAAAATTAGGTTAATACATATATTATATACATTATCGCCACTACTAGAGATATTGCTAATATATTGATTGACAAGTCACTACTCATAACCAATCCAATCAAAACAAACATGAAAAATACCAGAAGAGCAGTATATTTTAAAATATTCGATTTTGAAACGTCAAATATTTCTGTAGTTGACTGAATTCCTGCGTCTAATGTAATGGCATCTGGGATAATGTTTCGCAATTCTAGATTAGCGTTATAATTATCTTGAGATGAATTATCTATGATGTAATCGTATCCGGAAATCTCGTCATTTAATGCATTTCTCGCATATCTTGCGAGTCCAGTTTCGCTGTAAAGTGTTTCAGCCATTCTTTCTAATGTACGTTTTGTTCGCCAAAGTTTTATCTTCATTTGGGTATAATCTCTTCGGGTTGAGCGTTTACACGTTTCAATATTTTGAGAATATCTTGAATTTGGAATTGCTTGCCATGCATCCCTTGTCACATCAATTGTTGGATAACCTCCACATTTTTTACTTATTTTAGAAGCCGTCAAGTTGTCAACACCATAAAATATTCTTTTCTCTCCTTTACTATCAACAAATGCCCGTCTCTTCACCTCCCGATTATTCAATCCATACTTGTATGTAGTAGTAATAATGCTACCTACAACATTACATGGATATGACGAGTTTAACGGCGTAGTTCCTTGAGCGAATATATCAAGAGATTCTTCTGCTAGACCATACATCGTAGTAATATTGTTACTCTTCATGACACTGGGTAAACAATCTATTTTCCACTTTTTTGTCTTAGGGTTGTATACATCTTTCATTAATCCCCCATATTTATTTACAAAGTGAAAACGTCTTTTTTGTTGTTTCTCTGCCTCGCTTAAATTTTCAGAACCCTTTGGAAGAGTAGCAACTATTTTATTATAAAATCTTGATACATCTGTACTCACAGGTGGACCACCACTCTCTTCCATCTCACTATCCATTATAATTTTATACATTCTTGTGTATGAAGCGAGTACTTTATTATATTTCGTCTCCATCTGAGTTATTTCGTCCGAATAGACCATATATATTATATCTATATAATGATATAATATATTGATTTGATATTATTTAGTTGCCTTAAATTTCGATAATATTCCCCTTATAGAATATAATGATATGGCAAATACAAGTATTACAAATGCACGAATTATGAACCCAATGTCAATTGAACTATTCAATGCACCGAGTATTATGTAAGAAAGCATTACAAAAAACAGAAAAAAGGTAGCATTTAGACTGATGGTCGATAATAAATATAGAGACACAAAAAACAATAATGCATTTGATTTCCTATTATCGCTATATTGACCCCTTGTATCATTATACAATCCATATGTGCTTTGGGCTATAATGGCATTATCATCAAATTTTACACCTCTATTTTGTAAATCAACATTAATTGTATCTATTTCCATTTTGGTTTCGTCTATTTTGGTGAGTATATCCGTAATATCATTATTAATGTCATTTGATAATGCGCCATATGCTATAATTGTCTGGTCCAATTTGTTATCTGTATCTCGATAAACATTCGTTTTCGGATCATTCTTAGTATTAACCATCATTGCATCAGGAAATTGTAACCTTTTTGTATTAAGACTAGATGTAAATGATTTGTTTATTCTTGTTAATTTTTTATTATATTCAGATGGTGTATTTCCAATGGATTGATTATCCGTCATTTATATTTATTGAGAACATATTCTATAATAAGAAGATGTAACAGCAGTTCTACTTGGGCGTATAATCTCACAAAGTTGTCCGGGTCTTAATCCAATCACTGCTGCAACTGGACTAAACCTTGATATATCTGGATACTTAGAGTCCGAAATTATGTTGTAATCTAATTCAATCTTCTTCTTCTCTTCCATTGTCATTGGTCGATGTTGTGGCACAAGTTGATGTTTCAATATGTTGAACATAACCGATCGAATTGATATCACTGACATGTAAATATGTTGTTTGTCCCATATATCACTAAGTACCTTTTTCGTAGTATCATTTGCATCGATTGAGTCTATAATTATCATGTCATCTGTTTTTTTCAATATTGGTTTATCACCTTTGAACATCTCATTTACAAATTCATTGAGGGTTTGTTGGCGAATTGATTTCTTAGTATTGTATTTTACGTAGACGCTCTTTCCATCTGATGATGTTACCAACATATCGAGTTGGTCATTGCTTGACATAATTTCAACCTCTTGTATTGATGCGCCAATGTATCCACTCACATCGAATCCTCTCATATAGAGGATATCAATGATGTTTTTCCTAGAAGTATGGTACAATCGCAATAGTTCAGTTGCACTAGACATTATATTATAAGTGTATTTTTAGTTTTTATATTTCAATTTATATTAATACTTAACTGTTTTTTTATCTGTTTCTTTCTCATCATCTGGAACATCAATGGATGGTGACTCGGTTACACTCGATAATAATGGAGTATCGGAATCTGGTTCTAAAGGAGTTGCACTGGGTTCTAAAGGAGTTGCACTGGGTTCCACGACCCCTGCTCCTAAAATATCTTGTGATGGTGTAGTATTCCCAATATCAAATTGTCCTTTAATTATATTCCCGAATTGTTTTCTGTATATATCTCCTAAACTGGATTTACCTGTTAATTTAATCAAATTATCAGAGAATCCCATGGAATATATCTGATTCACGTTGTCGGACGTGACCATTCTCATCTGTACATGCATGGTTTGTAACTCTTGCAATAATAATTTAAATGTATATGGTACACGTATCACACTAAATGATCTCCCATATTTTGTTATCTGTTGCACATTCATATCATCACCCATCGTACCGGAGAATTTTATGGGTCCATCTGCTAGAGGACTTATGAATAAATCGCGCTTTTCATTATAGATTGCCGTCATACCAGTTTTGTTACAAACTGCCATGTAGTAATCATCGCCTCTAGTAAGCATAGATTCCTGCAAAAAATAGTTAGCGCCGTGTGATATGATACCATCACGCTCCATTTCACCAATTCTAAGTCCGCCATCATTTGCGCGTCCCTGAACCGTTTGTCGGGTAAGTAATGTTTTGGGACCCTTTGCTCGATGATTCATCTTGTCTTTGACCAGATGCTTGAGACGCATGTAATAGGTCGGACCTATAAATATGTCTGCCTCTAATTGGACACCAGTTTGACCATTGTACAGCAATTCATTTCCCGATGAATGAAATCCAACAGATGACAATAAATTCCCAAATAATATATCTTTTCTGCCGTTATTCATAAATGCGGTGCAGTCACCGAATCCACCAACTACAGAACATGCCTTCCCCATTATACATTCGATTAACTGCCCGATTGTCATTCTAGATGGGATTGCATGTGGATTGATTATAATATCTGGGCGGGTCCCATCCTTCGTGAATGGAATATCTTGTTCGGGTACGATTAATCCAACCGTTCCCTTTTGACCACACCTGGAACAAAATTTGTCACCTATGGCAGGTATCCGTTCATCCCTTAGTCTGACTTTTGCAATTCTGTTTCCAGTTTTATCTTCTGTCATATATACCTTATCAACTACACCCTTTTGACCTTTTTTAGGTAATATCGATGAATCTGTCTGCAATTCTGGTGACTCTATATTCGATGTTTTGACACCAATAACGACCGTCTTATCGTTCATCTGGGTTCCTTCCTTTATCAACCCATTCGGGTTTAAATGTGAATAATCTACACCACGTTTGGTACCCGAAACATTATCATTTAATACGTCAGAAAATACCTTGTTTGTATTACTTTCACCCACTGCACCATTCTCCTCGTGTGATTCATATGAATTGTAGTAGGTGGTTCTAAATAATCCTCTATCTACAGATGCAGAATTAAACAAAATAGAATCTTCAACATTGTAACCATTTAGAGACATAATAGCAACAATAACATTTTCACCATAAGGATGCTGTTCTCTTGATATTTTCTCCAAATATCTACTTTTTACAAGTGGAACTTGTCCATAATTAAGAACAATCCCGGTCTTATCAAACCTATTCTGGTAATTGGAGTGGTACAATGATACTGCCTGTTTCATTTGTCCACAAGCAAATAAATCACGTGGTAATGGATTGTGTTCTGCAAATATAACTTGATTACCAAGTAGTCCAAGTAACAGGGATCCATGGATTTCCTTGTGCGTGTACTTCTTTTTAATATCTCTTTCCAACCATTGGCAATCGACCATACACTCGTTTAATTCACTTGTATCTAGATATTCAATTGCACTTTTACCTTTCATTAGATCGACATCTTTGGAATATAATTCTCCGGATTCATATACCTTATCTGAATATATGGATACATTTTCTATTAATTTAGAATTGGTACCGGTTACAAGTTGTGTCCATGTGATATTCTTTTCGTCGATACCTTTCTTAATGTGAGGCAAATCGTGTGATACGATACCATCATCGATGCAATATACCGGTCTGGATAATCTACCAGAATCCGTCCATATATCTATTTTTAAATTCTTCATATCTCTATAAATAGATGTCAATGGTGGAATGATGCAGTTTCTCCTCAATAGTCTCAACCCAATAATACCGGTTGGATCATCTACCACACCTATCCACGCACCATTCAGAAAAACTTTGTGATAATCTGACAAGTCACACGTTAATATTTCATGTATGTGTCGCATTCCACCCTGAACCAATAACCCAACAAGCGCACTTGCCGGATATCCATTAGTAATAACAGCACCAATCGCCATATGTTTATGAAGTCCGACATTTCCTCCATCTGGGGTGTCAAGTGGGTCAATCATTCCCCATTGAGATGTATGCAACAATCTTGGTCCAACAACCTTTGCACTGGCGTCAAGTGGTAAATTTATCTTACGGAGATGGGCGATTGCTGCATTGTGACTTAACCGATTGATTGGTTGTATGACACCAATCCGTTTTGTGTGCGATTCGCCACCCCAATCACCTTTAAATGCCTTTTGAAACCCGCGTTCCACGATTCGATTTGAAAATATTTCTGTCTTGTTCGCCAAAATTAATTCTTGGAAATTATCTCGGTACATTCCGGTCTTGAAATAATATTCTTTATCTATCTTTTGAAATATCTCCTTTCTTTGTTTTGTATAAAATTCTCTGAACAAATCGGTCATTAGATTACCTGGTAACTCAATGCGTTTAAACATGAAACTATCCCGGTCTGTTGGTGGACTTTTCTTACAATATACCTTAAGTAGTTCAAATACCATATGTCCAATAAAATAGGACTTATCTACAAAATTCATTTCTCCTATATGCGGCAATAAGTAATCTGTCAAGATCTCAATCACGTGTGGAATCGTTTTTCCTTTTGTCAATGTTGCGATATATTTTAACGCTAAGGTTTGGTTGAAAATACTAGAACAATCATGAATTGATGAACGGAACAACTCAATATATTCTGAATTCTTATCTAAGTTTAGGATGCATCGTTCAATAACATCCTTATCTGATATAACACCCAAAGCACGCATTAATATGAATAATGGGACCGGTTTTCTAACATTAGGAACACTCACAACAATCTGTGTATTATCATATGTCGCATTTGGTGCCATTATTTTAATCGACAACGCCCTAATTGGTTTAGAGAGGTCGTCAGATACGGACCGAATATTGGCGGAATGACTATAGGTGTCATCACCAGTATCCCTTATATATATCATATTATCTGCAAATTTTTCTTGTGGTACAACGACCTTTTCGCTGCCATCTATTATGAAATATCCCCCATATTCATTTCTGCATTCACCAAATTCAAACCTTACGTCAGATGTCATCCCCTTCAATATGCACATATTTGACATCAACATAATCGGAAATCGTCCCATATAGAATCGGTCTGGTAACGTAATTGAATTGGTTGGTTCTGTCGGAACTTCGCCTGTTTCAGGAGATGATATAAAAAAATCAACGTCAACATCAACGTGCATTGTAACCCCATAGGTCATATTGCGCAATCTCGCCTCATTGGGATACATATAATGCTCCCTTGACTCGTCAAATATCACTGGTTTACCATAATATATCTTATCACCCGATTTGCCTCCTATATATATATCACACCGACGATGGTATTCGCCGTTTTCATCTTGTTCCTTCATTATTTTGATTGGATTATTTTCCCTTAATATTTTGAATATATTTACGTCGTAAAAGAGGTTTACAGAATGTAGTTGGTGTTGTACCAACAATTCAGGGTTTCCGTCGAACATTGCATCGATCATAAATTGTGACAACGTATCCGACATATATTAATTGATGTTATATTTCTTATATGATATTCTATAAAATTGATTTATAAAATAGTTACATAGTATATCTAAAAGATGGGAAACAGAATGTCTATGTCGTGCACTTCATCCAACGCTCTCCGGGTAAAAACCAACAATAAAAAATACATCGTGATTCAGGGTAATATTGGGGCGGGTAAAAGTACACTATTTAATGAAGTAAAAACCCGATTTTCCGGTAATCCTAGGATATGTATGTTGCCAGAACCAGTCGATACTTGGATGGACATCAAGGATAAATCTGGAACTATTCTAGAACACTACTACTCTGACCAAAAGAAATATGCATTCACATTTCAAATGATGGCGTATATTTCGCGCCTAAGTATTTTGAGAGAAGCAATGAAAGGTGATTATGACATCATCATTAGTGAACGAAGTCTTGAGACCGATAGAAATGTATTTGCTGCGATGTTATATGATACAGAAATGATTGGAGACATTGAATACCAAATTTACAAGAAGTGGTTTGATGAGTTTACCTCGGATTTTCCTAAAGAGACAACGATTTATGTAAAGACTGATCCTGATGTGGCGCATAAACGCGTCATTGGTAGAAATCGCGATGGTGAAACAATTCCAATTGAATATCTTGAAATGTGTCACAAATATCACGAAAAGTGGTTGGTTTCTCAAGACAATACGGATGTCGTTATACTTGATGGAAACATGGATATTAAGTCAAATAAAGATATCATGAATATATGGATTATGCGTGTATTTGAAGCATGCTTTTCGTAATGAGTGGTTTGCCACTGTACTTTAATATGTCAAGTTCTGTCGTTGTCGTACCAAACACATCTGCGGTATAAATGTCTTGTAGCAACAACCATTCAAACAAACCACCCGTATAAATATATACATTTCGCAAACCTGCATTGCGAAGTTGGTTATATTTTTTAATCACGTTAAGATCATTTGATGATGATCCATAAATAATGATATTTGTCCTTTTACGTTTGTCTATAATATCATTTATTTTTTTCTCTTCTTCATCAATAGGACAAGTACCAGTAATCAAACATTTCGATGATTCTGGTAATGTTGTTATAATGGTCCATAATTCTGGGTCATTTGATGCACTAATAACGTCGTCAAATGTAACGGGTTGATACGATATATTATTCCCCATAATATATGGTATTGTTTTTTGCTTTTAATATAAAATAAGAGACAATGTAACAAGGGCTTGAATGGAAACCAATATTTTTGATATGTTCGTGATTGGATAAATGTCCCCATAACCCAGCAAACAAGATGTAATAATAGAGAAATATAGACAATCTAGATATTTCTGGGTAAAACTTTGTTCCTTTATTCGTTTACCTTCTTCCTCAACAATTTTTTCAACATCTCGCTCTACCTTTTCCTTTTTTGTTTCTACATAGAATGATTCACGCGCCTTATCTTCTATCATGTCATCTTTAATCTGATCCTGTATTTTATTCATCCCATAGAAGTTTACTGGATTGATAAACGAATATATGAATGAAAAGATAAAGATAGTGAATATCAAATACATTAGTTTATTTCTGTACCTCTTCATATAAAATGATGCATTATAAAAATATATAATTTACAGATTAATATTCTGAACCCGTTTTTTACTCCTCTTGGACGCATTTTTCGCCAAATGAAGTGCTTTAGATGTTGGATCGCAATATTCTTTTAGTATTTTGTAATCTACCACAGATGCATTGCCTCCGCTGATACTACTCGCCAAACGAGCGTACGCCCATGAATGTGGTGTCTGATTCGGGCGACTTCCACTTGAATAGTATGCTCCTTGCCCCTTATTGAATATTTTTTGTAATCCTTTAATGTTACATTTCGTCTTTCGCGCTAATAATTTATCTGGTTTTACCATATCAATCCCGTATAGTTTTCGGGCGTTGATTATATGAGGTGACGGTTTACTCTTGAATGATTTTAATGATTTTCTCATCAGATAATTTCCCTTTTTGTACTCTTTCCTTGAACGAATGAGTGCACGTCTTTGTTTATTTTTATCCTTTTTAGTAAGTGTTTTGGGTACGTAACGAATTGGAACTTTCATATGGTATATAGTAACATATGAAAAATACAAGGGTTCATTTAATGTTCTAATCACTAATAAAATTTCATAAATTAACGTGTCCGTCTTTTTAATTGTTTTAATATATAAACATTAATATATAATGTTTGCAAATTATGATGTAGACCATTTTCCTTATGTTTTCATCAATTTTGGTAAAGATTTGTTAAATGATGAAGATTTTCATTCCTTTACAGATGAATGGATTCGACTATACGAATATGAAAAACCATTTATATTGATATTTAATACGATTCCAATGGAAAATGTATCCGTAAAGTATTGTTTTTATATGTCCGCGTTTATTAAAAAAATAAGAAGTATGCCCGTACAATATTTACAAAAAAGTTTTATCATTGTGAAAAATAGGACGATTATGAAAATGCTTGAATTTGTTTTCTATCTTCAACCACCAGTCGCAGACGTATTTATTTGTGATGATGTCATAGACAATACCGGTATCATAGAGGAAAATGTGAATAATGTTAACATTGTAAAGGTGATACCCAATGCGAAACCATACTTTAGTTTTTTGTAACTTGTTTATTCTACAAATAACTCAAGATCTTCAATGTGATACCATATGCCAATAAATATAGATGTGACAACAACAAACAACGTTGGTAATATATATACCGTTCCATTTAAAATCTCATTTGCAAAAAAAAGTGCCTCAATATAATAAGAATATGGGATTAGTTTAGAAGAATTAGTCATACGAATAATACCGTATGTAAATATCCAGTATGCTAGACATCGTTTAAATAATTGATTTGTCTCGAAAATAAATAAATTCAAGTGAATGATTGAAAGAAATGGCGAATCTATAATACCTAGGATAGAAAGAGAACACGCAATATCATATATGCCGTTTAATATGACAATTACATGAATATTGTCTATCATTTACCAATAAAATTTATATAATATATTAAATTTATTATTCGTATTTAATTATCGGCGCATCTTTCTACGATACGATTTTCTCTTGTTTTTCTTACGTGCAGTTTTTCTTCTGAAAATTCCTCTCTTACGCATTGTCCTTTTGATTTTATTTTTTCGTGTTACTCTTCCGCCTGCTGCCGGCGCTGCTGCCGGCGGCGCCGCCTCGACATCGACTACATCTGTTGCCAATATTTCGTCACGTCGTGTATTATTTTCACCGTCTACATTTGCCAATGTTTCGTCACGTAGTTTCTCATTTTCAACGACTTTCATAATTAAGTCTCTGATTTTCGATATAAGTTCCATATTTCGATTATAAATAGCTTCAATTTGTTTTTTTTTATCGTCTGAATTTATCAGACGCTTTGTTTCATCAAAACGGGTACGTATATAATTTTCTAAATCGTCGAGTATTGAATCCCAATTTTGTCCCGATGGTTGTGGTGCTCCAATTCTATTTGTTCTAGCAGTTGCCTCTCCTATTTTTCGGTTAAGTTCGGACATCTTTTTTAGTCTTACATTTCGCTTTTCAACCCTGGCTAGTTTGTTTTGTAGTTTGCTTACTGGGTACGCCTCCAGATGTGTTCTTGCTGCTTTTACTCCTTGTGCTAATGCTGTTACTGTTCCTCTTGCTGCTGCTTTTGTTCCTCTTGCTGCTGTTGCTGCTGTTGCTGCTGCTGCTGTTGCTGCTGCTTTTGCTCCGTCTCCTAGTAAACCTGCTACTTCTTTTCCTGATGTCCTAACTGCGTTAGATGTTTGTTTTATTGACTGATCGAGTATATTTCCAGCAGCATTGACTGCACTCGCACCTATATTTCCAGCAGCAGTTGCCCCCGCCGCACCTACCCTTCCAAGAACATTGACCCCCTCCTTACTAACTTCTCCAGCAGCATTTGCCCCCGCCACACCTAACTCACCAGCAACACCGATCCCCTTCGTACCTAACTCACCAGCGCTGGTCACTACTACACTTGCACCATCAGTAACTGCCTTCGCCACATCACCCACCACCGATGTAGATTTGGATGTAGAACCTCCTTGATCACCAGTAACATTACCTAGATCACTATCATTCATATATAAACTATCAAATATTATAAATTTATTTTGTCATAGGGTCTAATGAATTGACTCATTCTCGACCTTGATATTTTCTGATTTTACGCGTCCTTCTCTTATTTTTCTTACGTACAGTTTTTTTTCTGAAAAATCTTCTTTTATTGCGTCTTATAACAGACAATCTTCTTGTTCGCTTTTTAATATTACGTTTTCGTTTAACTACTCCACCATCTTGATGTTCTGTTTTTCTTGTTTTAGATTGGTGGGACATTGGTTTACCTGGTTTACCGGATTGGGATGATACACCAGTACCGACACCGGGGGGGCGGGGGAGCGCTTGTTGACCGATTTGGGGTTGGTATGGTGCGCCAGCACCGAACCCAAATGGTTGTTTGGGTGGCGTTTGTTGACCGAATTGGTATTGGGGGGACGCTGGGTTACCGATTTGGGATTGGAATGGTGCGCCAGCACCGGATACTACACCTGGGGGTTGGAATGACGGTGATGTACCGAATTGGTATTGGGTGGACGCTGGGTTACCGATTTGGGATTGGAATGGTGCGCCAGCACCGGATACTACACCTGGGGGTTGGAATGACGGTGATGTACCGAATTGGTATTGGGTGGACGCTGGGTTACCGATTTGGGGTTGGAATGGTGCGCCAGCACCGGATACTACACCTGGGGGTTGGAATGACGGTGATGTACCGAATTGGTATTGGGTGGACGCTGGGTTACCGATTTGGGGTTGGAATGGTGCGCCAGCACCGTTCACTGATTGACCGAATTTGAATGGTGCGCCAGAACCGAACACATATTTTGGTGGGGGGGACGATGTACCTGCTGATTCACTAGAATTGGTGGGACAACCCTTTTTTTTGTAATTTAGAAATTTACTATATTCTGAGTCAAGATTTTCACGTATTTTCGCTAGTTCTTCTAATAATGAGTCACGAACGTTTACACATTGTACAGAAGCGGCAACCGCTTTCGCGTTCGCGGATTGTTCACCTACTTCTATTTTCACGGTAAGAGGGTATACAAGTGCTGGTAGAGTTTTTTTTGTTCTATCATCAGATATCGTTCTAATAAAATCACTAACCTTAAATTTAAAAAAACCAAATTTTTTAGGGGCGTACGGGTTTATTTCAACGGCGACCTCTGCAATTTGAAAATATGATAAGAATATCGTGTCATTATTCTCTTTAATAATATCACCTGGACCAATTTTAAAAGGTACCGTGTACGTGTGTTTAGTATCTGTTATTTTTACGTCAAACTTCGGTGCCCCAAACATAACCATATTTTGTTTCGGTGGATTATGTAGTTTTTTCACATTGTCCAGTTCTTCTTCGGTTAGTATAATACCATTTATGATAATAGGTTTAGGTACGATAATATTAAATTCACTGTCAGATTTATTAAATTTCTCAATCGTTTTAATATCTTCCGCATTCATATAACTACGATAATTATCTGGAATGACAATGGCATCTGGAATGACAATGGCATCTGGAATGACATTGGCGGTTTGGGGAGCAATAGTCGTCATACAATTATCAAATATTATTTTTTATATATGATAATGTTATATACGAATTGGAAACATCTGTACCCCCATATAGATTACGCATCTTACTTGGTTTTCCTTCTCAAATGCTTGTTGCGATTTGAACGCGAATGTTTCTTACTTTGCGAATGTTTCTTACTTTGCGAATGTTTCTTACTTTGCGAATGTTTCTTACTTTGCGAATGTTTCTTACTTTGCGAATGTATACGATTCCTGCGATGAAACCCACCATATTGACTTGATCTTGCATTTATTTGTTCTTGGGTTAATACTTTTGATTCTAGTTGTATTACGGCCTCTTTCGCAATATATAGTTGTTTCTTTCTTTCCCTTAATTCTTCTTCTTTTGCCTTTATGAATGCACCGTCTTTTTCATCCTTTATTGCGCTTTCTAATGCGTCTTGTGCTTTTTCGACTTGCTCTTCTTCGAACTTAAGATTTGCATCCAAATCCATTAGTGTATTCGCATTATCGATCACGTGTCGTGTTTCAGGCTTCCAGGATTCTTCCGTTTGAGGTCCTGTCGATTCACTCCCAAAACCAAGACCCTTGAGAGTTAAGACTACGCCTCCCGCAGCACCAACAACCCCAATAACAATTGTAACAATACGAACAATAACAGCTGAAGTTTCAGTCATATAAGATATATGAACATTATAATATTTTATTTATATTTTCAAATCTAATTCTTGTCATTAACTCTATGTGTTATCTACTCTTATATGAATTGTAATTTTCTTTTGTAATATATTCCAGTCCTCGTATCGTTCCGTATACAAGCAATACCAAAACTATGTCATAGAATATAACGATTGAACCGACATCACCAAACCATCTCACAAAGAAACTAGACCGTGATATGTAATTATATTTAGCGCCGTTATAAAAGACGAGCATAAAGAATACGTCTAGAACACACGTTACAAAAATCAATCCCATTATGTCCGATACCATTCCAGATATATACCTTGTATGGAACATTCCGGCGACCCACAACCCAATGTGAATATATGCCGTAATAATAAATAGATCAGATATAAATGAACTCATTGCATTTGTATAATACCATTCATGTATTAAATCCGTTTTACCTACAATAACGGAAGGTAAATGTAACCCATAAATGAATATCGCAGTTACGATCATTATGGAAGCGATGTAAATGATAAATGTCTTCATATATTTAAAATACATTATTTAATTTTAGATATATGACCATTAAGTATCTTGGTTCGTAATTCGTCAATTAAAGGTTTACAATCGTATGCTGCCATATAATATTATTATAATGTGTGAGAAATGGTTGAGTATTCTAACGACGACCGCGTGATTTTCTTCCCCGCGATTTTCTTCCACGTGATTTTCTTCCACGCGATTTTCTTCCGCGAGGTTTTCCGCCGGTAGTTGTTGTTGATGATGGTGACCCATCATCGAGTCCTGGTAATTTACTAAGAGTCTTCGCTAATGCGTCCACATCCTGATCATTGGTTGACCTTCGAGTTCTTTTGGTAGCGGGTTCGGATGCGCCGTGTGACACATCATCGGGTCCTTTTAATTTACTAAAACTATACGCTAATCTGTCCACATCCTGACCGCTGTGTACCCTTCGAGTTATTTTGCTATCGGGTTCGGATGCGCCGTGTGACACATCATCGGGTCCTTTTAATTTACTAAAACTATACGCTAATCTGTCCACATCGTGGGGTAATGCCGTTTGTCCATCTTTTTCCAATTTCCTTTTCGATCTTTTTATTTCTGTTTCTACGGAATGGTGTGTTTCATATATTTCCATTGGCAACATTTCTAATTCTTCTTTTGCGTCACGATATGCTTTCAAATCTGCCGTTGCCGCCATTTCTCTCATATCCGTTTCCGATAATGTTTCCACTATTCTTGCTTCATCACCCGAATCAAATGCGTTGTAATATGCTTCCATTGCGGTATCTTGCGCTATTTTTGACATACCCATTTTAATTTCTGCTGCTTTTAATCTATCAAGTGCTTCTTTTTCTGCTTCCTGATATGCTGCAAATGATTCTTGTCTTAATACGACTAACCTTCGTTCCATATGATTTTTTAAATTATTGGCTCTTCTCCGCTCTTTTGATCCTGGTGATTCGTTCTCATACATTGCTATTGCGTATGTTAATCCATCTGATGTTAATCTCACCACTAAGTGGTATAGTATTGCTACATCTTTTTTTTTATCATGTTTCTTTGCTTTTTCTAGTTCGACATATACTAGCTTTACTTTCTCACTAATGTCATTAAACATAGTTGCCGGTTGAAATTCCATTATATTATAAGAAAATATAATATAAAAAAATAAAAGAACCTATATTTTTAAAATAACCGATAAAATGCTTACATCATTGGTTTAAGTTTTTCATTCTAACAACTTCATCATATTTGTATACACCATTAATTATCTCCGGAAATAAACAGTCACAAATAAAATGGGCATAATGAAACAACGAACCCTCTCGTCTATTATTTTTAACCCATATCATCTATATATCCGATATCTAAAATTTTCTTCTACGTGATTTTCTTCTACGTGATTTTCTTCCGCGAGTTTTTCTGCCACGCGATTTTCTTCCGCGAGTTTTTCTGCCACCATTGCTGTTCCGGGTCTGTAATGGAAGTTCTGATCCAATTCTACTTACTACCGCACCTCCAACTTTTTCTCCTCTTAATGTATCAAGTTTTGTAGTTTTAAATTCTGCCATTGCTGCATCTTCTGCCTCTTTCGCTCTTGCTGAATTTTCCATTAGTACTGGGTCCGTTGGTGCTGCCTGTGCAGCTCTTATTGCTTGATTTGAAAACCATGATGCATCATCTCTTCTCTGCTTTGCTCCCTGTAATCTTGCTACCGCTGCCGATGTTCTATCATGGTCTGCCCACTTTGCTGGTGCAGATCTTGCTGACTCAACGCCGCGACGTTTTTTTGATTTGCCTTGTGACACCTCACTGAGTGTGCTTGATCCAGGCATATCCGCTAAACCTTCCATATCGCGGGGGTCGTATGCGCCTTGTGACACATCACTGAGTGTGCTTGATCTAAGCATATCCGCTAAATTGACCATATCGTGGGGGTCGGATGCGCCTTGTGACTCCTCATTGAGACTGCTTAATCCAAGTATATACGTTAAACTGTCCATATCGTGGGGTGATGTCATTTGTCCATCTTTTATTTTTCTTTTCCTAATTGTTTCCCTTGCTCTCACTGCCAATCCTCTATAATGGTCTGCTTCCATTTTTGCGAATATTGCATGTTTTTCTGCTTCTGCTGCTGCTGCCAATGCTTCTGGTGATCCATTTGTTCTTAGTCTTGCTGCTCTTTCTCTTAGACCCTTTGCCTTCAATTCTGAATGATCTGCTAGCATTTCACTTCCCGTTACAAGACCAAATTTTTTCATTATGTTGTCACGTGCTTCACGTCGCATACTAAGTATACGTTGCATTTCACTATCCATTATGTTATAATAAAATATAATATAAAAAATAAACGCGCCTATATGTTTAAAATAACCGATAAAATGCTATACATCATTAATGAAATTTCACAAATACATTTATGTACTCTGTGTGGTCGGTTGGAACCATATCATCAAAAAATCTGATATAGCAACCGATGCACCAATACCACTTATTCCGTCAAAATACATTAATTGTCATTATAAATGTTACATTTATGGATGGGTATACTCCTGACACCCTATCATCATACAATATTGGGGAATCACAAGTAATGTGTGGAATACGAGCGCACTTGTGCGTCCAAATAGTTTTCGGTTGTGAATGGCAAATCCAATTCCCCAAAATATAAGACAACATATCCACAACCATGTATTTCTATATCGAAGTCCATATGAACTCTTTATGATACCAATCGCACACAATACATCAATCTTATTCTTAATTTCAGGGAATTGTAATGGGTTGGAACGCACGATGTTGGCGATACAACACGCGTGGTATACCACCTCAATCCAATTTATTTTTAAAAACCACGCGTAACCAGTGAGAAGAGCGTGAATGTGGATGAACGATGCGTCGAACTTGAAGAGTTTGGTACGCATAACTGGATTATCGAACAATCCTCGATGAATGTGAAGAACATAACTGAATGGACAATGTATGATGACACCAAATCCAGCAATAATCGTTTCACATTTCGCACCAGAATCTATAATAAATGATACCGCTACAATTGACGGCAACAACATAACATTTGCCGCTAGAATCTCCTCTTGTGATATCATCTCGTGTTATAGTCTTACCTATGGTTGTATCGTTCAATTTTAATTACGAACCAAATGCATCATGGAATGTTCTTCCCCACATATTCATAAGAATCTTTTCAAATTCTTCGTGTGAATTGTAAATCAATGCATCGTCTAACTCATTCCAACAACGAATCGCAATATCTTTCAGTGGTTGATTACGCATCTTTATATTTTCAGCATGAAGTTCGCGATTCGGTTTAATGGAACATAAATGTCTCAACCCTAATATCTCCGCATTTTTGGGGTGATGACCAAGTATAATACGACTTTTATCTAACTTATCGCCGTGTAACTTCATAATTGTTTCATAAATGGTTCCTATATTTTTATGGTTTGACTCATTAACCGACTGCTCCAATGATTCATTGTATTCCTTAAATCCCCATATAAAATCGTCTATGTCTAAAAATAAAGTGGGGTATTTTTTACACATAGTTGTTTTGCCCCCGCCTCCACAAACAGCAATAAACGACATAACAGTATCAACTATTTTTATATTAAATTATAAATGGAATTGTTTTATTTGTTTTTATATAATTCAGTTTTTATTTTTATTTTATTATAATATATGAAACGTCGAATTGATGATGCTCTAAAAGATGCGAAAAAGAAAGCAGCAGCAACAGAAACAGTAGAAGCAAGAGCAGCAGCAGAAACAGTAGAAGCAAGAGCATCAGACGAAACATTAGATATTTATTTGGATACTATGGTATCTAATTATAATAATGCGATTCAACGACAAATTCAAATAGAAGAAGATTATAAACAAGATAAAAGTAAGTCTGTCGCAGAGAACGAATCAGACCAAATCATAACTATGTTAGAAAAATATCAAGGAGTATCCATAGCAGAAAAAAAAAAAATGTTAAAGGGTATTAAGCTGGATGAGGATGATGTTGTAGCGACCCATATGTCCCAAAGAATGTGTGGTTGCCGTTTTACGGCTAAACTTATATTTACTATGATATTATTACATTTAACAAAACCGATTGGAAAAAGATTTGAGACTACATATAATACAATATTTAAACATCCACTCGTAGAGAAAATCATGTTTGAATATATATCCCAAACTGAAATTGATGATATTCGGGAGGAACGTCATCCTCATTTTTATACGGCATTACCGTATACAAAGTTATGTATATGTGTAATACTTAGTGATAATATATCGGATGGTGGTGATCTCTTTTCATCCGAGCATAACTTCGTCGTGTTTAACCGAGGGGGTGGAAAGTGTAATGTATTAAGTTCATCCTGGCGTGGTGTAGGTGATGTTAGCACGCCTATAAGTAATAAACTTGTAGACTATGATGATTTAATAAATAGGTTGACACCTGAAAATCTACAAAAAGAAGGAAATCCAGAATATTTATTTGGTCCAGATATAAACTTAACTGGTAATCTAGAAATAATATTTATTTCAAAATATGCATTTATCGCACTTAGTGGTGGTAAGAAAAAAACGAAGAAACGTAAGAAACGTAAGAAACGTAAGAAACGTAAAACATCAAGAATGTATACACCCTCGCACATTTAAAACGGCACAAAATATAAGTGTTATATTCTAAATTCACTATATGAAACATAAGGGCATTTATTAAATTTTTTTATTATAACATATAGATATTATAATAAAATGCCTACACATAAAAGTAGTGATTATAAATTATCAGCAGTTAAATACTATTTATCCCATTCTAAAAATCAAGTGCAAACCTGTAAAATATTCGGTTGATATGAAAGAAGTTTGATGAGATGGGTAGATAAATACAAATCTACTAATAATATTACACGAAAGAAAAAAAGGATTAACATATGATGAATTAGTTAATAATGTAAAAGATGCTAATAATGTAAAAGATGCTAATAATGTAAAAGATGCATTACATGAAATACCAATACATATTTATAAAAATCTAATAAGAGGAGCATATGATAGAAGTGAAAAGTATGTAAAAAGACCATAAACAAGAAAAAGGAAACCTAAAAATATTTGGATTAGGTCGGCGTTTTAAATGTTCAAAGGTGTAACAACGAGAAAAATGAAAGCTAAAAATCTGGATTATGTTTGTGGTTTAAATGTTGAAACATTTAATGATTTTTTTATATTAAATTATAAATGGAATTGCCGTAATGTTTCATATCAAATATTATACTTTGTTCGTCACTCGCCCAACTGTGTCGCTTCATCGGTGCAGCCCAATGCGTCGTGGTAATTCCATTCCTGAATGCGTGCAATCGTTTATCTTCATTCGTCTTTGTATTATCCTTATGATTTCGGGGCATGTATGAAACGTACTGAACCAATCTCTCCTCACTGGAACTCGGCGCCTGATTTTGGTGAAATAATCGCGAATCCCATACCACCAACGACCCCTTTTTGACGTCAAGTGCGGTTTTCTCTAATGGTTCCAGGTAATCTCGGTCGATCATCAAAAAGTTTTTATCACCGGTTAATCCACGTTCCTTTACATAGGAATCGTACATTAAATGACTGCGATCATACACTAGAAGCGTTTTTTCTTGATTGTCGGTTAATGAAACAAATCCCTGGTACCCCCTGAAGTCCGTGTTATTTGGGGATTGGTCTACGTGCGTCCATTCCCCATCATAATGATCTTCGGGTGCCATGTAACAACACCCATCAAATGAAACAATCAAATCATTTGTATTCCATAATTGTTTAAAAATATTGGTTAGATTTACAGATGTCCTGATGTACCACGCGTGTTCTTGATGTCCTGCATTATGACTGTGAATGAGACCATTATTCTTTGTAACAATTTGGTTTTTTATTCTCCACTCATGGAATAGTTTGGTCGCAAATTCAACCTCTTCTGGACTCAATACATTATCAATCACCATATATCCATGACTCTTCAAGTAATCCATCGTTACATAAATACCTCCTTTTATCTTTATATAATTAAAATTGATACCTAATTAGTTATGAATGTTCAATAATAGTATGCTGGATTATTACAGTTACATGCCTGGACCATCGAAAGAATCTGGTTGCGACGAGATATTTACATCGATGATATGTCGTGATAGGTCTATGATTAGAAACGAAAGACAAATGCGGTACCATATTAACAAATTACTTGATTATGAAATCGATCGATATGGTGGATTGGGGTCGTACACCGGTTGGAATATAACTACACGCATCAGTATCATTAATAACATGCGTGATAAGGTACAACTCATTCAAAAATCAACATTAATGTGGCGTAAATTGCGGGTGTTTGCAATGACATTGGGTACATTTATCGTTGCCAAAAATATTAGATACAAGTTTCTTCCAGGTGGCGATTACATGAAAGAAATTCAGGAAAAATATAAGGACGTATTTCAATAAAAATAAAATAATGAATTAAAATATTTTTTGTTTCAAATGATAAGGGACGCTTCAATCATTTCAATCATAGTCCATAGACGACACCTTTTCTGAATCATTTGATTTAGTTTATAATAAAACAGACTATTTGCATCTCGTTCACCAGTATCAATATATGTATCTTGTTGTTCGTATGACAACGAAATTAGCATTATAGACATCGGATCTTCACACCACGACATACCTTCTTCCAGGTGCTTTCGTATTTTTCTTGTCAGTTTTGCATACCTCATGTAATACCTTTCACGGATGAGATAATTCTGGTACATATCTGGAAAACTTGCCATAACTTTCTCGTTAATATTTTATGTAATCATATACCCATATCAATTTTATTATAACATTATAATATAATATGGGATTTATGACTGAAGATGGCGATAAGAAACTATTTGGACCACAGGAATGTTGGTGCACACAACACGGACAAGTGTGGTATCCGTGTAAGAAAACCAAAATGTGTAAGGAAACAAACGAAAAATATAAGGTACTTAAAGAAAAATATTATAATTCTAACAAGTTCAAACAGGATCAAAAGAGAGAAATAAAACGGAGACAGAATGTGAAGGAATCAAGAAAACGGAGAGCACAAGAAAGGAAAGTACGTAGGCGACGAAATACGAACAAATCAAAACCAAAACAACAAACAAAAAAAAGATTTTTTAGTTTTTTCAATTAATACACGATGTAAATATCCTGTGTATAATAATGTAAATTCGTACTATTATTTTTTTTGGTTATAGTAATGGATAATAAAGAAATTACAGATATTATCATCCAGATGAATGAGAATATTAAAGAAAATAATGAAATACTAAAACGTATAGAGTATAAATTAGATAATAATGTTACAACGGAATGTGAAAAAATGGGAACACATATAAATTTCATTGAAACAATATATGAACGAATACGACATCCATTGAACTATATATGTGAAACATACTCCAATATATCACCCGATTTACAACGAATTGGATTTTAAATATATCGTTGCATTAATCGTATAAGACGTGTTCGATCATATTATTCCAACAATGTTCACTATGTACATTCCTCATGTACCATTCTCGACAATTCATAGACATTTTTGTCCATTGTTCTTCGTCTATTTTTCGTATCGTTTCTATTAATTTGTCTGGTGTTGTTACTAGAATGTAGTGTGTATTTTCAACCAATGGGTCCATATATGAATTAACGTTTACATCTGGTGTTACAATAGGAATCGTTCCGAACGCCATCAGTTCAACTTCGCGGTGACATTTCGAACCGTATCCCCGTAGACACAATCCATACCTGGAATGACCCAATTTCATTAGATATTCTTCATGTGTGAATTTATGTTTTATTCCCGCAGTGCAATGGTATTCTGTTACTACATCTCCCCAATTTGTATTTGTTCGAAATTTTTCCTGGACGGAATTTTCAAAATTACCGATGAATATAGATTCATTGGATCGTTCTTTAAACGTCATATGGGTGATTTCTTTTAATATTTTTTCAAGTAATTCTGGTTTCCTAGGCCAGAAAATCCAAGGTTTTATATTCAATTTCGGTATCTTATTCTTGAGATATTTCCCCTCTTTTTCAATGTCGCCATTTCCTAAAAGCATAAGTGAACATTGTGGGACTTCTTCATTACACCATTCCAGTGTATCTCTATCATACGTTAATATGTTGGGTTCCAACCAGCAATGACGCGTATTATTAACGTATCGGACATCTAAATCCGTATTTTGTTTCTTCATCAATAGCGGTAATTCTCTGTAACTATCATTATTATGTTGTCCCCATCCCTTCATGGGTTGCTTGGGAATTTTTAAAATCCATTTATTATTAATTACTCGGTATATAATGGCGAGAACCTTGTACATTTTTGATTTTGATAGATGGTGTATGATACATTCATTAAATTGTTTAAATCTGGCATCATGGAAATGTGTATGAATAAACCTTAACGGTTTATTTTTATAATATAATGTATCTGAACTCGTAATATGGTTGGCAATCGTTTGTTTATTTTCAGTTGACAGATACATTCGCCACGCCTGTACATTATATTCTTCGCCGAATTCAAAATAAGAATATTTTCTTAATTGTGTCATATTTATTTGTTCAGGACAATGGTTTGTGTAATTAATAATAGATTCCCAATAATCACATATGTCTATTGAATTTGTCCATAATAATCCTGCATTATAATATCCAGTTATATCTAGATGTTTTTTTTGAATAAATTGTGGTGAGAGACCAACCTGTTTAGTTCTATCAATATCCTGGATTGCATTGACAATTATGATGTCACTATCCAAAAATAGTGTATCTTTATAGTCCCTTAATACATATTTCATTATTTTCATTTTATTCAATAAAAAGTTACCGAATAATCCATTTTGTTCCATCATTTGGCGGTTCATTCCGTCATATTTATCCAATTCAATAAACCATTTGATTTGTAACTTCGGGCGTGGCGTCATTGTATCAATGATTCTTTTTGTTTTCGTGTCACATAATACATATATGGTTTCATCTGGATGAAAGACTGAAAGTGATAATAATAACCCGACCAATTCAATTGCACAATTAGATGTACAAATGGTAGAGAAACTGCTCGGTTTACTCATTTAAATATACCATTTATGTATATTTAAATTTATAGTCCCCATATTTATATTTTACATTTTATGCGTTTCAAGTCTCTTTTAACAATAGCATCGTTTAATTTAGACATTTTACGAATTGACTCTTCAAATTCCTTTTGATTAGTGAAAATATCGTTATTTATGTTGTACCTAGGATTTCCGCCCATATTAATACATATATGGTTGTGCATTGGGTAAAATCGTTCAATGTCTTTATATATATCATTTATCCAGTCATCACAAAACCAATTTATAATCTCCTCTGGAAAATAATATCCAAATAACTCCATATGTTTAACTGATACGAACGTTTGGGTTAAAATTTTACTATTATTATTAATGGGACCGGTCAATCCAACCCCGTCTGATTTTTCTAATGCTGCAATGCAGTCATTAATCCAATTTTTTGTCTTGAAATCAATATCATCCCCACATTGAAAAAAATAATCGCAATTATCACGGTACGCCAATTCAAATAAACGATTCCACATAAGGGTCAGATGACCTGGTTGTATTCCATCCATGTAAACAAACTCAAATTTCATATCGGGACAAAAAGATTGGATGATTTCCTTATTTTGATCATTATCATATATCGGATCATTTTTATCAATTCCAATATAAAATGTGTACGCGTGTTCATTATTGCACGTTTCCACAAAAGATTTTAATGTCGTCCCATACAAATATGATTCCTCAATAGATTCCCATTCTCTCCCTTTTGATGTTGATGGTATGATACAACCGATTTTCATTGTAACTATATATTAACTTAATATTTGTATTGATTTCATTATATTTAAAGATATTTTATTGTAACTATTAATGAGTAAACTCGCATTTATCACCGGAATTACTGGTCAAGATGGGTCTTATCTCGCGGAATTACTGATTGAGAAAGGTTACAAGGTATTCGGTATCGTCCGGAGAACATCCCTTTTGTTTTCACATACACGAATTGACCATATACGTGACCATATTTATTTAGAATATGGTGATATGAGCGATGGTTCGTCCCTTACTAATTATCTCACTAAAATAGTGAACACACATCCGAATTTTGAAAGGTTTGAGGTGTACAACTTGGCAGCGCAAAGTCACGTAAAGATTTCATTTGAAGTCCCCGAATATACTACACTCATTGACGGGGTGGGTACACTGAAACTACTGGAAGCAATTCGTACATTTCCAAAAGACATTATCGACAAGACAAGATTTTATCAGGCGGGAACAAGTGAAATGTATGGCGATGTATTAGAAACACCCCAACGCGAAACTACACCATTTAATCCCCAATCACCTTATGCTTGCGCCAAGGTATATAGTCATTTTATAGTGAAAAATTATCGTGAAGGTTATGGTATGTATGCGTGCAATGGGATATTGTTTAATCACGAAAGTAAACGACGAGGCGGGAACTTTGTAACAATGAAAATTGTGAATGGAGTAAAGAAAATCCAAACTGGCGAAGATCCTGACTATGTGTTAACATTGGGAAATTTAGAAAGTAAACGCGATTGGGGGCATTCGAATGATTATGTATATGGTATGTGGTTAATGATGCAACAGGATTATCCCGATGATTATGTATTGGCGACGGGTGAAACCCATACAGTAAGGTCATTTGTAGAGCGATGTTTCAACAAAATTGGTAAATCTATTGTGTGGGATGGTACATCTATGGATGAGATTGGCAAGGATAGTGTTACTGGAAAGACCCTTGTTAAAATTGACGAGAAATATTTCCGACCATGTGAGGTGGACATACTATTGGGAGACCCAACGAAGGCAATCGAAAAACTTGGATGGGTTCGCAGATATAATTTAGATACATTGATTGACGATATGTTTCAGTAATAAAAATGTGATAATTTATTGGTAAATGGTATGTTAAATATGAAATGCATTTCATATTTAATAAGTGAATTGTCGATGGTATTTATTGCGCCTTAATATTTTTCCTCACGTTTCTTGTTTTAACATTAGTAAACAGATCGTTATATGATTGTAGGTACTCTTTATAATCTATCGTTAATAAAAAGATCACACCCGACATAAATATAATGAGGTAATCTTCTCTATTAATCTGGTAGTAATCTCTCCTCCATGGAAACGAAATGTATATGACGAATAAACCCATTACTATTTTAAATGTTCCATCTACTATAATTTGAAATGGTATATTGCTTGGAATTAGTCCCGTCTTGACAAGAACTATCAATACTAAAAACATTATTTTTAAAATAAAAATAATTTTATGGTAGATATTCATATTATACTAGATATATTTTATAATTAACGATACCTTGCATTTTTAAAAAAAAATTATTGTATTCCAATAGTTATTTAGAATCGTGGCATGGAGGTCACGCCATAATCGCGCAAGATGGTGCATATTTTATTTCCGTTGTCGCCTGATGGAACTGGAATAACAACTGTATTTGGATGTGGAAGTGCTGCGATATAACCAATCATAATCTCAATAATCTCAATGCGTCCAAATGCGGCGGCCATATGTAATGTGGAATCAAATCTTCCTTCATTGGTACATATCCTTAGATTTGTCCCATTACTCGCTTGATACGTGGCATTAAATTTAGTATGCTTCGTTAACAGTTCCATGATAATATATGGGGAACCCGTAGGTGAAATCGGTAAAGGTGTGTCATCGGCATATCGTTCCATAATTCTACGCAACATTTCAATTCGGTTATGGTAGATACATATGAGAAGCGATTCCATTACACGACTAAATCCAGATTGTCCATCTACTGATGTCACTTCAATACGATTAATGATAACCTGAAACATAAACTCATCATTGGTATGAACTACATAATTCAATGTAAATTTGTTATAGGCCCCAAAATACGGCGATGCCATAACCCCAACCATTCGTTCAAGACGATTTATTTTCTCACCCATTGCTTCAATACGTTGTGAATGTTCAAGTTTAAGTTCTTCGGTCTGGCACTCGAATCGGTGCGTAAGAGCAGTCAAACTCGCTTCAAACTTAGATGCATATTCCTTCACCTCAATCTTAACCTGTTGTGGCGTCAAATCAATATCCTTAATGGTTTCTTTTGCGACATCAATGTCTTTCCTGATGCGTTCGAGTTCACCCATCATCTCAGCGTATTTACGAATGTATGGACGCTTATCATCCGTGTAACTATTCCAATCCCACTCAATGGGTTCAAGACACCGCGTCAATTCCTCTTCGTCGCCGTAGAAATCAAACCCATTTGCTCGATGCGCCTTGATTTTGGCGAGACACGCGTTTTCATCATCCATAAGATGTCCGAGATTAATGGATTCTTGTTCTTCAGATGCCATAGTAGTTCCAATGATGTTTGCGGTTGGGAGATCCATTTGTGTTGTTGCGATACATAATAGTTACAAAAGTGTAAACAATTTCAATTTTAAATTGAAATTATTGGTGTTATATTGATTAAAATTGAAATTGTTTACACTTTTGTAACTATTGCGTATCACGAACAACCATGTCTCTCACCCCGATTCTACACGACATTTCCGACATTGCTGCCTGGAAGAAGCACCTTGATGAAGAGGGTTACGCCGTAATTTCGACCATTCTTTCGGAAGATGAATATCAGACAGCATTTGATTTATTTAAGAAGGATTGGAATGAAGTCTCACCGCGATTTGATTTTGAAGATAAAACAACCTGGGGAATTGAAAATGCACCATTAATGTACGGCAAGGGGATGGCAGTATTCAACGGATTCGGTCAATCCGATTTCATGTGGTACCTAAGGACATTGCCTCAAATCAAAGATATTTTCAAGAAAATTCACGATACTGACGAATTAGTTACAAGTATGGACGGGTTCTCAGTATATCTTTCCAATAAACAAAAATCAAAATCTTGGTTGCACGTCGACCAGAATCCAAAAAATCTGTTGTACAGTATTCAAGGGGCGTACAATTTCCGACCGGTTGGTGAAGACGACGCAGGGTTCGTTGTAGTTCCCCGCACCCACATCGAACATACCCCCGAAGTTGCCCACGATAAAAGTTGGATTATGTGCCCCGGAGACGAACATCTAGATGGATCCAAGAAGTTGCTTATTCCGGAAAACTGTTTCACACTTTGGAACTCAAAAACGATTCATGCAAACAAGGGAATGACCAAGAAAACAACCGAATTAAACCGATTGACGGCATACCTTTGCTACCTACCCAAATCAATTCGTACCCCGGAAACGTTAGACGCCAAGATAAAGGCGTACATTTCGGCAGAAACGACTTCACATTGGGCCAATAAATGCGAATTGAAAAAGTACCCTTTTGGATTTGGAAAACGTTACGAAGAACGAGGGTACAACAAAATCGTTCCGAGAATGGAAGGTGACGCTATACCAGAAGATCGGTTGGATTTGCTTTAATTCAGACCATCTTTCAGTATGATTGACAATGAACATGTTGAAGTTAACCCATTATAAAGCGCCATCATTCCAAATAGTATGAGAATAATTAATGGGATCGTATTGATTTTACCCAATAGTTTTTTATTTTTTAACTGCATATACATAATGATTCCAATAAGCAACATGACGATTCCCATAAGTGTCTGGATAATTCGCATAACACTGTAATAATTAAACGAATTACTCCCCTCAATATTTACGTTGATGGTAGTATGTTCCGATAAAACAACCTTATTTGAACCGTGTGATAATCTGGAAAACTGAAGATTATCATTTACCTTTATTTGTGCATAATCGTCGAAATATTTATCTTTAATAAATTGGGACCTTGCTGCAGATTGACATACGATATATATTTCATCAACGTAACCTAAATGTTCAATAATCGTATCTGCGTTAAATCGTATCATATTCATCGGAATATTATAAAACTTATAGTCTTGTGATTTAGAAAATCGTTTAGAGTACACTTCGTCACTTTTACGTATATCAATAAATAAATACTTCATATATGTATAATAATATTTTAATTTTTGAATATTCAAAACTTCTGATCATCTAATGCCATTAAAGTCATTGCTGAATAATTGTGTAAATCAATTAATGTATCTCTAATTCCTTCATCATTTATTAAATTTACTCCATTTTTTGTTATTGACATAGACCGTTGTAACTTAATCTTATGTTCTCATTAAAACGACAATAACTCCATATTTGGCAAATGCATCACCATAATCTATATTTTTTTTAGTAAATGCTTCTTTTTGGATTTTTATCATTTGTTCTACTCTGTCCATTTTAATATAAATATCATTAAGGTATTTATATTAATTTATGACAAAATGTGTAAAAATGATCTCAATCCTTTTTACGTGTCTTGCGTTTTTTGGTTGATTTGCGTCTTTTTGATTTTTTACCTTTTTTACCTTTTTTACCTTTTTTACTCTTTTTACTCTTTTTGATTTGTTTGATTTCGTTTCCATACGCTAATCCTGTATCCCGTATGAAATCATATGAACCAACTGGTGTAAGTAAAATTTTACAAGAAAAGTCAATTATTTTTATGTCACTATATTTTTTTAACGCAAGATCACTAAGTATGGTTGATAAATTAACGCGCTTTCGATCCAAATATAACTTACCAATATCAGTAATTTTATATTCTTCTTTAGTTTTTTTAGTTTTTACGTTTTCTATTAATAGGATTCTATCACTTACAACATTCTTTCCTATTGTTTGTAAACCATCATATGGTTCATATTCACCTGGTGGTATTGAATATTTATTATCGTACATTTGCTGACCTTTTTTAATAGAGCCAATACGATATCCATCCATATCGTCTCGGTATCTTTTATCTTTCATTGAACTTACGTATGGACCAGAAAATTTTTCTCTTTTACTTCTGTCTATCAATTTGAAAGATTCCGAATGTCTATATAACCCGAATCGCGGATGGTTAGTAACCTCAATCAACGCATCTTTCAAGAATGTTTCTGATACAAAGTTACATACACCAAATCCGACCGCATTTAATTTTTCTATAGATAATGGTACATCAAAGATATCCCCTGATATTTCACCATGCGTTGTAATAAATAATGTCGGAGTATCACTCGATTTCTTAAAAAGTTGTTGTGGAACCTCACTAGAATGACCGACCGGTAAATCTTTAGGATGTTGGTTAAACACATCTGGATTTTGGGCAAGGGCAATACTTATTATATGTTCATCGTTTTGAAGACCACCGCCATCACCACCTTCCCAAGCAAAATATATCGCTAACCCATTTTGTTTTACAGCGGTTGAAACGATGTGAATGTCGTCTTTAAGTCGTGGTGAAGCAAATTCTAACGCTAATCCGTTCTGTTTTACCGCATACAAAACAAGAGCATCGTCATTTTTTAGTCGTGGTGAAGCAAACTGTAATGCCGATACGTTCTGTTTTACCGCATACCAAACGATATCGTTGTCGTCTTTTAGGTGTGGTGGAGCAAATTTTAATTGAGACCAGTCATTCCTTATTGCATTACCCATCGCAATTTTATCCACATCAGATTGAAGACGTCTTGAAGCAAATTCTAACGCTAATTCGTTCCGTTCTAACGCATACAAAACGATTTCAAAATTGTCTCTAAGACGATCCGACGCAAATTCTAACGCTAATCCATTTTCTTCTACAGCAGATTGAACGATGTCGGTTTCGTCTCTAAGACGATCCGACGCAAATTCTAACGCTAATCCATTTTCTTCTACAGCAGATTGAACGATGTCGGTTTCGTCTCTAAATTCCTCCGAAGCAAACTGTAATGATAACCCATTTTGTAGGACCGCTGTTAGAACAATTGTAAAATCATTCTCCTTTATGTTTCCCGAAGCAAATCGTAACGATAACCCATTTTCTTCTACCGCCGTTTGAACGATATCAGAGTCGTCTTGAAGTCTTTTCGAAGCAAACTTTAACGCCAACCCATTTTGTTCTACTGCCTTTTTAACAAATTCATCGTCATCACGAAGTTCTCCTGACTCAAATTCTAATTGTGACCCATCATATTCTTCTGCCATATATATAATAATATAAATACATTAAAAAAAAATATTCCCGCCTTTTTATATTTTTTTGTTTTTTGTTTTTTTTGTTTTTTTTAATATTCGAGATCTTCCCAATCATCTGGTGCATCATCGTTCGAGATTACGATCTCGGGTTCTGGTGCCTCTGGTTCAGATGCCTCTTCGGACACAACGGTCTCCACAATCGTCTTTGTTTTGACTTTCTGCGCCTTTTTCATCTCGTTCTGTTTTTCAATCCACTCAATGAGCGCCGCGCGGTGCTCCATAAGAATGGTCGTCATCTCCGCCATCGTAATGCCCTGTTTATATTCGCGTTTCTTGATCTTTGGCCAGTTCGTTGACCGGTCGATGAATGCGTTCACGTGCTCGTTCCTGACAATGCCATTCAGAATGCGTTTCGTCCACTCCTCGCGCGAAGCATGCTCCGTTGCCAACTTGTCTACCAACCGCGCCTCGTATTCAAGATCACTTGCCACCGAAGAACCGCCCTTGGACGATTTCTTGGAAGATGCAGAGCGAGACTCAAACACAACGGATGCGTTCCAGAATGAAAGTTTGCTCCACCTCGAACTCGTAATTGGGACGTCATTCCCACCGAGAACACTTTTTTGACGGGAATCGTGTGCGCGAATCTTTTTTGAAGTTGCCATCGTTGCTGAATTGTCCTTGTCTATGCCATTGTCTCTATGGATTAAAACCATTTCAATTTTATTTTGTTTCGCCCATAAAATGACTTCACATGTTTGACGATTTTAAAAATGTTGTATTCTTGAAAAATAAAAATATTTATATTTTGTCGTATATCCCATTACTTATTCACCGCGTTAAACATTGCAATAATATGCCTATCTTTTCCAAGTCTGGTAAGAGTCTCAAGTGTCAAGTCACCTATATTAATTCCTAACGCAATTGTCACTTGTATAGGCGTAAGTGGTCCTGTCACATACCCATTTACAGACCTTTGGGTCATACTATCTTCCACTGATTGACGTAGTTCCACTGGTTGAGATGGTGACACTGGTTGTTCTACTTCCGATGGTTGAGATGGTGATATGGGTTGAGTTCGAATACTTTCGAAATACTTATAAATCATGGTTGCCTTATCTTTCTTAATGTAACCAAGAAGTCTGGTTAGATTGACAGGCATATCTTCAGATTGAAACTGATTCTTATTTTGTTGAATTCCCATACATTTATCAAGAAGGTTATCTTGTGTGCAATGCGTGGAATAAGACAATTTCAATTGAACGGATTTGATTTCATGATATGACTTCGAGTTTGCTCGCGAATTTGTATATTTCACATCTGAACAATGAAATTTACCAATCATTTGTCCATTTCTGTAAAGTGGCGCCCGATGGTCTGAAATGCCTTCCTCAAATTGTTCGTCATAGAAACATTTTTTTCGATCATCATAACATTGAATAATAGTTTCAGGCGGTTCTTCATCCATATCAGTATAATGTCGTTGTCCAACGACTGCAACATATTCACCTTTTTTAATGTATCCTTCATATGGTGCACTTACCTTACGAGGGTCTTTGCTGTATCCTCTGCCTACTCTAGGGATTTCCATATCACTCTCGTCTTGCACGTCATCCGCTTTCAAAATATACCTTGAAATATCCTTCCGAGCGTCATAATAATGTTCGATTGTTCGTGTTGTCTTTCCATCATAATATTTTTCTGATTCTTCTCCGAAATAATCGTACATTTGCATTTGTTCTACTTCGCCATCACGACGTTTATATGATATATCAAGTCTAAATCCTCCAAATACAACATTTATCATGTCGCACGGGTTATACACACATTCCATCTTTGATTGTTTATCATCTTTATTATTTCTTGAAAAGTTTTGTTTAATAACATCAATAACATCATCATTGCGTGGAAATTCAATAATTGTTCCGGTGTTACCATTTGTTCGCGCATTGAACATATCAATTTGATACTGATTCATATTATCAATTGTAATCATATCTGAAAATACACCATATTCAAACATCCTATCCCATGGTGCATTGGCAACTAGATATTCATCCCCATTAAACGTGTATGTTGTTGATGTTTTCTTATTTGATAAGATACACTGCGCAATTTTACCACCAATTCCAGAAATACCACAACTTTTTCGATCTGAATGGTTTGGTTTTTGGAAACTAAACATAGATTTAAAATCATCGCGCGACATACCACGCCCATTATCAATGATTCTGTTGTAACTCTCAGTGTCTTCAAATACGATTTTATCGGCGCCAGCATCTTTTGCGTTTGCAAAAGATTCTGAAAGACATTTGGACAAATTGTAACCCTGTCGGTAGAAACTATTCAAATACCCGGATTCATCAAGTGACCCTACATTCATTAATGATCTTGATGCAACCCATTGGGCGTTCTGTTCCTCATCTGCCGGTCCTTGTCCTTTCTTCATTTTATCACTCATTTTCTTCTATACCCCTATATGAGTCTAATAATACCCATATCAATTTTTAAACTGTTTGATGTAACCTATCAAACATTCAAATAAAAGGTACGAATCTATTTAATAAATGTATTTAAAATCATTTCACTTATATTTGTAATATGGAACCAATTGAACAACCAAAACCGGTGTACAAGAAACGCGGTCGGAAACCAAGAGGAGGAAGAATCGTAGGAATAAACACTATAACCCCCGATAATGTTCCACTATCATCCAATGTCATTCTGCATCTCAAGTGTAAGAACGTAAAGGATAGAACGAGTTCATCTACAGAAAAGTGTCCGATAGAACCTTATTCTGGAGGTGGAGGAGATTCCTCATCGATTCCTTTGAAATTATTGGATTCTGAAAGTCCAAAAACATACGAATGTTCTAATGATGTTGATATGAAAGTAATTAATAAAAAGATAATCGAATTGTCAAACAGAATATCACTTGATAACATATCAAGCAAAATGTCTGGTTGTTTCCATTGTACGTGTGAATTTGATACCCAGACCATTTACATACCAAAACATGAATCAAATGGAACCTACCATTGCTATGGATGTTTCTGTAGTCCTGAGTGTGCAACTGGATATCTAATGGAGGAAATGTTGGACACGTCCGAAAGATTCGAGAGATACAGTTTACTTAATAATTTATATTGTAAAATATATGACTACAAAAAAAATATAACACCTGCGCCAAATCCATATTATACCCTGGATAAGTTTTATGGAACGCTCACTATACAACAATATAGGGAACTTCTTAAACACGAACGAATTCTTTTGGTTGTGGATAGACCATTGACCAGATCTATACCAGAAGTACACGATGCATCCAGTATTTCATCTTTACACAATACCCCATTTCAATCTACTTATGAAATTCGTCCAAGGACAAATAGGAAAACAAAAAGCGATATATTACAGAGTAATTTTAGGTTTTAACCGGTGCCCATAGTATTTCTCATTACGCTATATAATCGTTGATTAAATGTTGTAGGTATTTTTGGTTCAACTGGTTTGCCTCCTACAAACTCCCTTATAATAGATGTAACATCACCATTATGTTCTAATAATTTACTAGATGTCTCTTCTCGTGTATAAGTTGTTTGTCTCATAATAATACCTATCTTATCGGAGTCCATATATCTATGTCGACAATAAAGTTACATAGATATAACATATTAAGTTTGTACATTCTAATTTAAAGTCTAATATAATATTAATCATATGTCCTATATTTATGTATCCGCATTGCCGTTATTTACGTTATTGTGTTCCTATGTATATTTCAATATGAAGTGCATCATGGAACATATAGTGTGGAATATGCTCGTATCCGAAACAATTATACGAGATAAGATTAATACCATTCTAACCATTTTCAATGAATCAGATAATAAGACTAATATGAAATCTAAATGTCTACCCGTTGTAATGATTGTTAAGGACGGTGATATAATAATGGTACTCAACAAGGATCTAGATAAGAGTCCGTTGCGTGAATATGATACATTGTTTAAACTGAATCACAATGGGGATATGATAATATCCGATAATGTAGATGATATGAATAAAAGAAATGAACGTTCTTCTGTTCACGCATTATCGGTTACACTTAAGATGGGTAATAACGAATATGACATAACACCAAAGTGTGGTGATCCTAATATATTCATTCAAGGAAATAAGATATATTCGCATCATCATGTACGTTTTATTTGCAAACAAATGGAAATAGAATATGATGATACTGATATATATGAAATTATAATGATAGATTCAGATGTAAATGTTCACGAATTCAGGAATAGTTTCAATGATTCATCGCATATTTTGGTTGAAAAAGAATGTTTAACCATTAATAATGATATAAAAAAATAATGCGGATATAATATATGGATGAAAAGGGTTCGGTGTCGAACCCAATCATACCGCGCGATTTAGTTAATAACTGGACAATTTGGATTCATCTGCCCCGTGATTCAGATTGGACCATTTCCGGTTATTACAAAATACACACGGTTTCAACGATTGATGAAGCGATATCAATCGTTGAAACGATTCCGGCAAATATAGTAAAAATGTCTATGCTGTTTATTATGAAGGAAGGTATAACGCCTATTTGGGAGGACATAAATAATAAACTCGGTGGATGTTTCTCATATAGAGTATCACACAAGATACTACACAGCGTATGGAAAAATATTTCGTATACAATGATGGGCAATGACCTAGTATCAGATGATATTAGTGAGATCATCAATGGTGTATCTGTATCACCTAAGAAACAATTCAGTGTTCTTAAGATATGGACGAGAAGCAAAATACATACAGATCCAAAAATAATCAAGAGTATATCGGGGTTATCACAATCTGGATGTTTATTTAAAAGTCATGCACCAGAATATTAGGGTCATATATAATAAATGTTTATATGCTATTAGATTATATGAAGTATTTAGGTGGAAAACAAAGACTCGGTAAGAAAATAGCACCAGTTCTATATGATATTTTCCAACAATGTAATGAAAATGGATACACACTTGAGTCATATATTGAACCATTTTGTGGTTCACTTGGTGTTCTGAGAAATATGACCGAATTAGATGTTCCAATTTATGCAAGCGATTATCATCCTGACCTTATCCTGATGTGGCAAAATGTGAGAGATGGTACATTCAAATACCCCAAGAGTGTTTCAGAAGAACAGTATATAAAGGCAAAAAACATACCAAGTCCAAGTGCATACAAGGCATTTGTGGGGTTTGGTATGAGTTTCGGTGGCAGATATTTTGGCGCATATTCACAGAAATATGTAGGGGACAAGAAAGAAGATTTCTGCAAGGAAATGACAAACAGTCTTAAACGGGCAGCGCCTCTCATATCAGATGTGACATTTGATACGATTGATTACTCAACCATTGCACCGGAATATTCATTAATCTATTGTGATCCGCCATACCGCGAGAATAAATACCCCATAAAATATAGGCGAGACACTAAAAAATATGACACGTTTGACAATGACCATTTTTGGGATGTGATGCGTGAATGGAGTAAGAACAATATGGTGATTATATCTGAATTGTCTGCACCACCAGACTTTATTGAAATATGGAGATATGAACAAACCACAAGTGCATCACGCAGTAAAAATACAACGAAAAATAAAAATAATATCGATAAGTTATTTGTACACGAGACATTATTTGATATGATAGTGTGACGTGGGACAACATCTTGCGATGTGATAGTGTATGGACGCCCCATTAAATTCGGCGTTGCACGTTAAACAAACCTGTTTGTCTCGCATTTCTCCGATATGAACCCTACCATAATGCGAAATGCACCCACCAACCGTTTTAGATTTATGCTGACAATCGGGAAATTCGCATTTTATTTCAGGTTTAACATGCGCGTTTGTTTTGTGTTGCGTTAGATCAGATGATGAATTAAACGTCACGCAACATTCCACACATTCATGTCGCCCATTATGTCGTTTTGCGATTTCGGTGTGTTTTTTTGTCATATGCATTGAGAACGTTGACCCATTCGTGAACCTAAACGGACAGCACGGACACTGAATCATCCCATCAGAATCACGAAGTTTGTCGTGAAAATATTTTCGACCATATGATACATTAATGTACAGATCTTCTTCTGATTTACTAGTATCAATGATATAATGACGTTTCTTCAATATATCATTGATTGCATTTGGATCCATACCATATTCCGTTACCGCTATGTTAAGCATATATTCGACTTCATTTTTCATCAGTTCGATGATGTCGATTTTGTTTTTGTATCCGGACATGTTTAATGTGGTGAATGGTACCATTATTCATCCAATAAAAATATTTCAATTTTATTTATGGAATCGTAATTAAGTTCGGTGATTGGTGAGAACGTTTGCGTGGGCGTACATATCTTCACGGGTAATAAATTCCGATTCACGAACAACCCATTGTTCATTGTCTAGTGCTGGATTATTCATGTAGGAAACCCCCAAATCCATAATCTGTGATTGATGATTCGTCGTCGTATTGTTTCGGTACCAATGATTCGTCCAGATATATGCGGCGAACGTATTATTGTTAGTTGGAATCAATTCAATATCGAGATAATCACAGATTTGACGTTCGCGCAGCGTACGCTCGATAAGACGACGGATAATATCATCACGAATTGTATGTGGGAGTACCATATTGTGATTATTCTCCCAATCGAGAATATCCAATTGCATTGTAATGCCGGTTATGTAAAGGGGCATTGAATCCCGAAACTGGTTGTTGATTGCGTTGATGGATGCCGACATGGTGATGCCCTATATGTCTAGGGTTTCAATAGTTTCAATTTTATATTCATTGAAACATTTACGACACAATGGAATATATGAACTTGAACCGATGTCTTTTTGTTCCATATTACGAGTAATTCTTTTAGAAAATATACCGGATTTTACTTTACAACATGCGCATATCGCAGTGAGTTTTTCAACGTGGTCTGACATTGGGATTAGTTTTAGAATATCACCAAATACTTCACGTTTGAAGTCACCATCTAACCCACATACGTGAACCTTTTTGTTATAGGGTGGTTCGACTGCACGATTAACCCAATCTAAAATGTCGGGGAAGAATTGTCCCTCATTAATCAAAATAACAGATGTTTCGTTGAATTTATGTGGATCATCCACGCCGTCAAAATCATATATTTCTGCCATTGCACTAACCATTTTACACGGGATCATATTTAAATCATGGGTTGATAGCATCTCCTTGTCGGTATATCGACTATCGTCTATATAATTAACAACGATAATTGGAATGTTACAATAGGTATATTTTTTATAGAGGTCAAGAAGTCTACTAGTCTTCCCTGAGAACATAGGTCCAATATACAGCGAAAGATATCCACAATTCTCAGTAATATCCATTTTGATACATATACATAATTTATTAATAAATCAATTTTATCAATATTAAAGATATTGCACAACTTATTGCAATGGATAATATCCCATGGGTCGAGAAATACAGACCTTCTACATTTAATGACATCATAATGAGTGATATAAATGGAAAGATATTAAATAATATGGTACGCAATAACAAATTTCTAAATATTATATTGTATGGACCACCTGGTACCGGTAAGACGTCAACCATTATAAATATAATCAATTCGTTTCAGGATAAACACGAGTGTCGTGACAGGAGTCTCGTGATGCATCTTAATGCATCGGATGAAAGAGGGATTGACATCATACGAAATCAAATTAGTACATTTGCAAAAAGTAAACATCTATGGAAAAATGGCACTAAGTTTGTAATACTTGATGAGGTTGATTATATGACCCGAAGTGCTCAAAATTCTCTTCGTTATTTGGTTGATGAAAATATTCCTAATGTGAGATTTTGTCTTATATGTAACTACATCTATAAATTAGATTCATCTCTTATACAATATTTCATAAAATTAAGATTTAATCAGGTTCCCGAAGATAAGATAACATCATTATTAAGAAATATCATAGTTGCAGAGAATATCAATTATACAGACGACGATATCGAAAACATACAGATGTTATGTGGGTCTGACATACGTCGAATGATAAATATAATACAATGCAATTCTCTGGGAATAAAATGTATTCACAACAAAGACCTTATTATACAAATCACTTCATCTATAAGAGATAACACGTTAACACACAAACATCTTATGGATATATCAAATTTGTATAACATGGACATTCGCCATATCATTCTGTGTTACGTGAAGCACCTGATTAGAAACGAGACCATAGATAAACGTTTATTGGAATTCGTAGAATCTATGCTAGAATTGAAACGGTATGAACCATCTCTATTATCACAATATTTCATAACCTTTTTTACAAATTATAAATTGAATTAATTATACAGGTTTAAAGATATAATAAACTATGGTTGACATCAATGAACAATGGGACCAATTCTGTAGCGGAGACTATAATTTTGAAGAAGTTAAACCGTCGTTCACCAATAAATCTGTACCTTGTTGTGGTGAACTCTACATATCTACTATAACTAAATTGGCGTATCTTAATTCTACCATACCACTTATGGATATATTCTGGGATATTCCTATGATTTCATACCACGAACAAAAAGAGGGCGTCGTCAAGAAAGAAATGAAATTCAACTGCAGCACTATATCTGAATTTGAAACATTACAATCAAATATTCCGGCAGATACAATGGTAAATCAACAAATTCTTATGCATATCGATAATCCAAGTGGGAGAATTAAATTCAAGGATAGCAGGAAAATTAGTATAGGTATATGTAAAAAGGACATTGTATCTGCACGAGCAAAGAAAAAGGGAGCATTTTATAACTGTTTTGTTATCATTATGAGAATTAATGTTGATGATGATTTCAAAGATATACACGTAAAGATATTTAATACCGGTAATATAAAAATACCCGGCGTACAAAGCGAACGTATGTTTGACATTGTCATCTCAAATATAGTGGTTATGCTGAACGCGCGCACACATTTCAAATCAAATCCTGTAATATATTTGAGAGATAAGACACAGGTTGTTCTAATCAATTCCAATTTCAATTGCGGATATTATGTTAATCGTGAGAAATTATATGTAATACTTAAACAAAAATATGGTCTAAATTGTTCATATGATCCTTGTTCTTATCCGGGTATTCACGTTGAATATTATTATCATACCGATCAGTCATCCGATGATCAGGATGGTATGCAATATAGAAACAAAACCGACAATGTCATACATGTGCATATAAAAATATTCAGGACTGGAAGTTGTCTCATACTTGGTAAATGCTCGTGCAAGACAATTGAACATGTATATGATATATTTAAGACCATATTCAAAGATGAATATCAAAATATAAATTGATTTGATATATACACGGAGTCATATATCAAAACGATGTGGTTTCTTTTCAAACGACGCAAACAAATTAAGCGCACTGAAAACCCCAATGAATGGAAAGCATTCGACGAATGGGTATTATATCTTAAACTTATAAAGAAATAAATTATTTATCAGGTGTGGTATAGTTTCGTTCCAGCATTAATTGATACATATTGTATTGTAAAATGGACGTGGAATTAATAAAATCTAAATTTTTTCGTCTTGCTTGAATCGGCGAATAAACTCTATTGTAATTAACAATAAATAGAAAATACAACGGATTCATTGTTAATTATATATATCATAATATCTTTAAATATCAACCGAATGTAACAACGATTTTTACATCCTCCTTTAGAATACTCTTGGTTGCAGAAACAGATAATTCTTCACGTTTTTTTCTAGTTTTTGTATCTGTGACTGATACCTTGTTTCGGCGAGATGTACTACTTCGTTCATTCATATCATCCTCAATCTCCTTGTGATTACTCTCTATGTAACTGATTATATCATTTTCAAACGCCCATTTAAAGAAGTTTAATTGCCCAATGGTTGTCTGAATCGCCTGATCTTTGTATGGAATCGTTATTCGCTCCCATCTACAAAAAGGATCAAATTGTTTTTTCGAGTATGCTTTCAAATTGAGTTTATATTCCTCATATACTTTAAATCTGTTACCATTGGTAAGACTATAACAGGTGAAATTTAATTTGGAATAATTTGTAACAAACCAATCAACCACGCGCAATGATAATCTAGAGTTGCCATTAATAATTGCCAACATATCATCAATACGAGAAGTATCATCGTAGTATGCCATTATTTTTGTTAACAAAACATCACGTTTTGTATTACAATAACTCATTGTATATAATAATAGTAATCGTTTAAATAGTTGATTTTTATATTTTCTTTTGACGACCTCGCATAAAATCATCCTGTTTAGAAACAACATCCGAGAATTTAGTGTCTGAAAAAAAAGGGTTTGTTGCAATACCACCAAATTCTATGTAATTGGTTACTGACATCTCCCTATTCCTACACGTATCATTATGATTTACGTTCCGACTATCTTCTCCATGTTGCAATGCAGATTCTATTCGTTCCGGAACTTTCACTGGTTTAGAGTACGATCTCTCCATTGGTTCTCCGTACCTCCACAGGATAACCGGTCGGTCCATTTATAATTGTATTCATTATAATAATTATAATTTTACGTTATGAATTTAATTTCAATACAATAATATTTTGAGATTCTTCGAATATCTTTTTGTTTATACGTTTCCGCTTTATGTTACAAGATAAACACGATATAACAGTATTTGAATCGCTATGACCCATGTCATTATCAACCCGATCAAGTGTCCACTGATGTGGGTCGCGAACCATTTCATATGATAATTTGACAATTTTGTTGCAATAACTACATAAAAGTTCACACGATGATAATTTGTTTATCACTTCGTTGTACGATATTAAGATTGTGTTGTGTTGTGAACATTTATCTTGCGCCTTGTATCCTGATATTTTTTGGGTAATTTCGCGTGAAATATGGGATTGTGTATCATCCATGAGACCATCTAGTACTAATAATTGTTTATCGATCTCGGGTTCGCCTGAAACTTTGCGTTTTCTGATTCTTTTCTTTTTTGGTTTCATACCATCCTTTGCCTTTTTAGTCTTAAATATAACCGATCTTATTCCATTATCACTCATATTGAAATATCTATTTATTTTTTTATAACTTATCAGACCGGTTTATTTTTGAATATACCAGAACTATACGACCAGAAATATATACCTACGAAACATTTAGAAAATAGATCAAGTATATTAAATCCGATATTCTTGAATGATTCTCCCATTTGATAAAATACCCCATATAGAGACCATAACACAAGGAATGAATAAAATAATAAATTATTGTCACTATTGTTTATAATTGTCCGATTATCAGTCATCATATACTTCACAAAAATAAATCCATATAGACATATGAAAAATATAAATCCTATTGCATTTGCGATAAGTCTCGGTAATTTACCAATCTCACCTAAATACCCGAATCCAAGCATAGCATAGTTCATAATTAATATGATAAAGTAATCGGTGAATTTAACACCATGTTTACCTATATTGTATCTAAATGCAAGGATAAGAACAAGCAACATAATTGGGGTCGTAATACTCCAATCAACATATCTTGTTATATTAATCTCGCGTTTCAGATCAGATTCGCTCTTATTTTCGAGTTGTTCTGCATTATCAATGACAGATATGAATTTACCATAGAAATATGCTGCTACGATAGATATACATGTCTCTAAATTTAATATGTGTCTCATTGGAACTATGTTCGTTCGCATTGCCTCTATAAACGTTATTGTCCCGGTTGTTATAAGGAAACTATATGTAATATAAAAACTGTAATATGTTGTTTTATCCATATATATACTAAATATTTTAAAGAGGTATGTGGAATATTTAGATAATATTATGTATCTAGATAATATATGAGCAGTCCCCCAGAACCTGAACCTGAACCAGAACCTGAACCTGAACCTGAACCTGAACCGGAACCTGAACCGGAACCTGAACCGGAACCTGAACCTGAACCTGAACCGGAACCATTCAGTACAACAATAACATTTACTCCATATACCGCATCGTCTAATGGTATTCCAGGAGAATCGATTCAATTGGTATTTGGTAATTATTCAGATACATGGGACGAGAATACAGATGGGGATGTGCCATTTCCACCTGCACTACCGGATGATACTTATAATAATTTAATAGCATTCAACCCTAGCAATGTTGTTGGAAGAATATATACTCTAAATGGAAATGATTTGGGATCTCGGACATTTGAACTAATCGTGGAAGATGGAGACAGCAATAATGTGTATTTGGAGTATAATACAGATGAGTTCCAATCATTTGCTACTTTTAGGATAACAAATGTTGATTATGGTACTATAATAGATATGAAAAACAGTACAATAACTGGCAGTGGTTCCGATAATTTTGATATCACAACTGATTCTCAAAGTAATAATATTAAACGTCTATCGTTGGGAAGTAATGTGCAACAATACAATATGACTATTGGAATTGAACCAGAACCAGAACCGGAACCCGAACCGGAACCGGAACCGGAACCTGAACCTGAACCTGAACCTGAACCTGAACCAGAACCCGAACCAGAACCAGAACCAGAACCTGAACCGGAACCTGAACCTGAACCTGAACCTGAACCT